>Ga0224497_10002165_pt1 | contig 11812 bp, 15 predicted proteins | sample SF_Jul11_sed_USG_4_FD_167970 | JGI IMG/M metagenome (GOLD analysis project Ga0224497, IMG submission 167970) | Sediment microbial communities from San Francisco Bay, California, United States - SF_Jul11_sed_USGS_13 | ecosystem: Environmental > Aquatic > Marine > Sediment | place: USA...
ACCGTCTCCGGCATGGCCGTCCCCGACCCGGTGGTGGAGGGCTTTCAGCTTACCTATACGTTTAATATTACCAATGACGGGCCGGATCCGGCCTCGAACGTGACGCTGACCGACCTGTTGCCCGCCGGTGTGATCTATTTTCAGGCGACACCGTCACAGGGCAGTTGCAGCGAAACCGCCGGTACTGTGACTTGCCTGCTTGGCACGCTGGCCGCTGGCGCCAGCGCAACGGTGAGCGTGGTGGTCACTGCAGACACACCGGGAGGGTTAAGCAATACCGCGAATGTGAGTGCGGATGAAGTCGACAGCAACCCGCCCGACAATGCCGTGATACTGGTGACTACGGTGTTACCGGACCAGGATGGCGATGGTCTCGATGATGGTTTCGAGACATCTATCGGTACCAACCCGCTGTTGCCTGACACCGACGGCGACGGCGTGATGGACTATGACGAGGTGGGCTTCGACGGTGATGCATCTACCTACACGCCAGGGCAGGACATGAATCCACTATCGACCGACACCGACGGCGATCTGCTGGGTGATGCCGTTGACCCGCTGCCGCTGGTGTTTAATTTCAACGACGGTGATCTTGCGCCACTGGGTGCCCCGGATGGCCAGGTGAATGTGGCCGATGTCCTGGTGGCCACCAGGATCGTGCTCGGCACACTCCTGGCGAGTGACCTGGAACTTTCTCACGGTGACTTCTATCCGCAAGGTGCGCCGGACGGGATCATTGACCTCTCGGACCTGATCCTGCTACAGAAACTGGTCTTGCAAATCACGCCCTAGGTAAGGCATGGGAAAAAGGGTCAGTACCGAATGTCACTTACGTAAACCCTGGTCCTGGTGAATCGCCACGGAAACACATTGAAGAAATAGAAATTGTTAATGAACATTCCAGAAACATTATGCTCATGTAGTTGCACAGGACTAATACGAAATATGTGGGACTGCAGTGATAGACAACACCTTTTAAGTGCATCATTCGTGTCAGCACCCTGAAAAAAACGTGACAGATCAACTTTATGCATGCTGACCTCTTTTACGCTCTTGCAGCGGTTGCTCGCTGGTCAGAAGGATATTCAGCAGGCAGGTCCGGATTGGGTGGGGGAAGAGCGGGTAGGTGCTCGGCATGGTAACCAGCGCCTCGGTGGGCATGCGCCGCAGGCCCACCCGGAAGCCACGCAGAAACTCCATGAGGCCGCAGACCGAACACTCCTGCGGGACTATGGTAGCCCCTTTCCGGGTGTCCGTTAAACCGGGGGAAGTTCAATTAGTCCCCTTTTATAAATCATGACAGGCCAGGCTTATGGGTACTGACCCCGTTGATTCGGATCGGTTGCAGCCGGTGTTCGAGTATCACCAGGCGACCAAGCACCGTTTCGAGGCCTTCGCCAGCGGGCCGGTGGAAGATGCCCGATTGACAACCCAGCCGGCCTATGAATAAAGGGAGGTCGGGGTCGATGGACCCCTGGCATTCCATTTCGGGTAAGATCGATCGACCCTGACCTGATTGACTGGAATCCTCATGAACGAGCCCGCAGCACCCGTCACCCCGACCGGGATCAAACTGCACAAGAAGTCGCGCCTGCTGGAGATCGTGTTCTCGGATGACACGTGCTTCATGTATCCCTGCGAGTACCTGCGCGTGTCTGCCCCCGCCAGCGCTGGGCAGGGACCGGACAAGCCCGTACACGGCAAGCAGCGGGTCGGGATCACGCAGATCGAGCCACAGGGGACCGAAGCGCTGCAGCTGGACTTCGACGACGGGTTTTCCGGCAGTTATTCCTGGGAGGCCCTGCACGCCCTGGGCGTGAATCATGATCGGAACTGGCAGGACTACTTGCAGTCACTCATGGAACATGGCCTGGAACGCGGCGCAGGCCAGGCGTCTGGTGCTGACGGCAAGGTCACCATCAAGCTGCTGTATTTTATCCAGCTGGCCAAACTGACCGGCCGGGATGAGGAGGAGGTCGAACTGCCGGAATCGGTCACCACTGTCGACACCCTGCTCACGTGGTTGGGCAGCCGACGCCAGGGTTGGCAGGAGGCCTTTGCGGCCGACAAGGTGCAGGTCACCGTGAACAAGCATTTTTCCGAGCCCTACACCCTGGTCGAACACGGGGATGAAGTAGCGATCGTGCCGCGGTCAAAATAACGGAAAAAAGGGGACATTCTGGTTTTTGCACCCCCTGGATTTCCTGATTGTAAAAAACCAGAATGTCCCCTTATTTGCTCGTGCAAAAGCTTCGCTTTCTCCTGCTGCTTCCTGTATAGTGCGCGCAAGTCCGGTGCAGTTCGGTCTGCACCCGAGTCCTCGCGGTAACCCCTTCCGGTTAAACCTCGAACATCAACAACCGTATTCAGCCTAGACCGTCCCGGGACATGTGTCGCCGGTAGGCCGATCCAGGAGCATTCCATACCATGTCATTTGATACCCTCGGCCTGTCGGCCGAACTCCTTCGTGCTGTCGCCGATCAGGGCTACAGCGAGCCCACGCCGGTACAGAGCAAGGCGATTCCCGTCATTCTTCAGGGGCGGGACATACTCGCCGGTGCCCAGACCGGTACCGGCAAGACCGCCGGTTTCACCCTGCCGCTGTTGCAGTGCCTCAGCACACGCCCGCAGCAGCACCCGGGACGCCGCCCGGTGCGCGCCCTAATTCTGACGCCGACTCGCGAACTGGCTGCCCAGGTGGCGGAGAGCGTCAACACCTACGGCAGACACCTGCCGCTGACCTCGACGGTGATTTTCGGCGGCGTCAAGATCAATCCGCAGATCCAGAAGCTGCGTCGCGGCGTGGATATCCTGGTGGCGACACCGGGACGGCTGCTGGATCACGTATCACAGAAAACCCTGGATCTTTCCGCCGTCGAGATCCTGGTGCTGGACGAAGCCGACCGCATGCTGGACATGGGATTCTTACCCGATATCCGCAGGATCCTCGCTTTACTGCCGCAGCAGCGCCAGAATCTGCTGTTCTCCGCCACCTATTCCGACGATATCAGGCGACTCGCCGATAAACTGCTGGATGCGCCCGTGCAGATCGAAGTGGCGCGCCGCAACACCCCAGCCGAGCTGGTCTCACAGGTGATCCACCCGGTGGACCGGGAGCGCAAGCGCGAGCTGTTATCGTTCATGGTCGGCGCAGAGAACTGGCGCCAGGTACTGGTGTTCACCCGCACCAAGCACGGTGCCAACCGGCTTTCGGGTCAGCTGGAGAAGGATGGTATCAGCAGCGCGGCGATTCACGGCAACAAGAGCCAGGGTGCGCGCACCCGTGCATTGGCCGACTTCAAGCGCGGTGAGGTGCGGGTACTGGTGGCCACCGACATCGCGGCGCGCGGTCTGGACATCGATCAGTTACCGCATGTGGTGAACTATGAACTGCCCAACGTAGCGGAAGACTATGTGCACCGCATCGGCCGCACCGGCCGTGCCGGCAACGAGGGGCAGGCGGTGTCACTGGTATGCGTGGACGAACACCAGCTGCTTGGCGGTATTGAACGCCTGCTCAAGCGTGACCTCCCCAAGGTCGTGATTCCGGGTTATGAACCCGATCCCTCCATCCGGGCCGAGCCGATCCTGAGACGCAGCAATGTGCGCGCGGGCGCAAAATCCAAGCCCCGCAACGGCTCCGGGCAACAGCAGGGCAGGAGATCCGGGGGCAATGGTGGCGCATCGGCCGGGTCGCGGTCGGGTGGGTCTGCCGGTCATGGCCAGCCAAAAGGCGCTCCAGGGGCTAACCGCAGCCGCACATTTTCCGGGAAACCACGCCGCCGTCCGGCAGCCTAAGGTCGGGCATAACGCGACCGCTGTTGCGGTGTCGTGTCTGGCGGTCGAATCGCGGCTGCAAGCCGCTCTTGTAATGACCAGTCCTACACCTGTCGGAGCGCCGGCCTTCGGCGCGATTGCTTGTAGACAACATCGCGGTCAGGGGACCGCTCCTGCGGTGATTGACCATGCCCTGTAGGAGCGTTTTGTTTATGCCTGGCGTTTTATCGGGTGCACGCGCATTCTGCAGGAGCGCCTCGCAGGCGCGATTGATCGAGCCCCCGATCGTGGTTGGCCTGGCGGCCCGGGACAGCTAACGACGCTTGCGTCCGCGTGCGGCCCGCGGGTCATCGAAGCGGACGCGCAGTGACCTGTCACTGTTGCCGACCATGTTGCCGTCCAGCGCCGCCTGTGCGGCACGCGCCTCGTGGCCTTCCATTTCGATAAAGCCGAAGCCCTTGCATTTACCGGTAAAGATATCCGAGGCCACGCTGATGGAGCGCACGGTGCCATAGGCGGAAAACATCTCGCGCACGGATTCTTCAGTGGCCTCCTGCGGCAGGTTGCCGACAAACAGCTTTTTCATGTGTGTATCCTCGTTGGAGCCAGGCGGTTGTCGCCGGTTGCGGCGAAAAAAGAACCCCGCGAGCGGGGTTCTTTGCTCTGATACTGGCTACCGGTTTTGTCAGCTTGCCATTGTGACATTGGTGGCCTGCAGACCCTTGGGGCCTTTTTCCACGTCGAAGCTCACCGACTGTCCTTCCACCAGGGTTTTGAAGCCGCCACCCTGAATAGCAGAGAAGTGCACGAACACGTCGTCGTTGCCATCAGAGGGAGTGATGAAGCCAAAACCCTTTGATTCGTTGAACCACTTAACGGTACCTGTCGTCATAATAAATTACCTTTGAAATAAAAATAAACAACTAATCAATTGCAGACCTCAATAAAGGTAAAATACAGGAGATACCGGAATGGGCTTCTGAGCAGACCTAAAGGACGCGCAACTAATCTCTCACTCAGACGGGGCTTGGCAAAACACTGTAAATCTACCGGCTTACCGTTTGATGGTGGCAAGAATATCTATCAAGGCGGGGAATAACAAGGGGAAAAGAGGACATTCCGGGTTTTTTTGCAATCAGGAACTCCAGGCGGGTGCAAAAACCGGAATGTCCCCTTTTCCATCCCCAAAAATAGCAACACTGGAGAGATGTTACGGTTATTTCGCGGTAATTAATTCACATGAATGATGCGCAACGAGACAAGAAGATCCTGGAGTGGCAAAAAAAGGCCCGGGTGGCGGCGAAGAAGAAACAGGGCCGCAATCTCTATGTCATTACCCTGGATCCGGAGGTGTTGTGGTGCAAGGAGTTTCGCCAGGAGAACCTGGGCTATATCGAGGGCATGCCCTGTGTGTACGTCGGGCTTACCATTCATGATCCGGGTGACCGCTTCGAGCAGCATCGGACCGGGTACCGGAGCAGCAAGTATCCTCGCAAATACGGCATCGAACTGGCGCAGGAACTCATCGAGGGGTTTGACGGGGAGGGGCTCAGCGACGCGGAGCAGGAGGCCGCGCTGGCCGAGTGGTTGAGGCGGCAGGGCTGCGCGGTTTGGCAGAACTAGGAGCAAAGTGGTTGTCTCCATTGTCCCATTCGCGACTGAAAACCGTGCCTGCAGGTATGAACCTGGTTGAGTATGGAATGGTAGTGTATCTGTCCCCGTTGATTGTTATGATCGCCAGGCAAAATACCCAGGGATGATGATGGCTGACACACCGATTGATAGACGGAAATTCCAGCGCCGGATGATCAGGCTGGCATGTCACTTGCAATTGAATGCTGGTCAGCTTGTGCACGGGTACACCCAGAACATATCGCGTGACGGGGTATTTTTGGAAGCCCAGTCCTTGCCGGCACACCTGCAACATCTCAGGCCGAAAGCGGGTGACGTTGGAATGCTCATCCTGCAGTACAAGAAAAACGGCGCTCCGGGCACATTGAAGGTTGGCTGTCGGGTTATGCACGCCATGGCGAACGGCATAGGCGTTAACATATTTATTTCCAAGCTGTCGTTATCCGACCAGCAGACAATCACCATGATTCTGGAGAGTGAATCAGGTGCCTTGTGAGAGGCTGGCTTTCCCGCTGCGGGTTGTTGCCGGTTGGTCGCGCTGCCTGAACAGCCGTGTTGATCGGGTCAGGATCGGAGCACTGTAATCCGACAACGGCATCATGGATTACGCCTACTCTAGTCCGACCTGCGTGCTTGAAGGCTGATAGCACCTCGAAAATTCGCCCCGGGTACGGTTTTCCCCTGAGCATGCATCCCATCCGGGTTAATCGACCTCGATTGCGAACTGCTGCCTGAAGGCGTTGTGCAGTTCCAGCCGTGCCGCCGGTGAGTCGCTGGCGTGCAGTATGTGTCCGGTATCCTGTCCGACGCTCTCGCGCCGCGGAATTCGATCGCCCGGCCTGATCTTCAGGCGAAACTCGCGTGTTGAGGGATGTTCCCGCAGCGGGGACTCGCCTTTTACGGAGGTGACCAATCCGGCGCCTGGATGAAAGATCTCGACCGCGGTGTAGGCCAGGGGCCTGTCCGGGAAGTCAAAGGGTTCGTCAAGTTCCATGGAGACAAATGCCTCCCAGGGATTGAAGCCATAGGCGTGCTGGATGGCGCTCATGATGTAACCGCCGGGCGGGCGCAGCGCGATTTCTCCGAACAGCGGTCCGTTTTTTGTAAGATAAATCTCGAGGTGGGTAATTCCCCACCTGATTTTCAATGCCTCGATGACGCTGCGATTGAGGGCCTGGATGGCATTGGTCAGCACCACGTCGAATGCGGCGGGGACGAAGTTCACGAAACCCTTTTCATGGTACTCGGTGATATTCGTGAACTCGATCCTGCCGTGGTTGATGAACGATTCGATGCTGGCCTCGGGTGCGGAAACGTATTTTTCCAGGATGTTCCTGTTGCCTTTCTGCAGAACAAGATCGCGCTCGCGGTAGATGATCTCCAGCGTCTTCCCGCCCATTGACTTCCTGCTTTTTCTGACCACCGGGCAGCCCAGGATCTCGAATACCCCGGCTGCATCGGTTGCAGAGGACTCCGACAGGAAACTCGTCATGGGCACACCGAAATCGCACAGGTATTCCTTCATCGCCAGCTTGTCCCTGCAGCGCAGCGCTGTTGTGGTCTCGGAGCGACGTGCTCCCAATACGCGTCGGGCTATGGATGCCGGGTAGACGGCCGCCTCGGTGCCGGCAATGACGTGCGTGCAGCGGGTATCGGCAAACTCGTTATGGAGGGTCTGCTTGATCTTGTCAGTGGTCTTCCACAGAGGTGAGGTGAGCAGCTTTTCCGCACCCGACCAGCCGGAGGCCTGTTTTTCCTGCCAGATGGAAAAGGGGATCCGCTGTTTTCGCAGCACCTCGACAAGGCCCCGTCGGGGGCCGATGACCAGTACGCTATAATCGCTCAATGCCTTGTTTCCGGGTAGCCGCCAGACAGATCCGGGAGAGTATAACCAATCGTGTCAGGGTGACAGCAGGCAGTGCCAGGTGCAAAGCGCTGTATGCCGACGACCTCATTGTCGGCTTGCGCTGACGCCAGTCCAGTCTGCAAGCTTGCATTCATCGCGCCTGCACCCGATAAAGCGCCGGGCATAAACAAGGCGCTTCTAGACAATCACACCCAGTTCCCGGCCGACCCGGGTGAAGGCGCCGATGGCCTTGTCCAGGTGTTCGCGCCGGTGCGCTGCGGAGACCTGGGTACGGATGCGTGCCTGGCCCTCGGCTACCACGGGATAGAAGAAACCAATGACATAGATGCCGTGTTCCAGCAGGCGTGCTGCCATCTGCTGGGCCAGCGGTGCCTCGTAGAGCATAATCGGGACAATGGGGTGGTTGCCCGGCTTGATGTCAAAGCCGGCGGCGACCAGCTGTTCGCGGAAATAGCTCGTATTCGCCCACAAGCGTTCGCGCAGCTCGTCTGACCGGCGCAGCAGCTCGAGCGACTGGATGCCGGCTGCCGCCAGCGCCGGGGTCAGGGTATTGGAGAACAGGTAGGGGCGGGAACGCTGACGCAGCAGATCCACGACCTGCTGCGAGCCAGCAGTGAACCCGCCCGAGCCGCCACCCAGTGCTTTACCCAGGGTGGAGGTGGTGATGTCGATGCGGTCCATCACACCAAAGTGCTCCGCCGTACCCCGGCCACCGGGCCCCACAAAGCCGGTCGCATGGGAGTCATCGACCATGACCAGGGCATCGTAATGCCGGGCCAGCCGGGTGATCTCGTCCAGCCGCGCCATGTCCCCGTCCATGCTGAACACCCCGTCGGTCGCAATCAGGCGGGTGCGGTGGCGGGCGGCGGCCTTCAGTTGCGCCTCCAGGTCGTCCATGTCGCTGTGCTGATAGCGATAGCGCGCCGACTTGCACAGGCGGATGCCGTCGATAATGGAGGCGTGGTTGAGCTGGTCGCTGATGATGGCGTCCTCTGCGCCGAGCAGGGTCTCGAACAGGCCGGTATTGGCATCGAAGCAGGAGGTATAGAGGATGGCGTCATCGGTGTGCAGGAAGCCGGCGATCGCCTGCTCCAGCTGCTTGTGCAGGTCTTGGGTCCCGCAGATGAAGCGCACCGAGGCCATGCCAAAGCCGTGGGTCCGGAGCGCAGCGATGGCCGCCTCCACCAGCTCGGGATGGTTGGCCAGACCCAGGTAGTTGTTGGCGCAGAAGTTCAGGACCTCGCCGGCCTCCCGGGTCGTGATCTCTACGCCCTGCGGCGTGGTGATGACGCGTTCGTGCTTGTAAAGGCCCTGTTGCTCGATGCTTTCCAGTTCGGCCTGGAAGCGCCTGGTCGGTGTTGTCATTGACGGCATCTCTGATTGATTGTCATATGCGTGCGAAATCGCTACCAGGAGGCCGTTCCTACTGCCAGTCCAGGATCACCTTGCCGCACTGGCCGGATTGGACCATCTCGAAGGCCTGATGATAATCGGCGACCGGGTAGACGTGGGTGATCACTCCGCCGATGTCCAGGCCGCTGCGCAGCATCTGCGTCATCTTGTACCAGGTCTCGAACATCTCCCGCCCGTACACGCCCTTCAGGTGCAGACCCTTGAAGATGATGTCATCCCAGCTGATCTCCGTTGCCGGCGGCAGAAAGCCCAGCAGGCTGATGTGGCCGCCGTGGTACATGTGGGTGATCATGTCGTTGAAGGCCTGCGGGTTGCCGGACATCTCCAGGCCGACATCGAAGCCGTTCGACATCTTCAACTTGCGCACCACGTCGTCGAGGGACTCGCGGCTGGCATTCACACAGCGACAGGCGGCCAGCTTTTCCGCAAGTTCCAGGCGATAGTCGTTCACATCGGTGATCACCACGTGGCGGGCACCGGCGAAGCGGCAGATCGCGGCGGCCATGATGCCGATTGGGCCGGCACCGGTAATCAGCACGTCCTCCCCGATGAGGTCGAAGGACAGCGCGGTGTGCACCGCATTTCCGAACGGATCCATGATGGCGGCAATCTCCGACGGGATGTCCGGATGCACCTTCCACAGGTTGCTGGCGGGTACGACCAGGTATTCCGCGAAGGCACCGTCACGACCGCCGCCGATGCCGATCGCCTGGTGGCACAGGTGACGTTTCCCGGCCCGGCAGTTGCGGCAGATGCCGCAGGTGATATGACCCTCGGCGGTAACGATATCGCCAATCTCGAAGCCCCTGACGCCGGGACCGATGGCGGCGATTTCGCCGACGAATTCATGGCCGATGACGCGCGGTACCTGGATGTTGCGTTGCGCCCAGTCGTCCCAGTTGTAGATGTGCAGGTCGGTGCCGCACACGCCGGTCTTGTGGATTTTGACCAGGACCTCGTTGGTCGAGGCAGCAGGGACCGGGACCGACTCCAGCCAGATGCCGGATTCCGCTCGTTGTTTGACAAGGGCTTTCATCGTTGTTGGCATGAATCTGTTGGTGCGCTCGGGTGATGGCAGGGCTGACAGCATACTAGTCGGCGAAGTCCTTTTCACGCAAACCAAAGCGTTCGATGAGCTGCTCCCGGGTGCCGGCGCGCAGTATGGCGGTTGCCGCAGGCGGATGCTGTTCCGCGACCATGCGTTCGGTCTCGTCGTCGTAGCGCCAGGCACTGGAGAGCGGGCGTCCCAGTGTGTCCAGCCAGATGTAGTACTTCATGAGTATCTCAGGGGACGGGTCGGGTGATGGAGAAGATCTCGTCCGGGGACAACAGGGAGATGGCTGTCTCCGGGCCGATGATGTCAACCCATATGATGCGGTCCGGGTTGTTCAGGTCCACCTTGCGGTCGATGTCTGCGGCCAGGTATTCGATAATCTCGCTGGTGTGATACTGCTGCCAGCGGCGCTTGTTGACCTTCATGCCCCAGGTCTGATTATCCCCGATCCGGTCCCTGATCTCGTCATTGATCAGGCGTTTCATTGCATCCAGATCGGTTGTGCACCAGTGATCGACCGGCACCCACTTGGTGGCAAACTCGAAAGCCTCAAGCGGTTTCTCGTTCCACAACTCCCGGCAGCGTTTGATGACCGTGCGGTTGTCCAGGCCGGTATGTGCAATCGCAATGCCCATGACGTTCGTTTTCTCTATATAGGGGGCGGGGTCATCGAACAGTCGCAGGATCCGGATGACCTCGGGCTTTACCCGATAGAAGTGGCTCCAAGCATATGAGATGATGATATCCATTCCGTTGGGATCCTTGTAAGGCGGTTCAGGAAGCCTTTGGAACAGTATACGACCAGGCACGCAGAAATGAGGTCAGGCCAGGATTTTTTCCCAGTATAAGCGGGGAAGATACCCTGATAACGACAAGGGGAGACAAACATGCAAGTAAGTGAGGCAATACGCGCACGGCGCGCGATAAAGTGGTACGACCCGGCGCATAAAATGCCCGAGGAGACCTTTCAGGCACTGATGGAACACGCCATCCTGGCACCAACCGCGTTCAATATCCAGAACTGGCGCTTCGTGCGGGTCACCGACCCGAAGCAACGCCAGGCGATCCGCGCTGTGGCCTGGGAACAGGCCCAGGTGACCGAGGCCTCGGAGCTCCTGGTGCTGTGCTTCAATAACACGGCCTGGTCGCAGACGCCCGAGCGCTACTGGCGCAAGGCACCGCAGGAGGTGCAGGACTTCCTGGTGCCGGCGATAACCGACTATTACAGCGGCAAGCCCCAGGTGGTGCGCGATGAGGGCATGCGTTCCTGCGGCCTGGCGGGCCAGACCATCATGCTGATGGCCAAGGAACTCGGTTACGAGAGCTGTCCCATGGACGGCTTTGACTACGAGGCGGTAGGAAATATCATCAATCTGCCTGCTGACCATGACATCGCCTTCATGATCGCGATTGGCAAGGGCATACGGGAGTCGTGGCCGCGCCCGGGGCAGCTGCCGCTGGACGAGGTATTGTACGAGAACAGTTTCTAAACCCACCTGGAGATGAGATGAACGGGAACGCGCCGCAGCGCACCGTGATCTGACTTAATGACAGCACGAGCAGAAGAAATCAGGGAGCAGGGAATGGCCGCCGGCATCACGCGGGCGGACCTGGACCCGAACCCGTACAAGGAGTTTGAAAAGCGCTTCACACTGGCGATCGAGTCGGGCATTCCCGAACCCAATGCCATGAGCCTGGCCACGGTCGATGAAAACGACCAGCCGTGGGTGCGCACCGTGCTGTTGAAGACCTATGATGAGCGCGGCTTTGTGTTTTTCACCAACTACGAAAGCCGCAAGGCGAAGCAGATCGCGCACAATCCCAGGGTGGCAATGTCGTTTCCCTGGTTCGCGCTCGGCTGGGAGGTAAAGGTCACCGGCGCGGCGGCCAAGGTTTCCTTTACCGAGTCGGCCAGGTATTTCGCCACCCGCCCGCGCGGCAGCCAGATCGGTGCCTGGGCCTCGCCCCAGAGTAAGGTCATCACCTCGAGGTCACTGCTGGACGCCAGAGTGGAGGAGATGAAGCAGAAGCTGCACGAGCACGAGGTGCCGCTGCCGGCGTTCTGGGGC
>Ga0224497_10002166_pt1 | contig 11805 bp, 9 predicted proteins | sample SF_Jul11_sed_USG_4_FD_167970 | JGI IMG/M metagenome (GOLD analysis project Ga0224497, IMG submission 167970) | Sediment microbial communities from San Francisco Bay, California, United States - SF_Jul11_sed_USGS_13 | ecosystem: Environmental > Aquatic > Marine > Sediment | place: USA: California...
CCAAAACGGTTTCCAGCGTTGCCGCAATAGATCGATGTGGTCCGGGAACGGCGCGGCGTCGCCGGACAGGTTGACAAAAATTATGCCTTGCCAAACTTCCGAGCGCACCGCCACCAACCCCGTCTTGGATTTATCGAACCCTTCGACCTCGTGGACACCGGAACCACCGATATGGGGAGTCCCACGCAACTCGCCGTCCAGCGAATAAGTCCAGGAGTGATACGGACAGCGGATGGAACCTTTAAGGTGGCAGGGTTCGCGCAGCAACCGCTGGCCGCGGTGCCGACAAACATTATGGAATACTTTGATTTCGCTTACCGGATTACGCACGATGAGCAGCGGTTGGCCCATTATCTCGATCGGCAGTGCGTCGCCGGTCGTGCCGACATCCGTGCTAAAACCCGCACATACCCATGTCTTGGCCAGTAAATGATCGCGTTCATAGCGTGCGAATTCAGGGCTCGTATATGCCTCGTTCGGCAATCCCGTCGCTTCTGCGATCGGCCGGTTAATTGCGTCGATAACAGGGGCTGGCAGGGGGCCGTAATGTCTTAAACCTACGTCCATTCGCGGACACTCGGTAACAGGTCACGAGAACGAGCGCTACGATCCGTTGGAGCGCAGCGTTCGACGGCTCGCCGCGAACCTCGCTCGCCGCGAATTGCTAATCTCACCACTAAATACCCGGTAATTGCTAGTCCGCCTCCGTAAAATAATCACCGTAGCCGAGATTGGTGACTGAAAACGCTTTAGCGGTACCAAGTAGGTCCGTGCCGTGCCATCGCAGGTTCGGCTCGGTTATGATACCCGGAACACGATGATCGACCGCTGCCAACGTGGAGGGAGCGATGACTGGGCACCTACGCGACTACAAGGTTCTTACGTTCGACTGTTACGGCACGCTGATCGACTGGGAATCCGGGATCTGGGACGGTCTGCAGCCGGTCATCATGCAAAACCAGCGCAGCGACATTACCCGGGAAACCGGGCTCGCGTCGTTTGCGCTGCATGAGAGCGCGCAGGAACAGGCGACCCCAAACATGCTTTATCCGCAGCTGCTTGAGAAGGTACACGCGGCGATCGCGGCGGAATTTGATATGGTTACGTCGCCGCAGGCCGATGCCGCATTTGGACAATCGGTTGCCCATTGGCCCGCGTTCCCTGATAGTGCTGATGCACTGCGCTACCTGAAGACCCGTTTTCGGCTGGTGATTCTATCCAACGTTAACCGTGACGGCTTCGCCGCATCGAATCGCAAACTTGGCGTCGAGTTCGATGCGATCTACACGGCGCAGGACGTGGGCTCCTACAAACCGTCGCCCGCCAACTTCGAGTATATGTTAGCGAACCTTAAGCGAGACTTCGGATTCGAGCCCACGGACATATTGCACACGGCGCAGAGCTTGCATCACGATCATGTGCCGGCCAAAGAGTTCGGACTCGCTAACGCCTGGATCGATCGGCAGCGGCTCTCGGAAAGCGGGCATTGGGGGGCGACCGCTCCCGTAGAAGACCGCCCGGACGTGGATTTTCTGTATTTTTCGATGGCCGAAATGGCGGGTGCACTGCGCGCGGATGAGGCGTCGTAAGCCGGCCGGGCCGATTACAGCGCGGCAATTGCGGCGATACGACCGCATAAATCTCGGCGCAGAGTTCAAGGTTCGTCTCGATCAATAGCAGCAACGAGTGCAGCAAACCGCGCCGCAGACGCGCATCGGTTACGCGTGCCGATAATTTGGATCATGCCGTTCCCGTCGGCCTAGCGGAGCGCTAGTCTGTGCATTGGTGCCCGGCCGCATAATGAGTTGCATCGAAGCGTAAATAATCGAATAAGGAGGATATTGTTATGAACCACTATTATGATCTTGGCAGTTATCGCTGGTCGGTCTCGACCGAAAACCCTGAGGCGCAAATCTGGTTCGACCGTGGCCTTATGTGGTGTTACGGATTTAATCATGAGGAGGCGATTAACTGTTTTAAAAAAGCCACCGGGCTCGACCCAGGATTCGCGATGGCTTACTGGGGTATGGCTTACGCGGTGGGGCCCAACTACAACAAGCCGTGGGAAGCCTTCGACGCGATCGATTTGGCGCAGTCCTTAAGCGATGCTTATATGGCGACCCAGAAAGCCATAGAACTCGCCGGCTCGGCATCGGCTGTAGAACAAGCCATCATCAATACGTTATCGCATCGCTATCCATCGGCCGAACCCAGCGACGATATGAGTATCTGGAACGATGACTATGCGAATGCGATGCGTTCCGTATATGCCGAGTTCCCTGATAACCACGATGTGGCCTCGTTGTGCGCCGAAGCATTGATGAGCCGTACGGCGTGGGCGCTGTGGGATCTTGCGTCGGGCCAACCGGCCGAGGGTGCCGACACCATGGAGGCGGCCACGATACTCGAAACGGCCATGCAGCAAGCCGAACAGGCGGGACCGGCGCGCCATCCGGGGTTGTTGCATATGTACATACATTTAATGGAGATGTCGCCGCACCCCGAGCGGTCGTTACGAGCCGCGGATGAATTGCGCGATCTCGTGCCAGACGCGGGACACTTGCAGCATATGCCGACCCATATCTATGTGCTGTGTGGGCTTTATGAAAACGTCGTAACGTCGAATCACCAAGCCAGCATTGCCGATCGCAAATTCCTTGAGCGCGAAGGCGCTCTAAATTTCTATTCGTTATACCGCTGTCACGATTATCATTTTACGCTGTATGGTGCGATGTTTCTCGGCCAATACCAAGCGGCCATCGACGCCGCCAATGAAATGATCGAAACGCTGCCGGAAGAGTTGCTGAAAATCGAATCGCCACCAATGGCAGATTGGGCGGAAGGATTCGTGCCAATGAAGTTGCACGTGCTGATTCGCTTCGGTAAATGGCAGGAAATCATCGACGAGCCGTTGCCGGCCAATCAAGAACTGTATTGCTCGACCACCGCAATGTTGCATTACGCTAAGGGGGTCGCTTATGCGGTCACGGGCGACACCGTTGCTGCGGACAAGCAAAAGGAACTGTTCGACGCGGCCTGTAAACGGGTGCCCGACACGCGGTACGTATTTAATAACACCTGCGTCGATATTCTAAAGGTCGCGGAAAAGATGTTGGAAGGCGAATTGGAGTATCGTCGGGGCAACATTGAGCACGCGTTCGAATGTCTACGGCAATCCGTGGAGCTTGACGATAACCTCCCCTATGACGAGCCGTGGGCCTGGATGCAACCCGCGCGCCACGCATTGGGCGCGTTACTGCTCGAGCAGGATCGCGTCGAAGAAGCCGAAGCCGTTTACCGTGCCGACTTAGGCTTAGACAGCACGCTGAGTCGCGCTTGCCAGCACCCCGATAACGTCTGGAGCTTGCACGGCCTGCACGAATGCCTGCGGCGCTTGGATAAGAACGAGGAAGCACTCATGGTCAAGCTCAGATTGGATCTCGCCAACGCGCGCGCCGATGTCCAGATTAAGGCGTCTTGTTTTTGCCGGAAGCGGCTGGCGGCGTAGCGAACGGGGCAAGCAGGCCCGATCTGGCTAGAGCATCGGAGTCGCGGAAGTACTTCTTGGTATCAATCGTCCCTTAAGCGGGGTGCGCAGCATCGTGATGATGTCGCGTTGCCCAGCGAGGTAGCCCCGGGGTTCGACGATGATTTTCGATGCCACCAGCCGATGCAGTGCCGGCAATTGATGAAACGGCACATTGGGGAACAGGTGATGCTCGGCGTGGTACGGCATTTGCCACGCGAGCGCGTTGAGCCAACCGTAGGTTAATGTCGTGCGCGTATTTTTTAGTAGGTCCGGCGATTCTTCGCAGCCAACATGCTCAGCTACGCGGACAATGCGCTGGATTGGTTCGCCGAGTAGCCGTGGCAGAAGCCAGCAGAAAATTAGGGCAAGCCAAGTTCCGGTGACGACGGCGGTAATAACGATCGCCCCATAAAGCACCATCAATCCCCGCGCCTCGATGACCATGAGTCCGCGTTTCTGCACCGGCACGTAACTCGCGCTGCTCGGGTCGACGATGCCGATCGCGTGTTTTGCCATCCACGAGAAGTTACGTTGGAAGAACCAGAGTCCCGCGCAATACCAAAGGTATTGTCGAAAGTTTGCAGGTTCAGGCAGCACCAATGACGGGTCTTTGCCGGGCACCTGGGTATAGCGATGGTGGCCGAGATGAAAATAACGAAAATAATACGGTGGCACCAAATAAACGATGGCCGTTATCCACAACACGGTTTCGTTCAACCAGCGCGTCCTGAAGGCCGCGCCGTGCGCGCACTCATGTAGCGGCGAGAACAGGAAGCCGAGAATGAAGGCGTGAATCAATAATACCGGCACGAACGCGATGCCCGGGAACGTTTGCCAAGTTAGCCATCCGCCCAGGCCGATCAATCCAAAATGACCGAAAAAATACGCGAGCCCGATTGCATCCGAACGCACGTTGAGCCGGGCCGCCTCTTCACGGCCCAAGAGGCCGTCCGGGCGGCGCGCGACGTTTGCGGTATCGGCGCGGTCGCTAGTCGTAGTAGATGTCGTCATCGTGATTAACCCAGCGCGAATGGTCGATCATAGCGCGAATCCTGATTGCGGCAAACGCACGGAAATTTCCATTCTTGAATAGGGTGGAATGAGCGAAGCGAATGCCGCCGCATTTTTCAATGCTGTTCGGTGGATGGCGAACGTCGCGATGCGGCTCAATCTTTACGGCGGCGTTCGGCTTCGCTTCATTCCGCCCTACGACGGAGTCGATAACCGTACGGCGACAACCGCACGGCACAAAGAATACGGCGGAACGTTAATGCCGATAAATTTCAATCTCAATTCGACTCCCCCAGAATGAATTGGGGGCTCTCAAATATCACATCGGCCGTCGCAACACGAGTACCCGGCCGTCAATGTTTTGCTTTACGAGGTAGGGTATCGTCACGATATTATCTATTGTGAAGTCGTAGTCGCGCGCCGCGCCGTCGATTGCGTCCTGCCAGTTCATCTTGGCCCAGGCTTTGCCATTGACGGTAACGATTGCCGGAGCGCCCGGTTTTACCACATCGACAACGTGGTGAATGTGCCCGGAACGCAGCGGGCCAAACGCGAATACGCCGACACACAGCGCGGCGTCGTACGGCGGCGCGTCCGGCAGCGGCCTGGTAAGATCATGTGCCGCAAGCGACGCGTAGACGTTACGCGAGTCCGCAATCGCTAACATCTCCTCGGAAAAATCCACGCCGTGGATATCCGAGTAATCCATCGCCGCGAGCCGCTTGCCCGCCAACCCGGTCCCGCACCCAGCCTCGAGAATTCGCGCCCCGCGGTCGGTCACGACCGATGCAAACACCGCGCACGCCTCGCGGTCCGCGACATAGCCCAGATCGTCGATGAGTTCGGTATCGTAATTCTGCGCCCATTGCTCGTACACGCGACGGTGATCGGTTCCGGACGAATACAACGCCGTCAACCGCGGGTCGAGATCCTGCGAATCGTCTTGTTTGCCGTTCATAACCTATAGATCGAGTACAAATAGGGGATGCTGTGTAGACTCTGAAGCTTTCCCGCTATTATACCTGCCGCCGCATTACGATACGTATCGCGTAGGCCGGATTGAGCACAAGCGAAATCCGGCGTAATCTGTTTGATGAACCTCATGAAGGAGCAGCATGCACAAGCATATCGATGGCGATCACAATTTCAACCGGCGCACGCTGCTGCGATCATTAGGACTGCTACCCGGGTTCGCAGTACCGCTCGTATATGCCGCCGAATCGAGCGAGCCGATCGCGCAACCGACCGACACGACTCCCCAAGGTTTCATGCAACGCGCATTCGAGATGCAAGAGCTCGCTATCCAGACGGGCGACCAGGGCTATGGCGCAATGTTAGTGCGCGACGGCCGTGTCGTTGGTGAGGCGCCGAGCCGCGTTATCGTGAACGGTGATCCGACCGCCCATGCCGAAATCGAAGCCATCCGTGATACCGCACGCCGGCTCGGCACGCGCAACTTGCAAGGGTGCGTGATGTATTCGTCATCGCCCCCATGCCCGATGTGCGAAGCCGCCGCGTACTGGGCCGGTGTCGATCGGTTGGTCTATAGCCACGACGTTACCGACGGCGGTGCACCGCGTTTGTCTCGATGTTAATCGGTCGCCGCGCAGCGATCGGAATCGTCGCACGGCGGAACGAGCGAAGCGAACGCCGCCGTCAAACAATCACATTCAAATTTGTCAAACCCGCAACCGCTCATTACGCGGATCCCAAAGCGGCTCTGCCTCCACCCGGCAGCCACGCCGCTTACCCAAAATCTCAATCTCAAGCTGGGTGCCGGGCGCCGTGAACGCCGGATCGACATACGCGAACGCGATGCTTGCACCGACCGTATATCCGTAACCGCCGCTCGTGGACACGCCGATGGATTTCCCGTCCGCAAAGATCGGTTCGTTACCGCGCGCCTCGGCGTCGTCCGCATCGACGGTCATATACACCAACTGAATGCGAGCGCCTTGTTGTTTTGAATTCTGGGTGGCCTGGCGCCCGATGAAATCGTTATCGTAATTTACGAAACGTTCCATATCGGCTTCCACCATCGTGATCTCGTTGGTGAGTTCCGCGCCCATGCCCCGATAACCTTTCTCGATGCGCAACGCGTTCATCGCGTACACACCGAAATCCTTGATGCCGTAGGGCTCACCGGCGGTCCAAACCGCGTCGTAGAGCGCCTTGAGATCGCCCATCGGCACGTGCAGCTCCCATCCGAGCTCGCCCGCGTACGACACCCGCAACGCGCGCGCCGCGACGCCGCCGACCTCAATCTCCTGGCCCGTCAACCAGCGGAACGACGCATTGGTTAAATCCGCGCTCGTCAATCCCGACAACACGTTGCGCGATTCCGGACCGCTCACTACGAGCACGCCGTAATCGTCGGTCACGTTCGTGATCTCCACGGCTTCGCCGTCTTGTTTGCCTTTATTCAGCAAATCGAAATCCTTCACTTCCGCTGTCGCGCCCGACAACGCGTAAAAACGATCGTCGGCAAAGCGCGTGATGGTCATCTCCGCCTCGATCATGCCGGCGTCGGTAAGGATGTGGGTGAGGGTGACACCACCCGTCTTGCGGGGTGCGCCATTGGCCGTGACCCGATTCAAGAATGCGTCCGCGTCCGCGCCCGTGATGTCGTACTTCGCAAAACTCGACAGATCGAGCACACCGACCCGTTCGCGCACGGCTTTGCATTCCTCGGCCACCGGATCGAACCAGTTGGTGCGGCGAAAACTGTAATCCTCGCCATTGCCGCTCGCGTCGAACCACCTTACGCGCTCCCAGCCGAACGCGTCGGCAAATTGCGCGCCTTTGGCCTTGAGCGTGTCGTACAACCCCGAAGTGCGCACCGGTCGCGCGGCTTCGTGTTGTTCGCCCGGGCTTAGCAGCTTATACATATGCTCGTATTCGCATAATGACCGGGCGTGACAATAATCGCCGGCAGACCAGTCGCCGTAGCGCCGCGGGTCGACCTCCGCCATGTTGATTTCGGATTGGCCGTGTACCATCCACTCGGCCAGGTATTTGCCCGCGCCGGCGCCTTGCGAGATGCCGATCGCCGCACCGCAACACATCCAGTAATTCGGCCGACCCGGCGCCGGGCCCGCCAGGAAATTGCCGTCGGGCGTATGCGTGATGGCCCCGGCCACGGTGCGGCGGATGCCGTATTCACCGAATAGCGGGATCCGTTCGCAGGCCTTCAATAACCACGGTTCGAGTCGGTCGAGCTCGGCCGGCAACAATTCGCTCTCGAAATCCCAGCGGATGTCCTCGAGGCAACTTTTCGACCCTTCGGTTTCATACGGCCCGACGAGAATCCCGTTTTGTTCTTGGCGGATATAACTGGAACAGTACGGATCGCGAACCACCGGCAGTTCCTTATCGAGTTGCTTGAACTCCTCGACCGGCTCGGTCACGACGTAATGATGCAACATGTTGGTGATCGGCACCGTGTGCCCGGTCCAGCCGCCGACGATGTCGCAGTAACTGCCCGCCGCGTTCACGACGTGCTCGCAGACGATGCTGCCTTTCTCGGTCACGACCTCCCATTCGCCGTCGGGCGCGGGCTTGATGTCCAATACGCGATTGCGCAATTGCAATTTCGCGCCGAGATCGCGCCCGCCCTTGGCCATCGCGTTGGTCATCGACGACGGATCGACATGGCCGTCGGTAAACGTGAGCGCCCCGGCCTTGACATCGCCGACCTCGAGAAACGGATGAATTTGCTTGATCTCGCTCGGGCCGATTACATCCAATTCGAAGCCGACGAGTTTGCCGATACCCTGCACATAATGAAACCAGTTGACCTCTTCATCGGTAAGCGCGAGGCGAAGACTACCGCAGCCGTGCCACCCGGCCGGTTGCCCCGTCAGCTCCTCGAGCTTCGGATACAATTCGGCGCCATAGACGTGAATCTTCGCCATCGTCAGGCTGGCAATAAAGTGCGGACACAGCCCCGCCGCGTGCCATGTCGACCCCGACGTGAGCTCGCCTTTCTCGACAAGAATGATGTCGGTCCAGCCCTCCAGCGCGAGGTGATAAAACAGCCCCACCCCCATGGCGCCCCCGCCGACGATGCATACTCGAGTGTGTGTGGTCATGTAGTGGTTCTCCTCAAATATTGAGCGTGGCGCGGGATCGCCGATGCGACCCGGTTTCTGGCGGTATTGTAATGGGTTTTGGGGTGGATGCATCCTGTTGGTTGGAACGGAAGCATCACGCAACCTGGAAGGGAATTCAGGCCGAATCGCCGATGCCGCTGACGAAATTCTGGATATGGGTCATTAATTCTTCGGGTTTTGTCTGCAACAGCGTGTGTGGGCCGTCCACCGTAACCCGCTGTGCTAACTTCGACAGTCTTTCGATTTCCAGCCCCGCGCTTTGCGGCTCGCTGCAATATAGAGCATTGGGACGTCAATAGATTGAAGTTCGGTCGCAACGTCTAGGTTCGCAACGGCTTCGATTCTCGCACGCCAAAGCGCAGGCGTTACTTCTTTGAGTGTTTCGTGAAGCAGGTTACGCATCGGCGGGGACCCATCATTCCCGATCAACATCGACGTCGTGATCTGGGCAGGCAATTTCCAAAATGGAAATTTGGCAATCAATTTAGCAGGTGCATAGCGTAATATCGGTGGTGTGGTCGCGAACGTGCAAACGATCAGAATCCCCACCAATCCACGTGGGTGTCGTGCTGCGAGGTTTGTCACTACCGGGCCGGAAAACGATTCGGCGACTAGCAAATATTTTTCCGAATTCGGACGGGCCGCATAAGCGAGGTCAGTAAGCTCAGCGTATCCGAGTGGCACGTCGGTCGGATAAGTAACGACTTTGCTCCTCCATCCATCCGGCAAACATTTCATAAAAGGAGCGAAAAAACGACCCGTGCCATCGATGCCGGGTAACAAGGCTGAGTGGAGCATTGGAATAGAAAGGCTCCGTGCGATTGACTGTCCGCCGCTGGTGGCTCACTATCCTATAGGTAGAGGCGGAACGAAAAGCAACCCCTCCGTTCAATATACTTTCTTTAATATTCCTAATACTAGTGAAATCTAAATTCGACTCCCAAAAGATCGTCGTTGCGTGTAATGCATAGACTGTCGCTGTAAAATGTGGTGGAAGGAATAGGCGATAATTCTTTAGCCAATCCACTGTTCCTCGGCGCTATATGTTCTTGGATAAGAAACCGGGTTACGTCCCCAAGTTTTCTCTGGGATCATAAAAAACGATATTGCGCTGGCGAAGAATACGCTCCAATACGCATTTCGGCCAGATGTTCCTTGGGTGCTTTGTGACTTTATGCCACTTGTTTATCTAATGGCCAACAGCCAAGGTAAAGAAATTTTAGTGGATACGATAATGTTTTATTGTTCGCATACTCGAAGTCCGGTTCTCTCGGCCTTCGGATTGAGCACGATTATTATTTGCCAGAGCTGTTTTTCCTTTGACTAGCCGCTCCGATCAAGCTCGACTGCAGTGGCACATCCTCGTGGTATTCGTCACGCTTGGTCTTGTGGCGAGATCGTTGCGCTACTCCCTGCAGTTCCCGCTATGGGAAGACGAGGCCTTCCTGTTTATGAATATGGTCGGCCGAAGTTACGCCGACTTTCTGGAACCGCTGAGACAGTTTCACCAGGTCGCGCCGGTGATGTTTCTCTGGGTGGAGAAAGCCGTCACGGACGTGTTTGGCACCAGCGAGCTATCACTTAGGCTGTTTCCCTACCTGTGCTCGGTCGCAAGTCTGCTGTTATTTACGGACTTGGCGCGTCGTTTGTTGTCAGGCTGGGCGGCGGTACTTGCGGTCGCCTTGCTGGCCATGTCTTATCCGGCTCTACGTTATGCCGCGGAGATGAAGCCCTACGGCGTTGACCTCTTCGCCGCGGTGCTGTTGCTGTGGATGTGGGAGCGTTGGGCGGCGGGCCATTTTGGTTGGCTATGGGCCATGGTGGCGGCCGTCCCGGCGCTGATTTGGCTATCGTTTCCCGCAGTGTTTGTGGCCGGTGGTGTCAGCCTAGCGATATTTGCCACGTTGCTGCGGGAACGACGCCAGGCAGACGGGCAAAGGAATGCCCTCAAGCTGTGGTTTCCGTGGCTGGTGTTCAATGCGGTGCTGGTCATTTCATTTGCATTGTCTCTGTTCGTTTTGCAAAGGCAATTCCAATGGCAGGGGGGGTATATGGCCACGATCTGGCACAATACCTTTCCGCCCTGGGAACAGCCGTGGAAGCTGCCAATGTGGCTGCTCGAGACGCATGCCGGCAAGTTCCTTGCATTTCCCGCTGGTGGCAAAAACTTTGGCAGTTCCCTGACGCTGGTTCTTTGTGTCCTCGGCAGTATTCGTGTCTGGCGTTCGGACCGACGCCTTGCGGTCTTTTTATTGTTGTTCGGCCCTGCATTGCTGCAATTGATCGCCGCGGGCATGCACCGTTACCCATACGGAGAGAGCTCCAAGTTTGCCATGCCTCTGGCGCCGGCGATCTGCCTGCTGGCCGGGGCGGGGGCGGCCTGGATGGCAAAGGTACTCAGCAAGAAGGACCGGGCGCGCCAGCGGATCATTAATTTTTGGTTGATATTTTTCCTTGTCGTCGGTGTTGGGTCGATGGCTCGCGACGTTATTCGACCCTACAAAACACTCTCCGATGAACGCGCGCGGGGATGGGCACAGTGGTTCTGGCAAGACGCTCCTCATCGTGCGGTGGTTATCGGCATGAAGAGCGATTTGGGGTTGGTATTTTCACCGCAGACTTTCCAGGATCTGAATTGGTCCGCGATGTACCTGGCCAACCAACAGATCTATTCTAGTCGGCACCGTCGGCGAGAGCCGCCCGATTGGAGCCAGGTGTCGGCAGCGCGACCGCTGTGGATCGTTGAATACCGTGACCCACAGGCTTTCTATTACTACGAAGCTTACGAGCGATGGCTAGAGCATCTGTCCTTGCAGTTCGAAATTGGCCAACGGATGATCTTCCCCATGTCGCGCTACCGGAAAAACGAGCGCGATCTCATCAAGGTGGACGAAATTCATGTTTTGCCACTGGTCCCACTTCGAAAAGCATTCAAAATGGAAGACCTGTTGCTACCCGAGTGAACAGGCCAATCCAAACTGCTAATGGGGACACCCATAAGCCGTCTCCGGTCAAGAAAATCGAAAAAACCGGGTCAGAGAACAGTTTTCTCTAAAATAAGAAACAATTGCTCTCTGACCCCTGTTTCTAAGTAAATCAGGCACGCATTGTCAGTCCTGATTGATATAATCTATGGAGCATTGATTGAATATT
>Ga0224497_10002167_pt1 | contig 11797 bp, 6 predicted proteins | sample SF_Jul11_sed_USG_4_FD_167970 | JGI IMG/M metagenome (GOLD analysis project Ga0224497, IMG submission 167970) | Sediment microbial communities from San Francisco Bay, California, United States - SF_Jul11_sed_USGS_13 | ecosystem: Environmental > Aquatic > Marine > Sediment | place: USA: California...
GATCATTGTCCAGATCAAGGTCTGGCTCAATGAGGGTCAAGATCATGTCGGATCCAATAATGTAAACGGATTTGTCAGATTGCAATACACCATTTCTCAAGTCAAAGGTAGCAGAATCAGTTACAGTGTTTTCGTCACCTGATGCATCTATTGGATCAGTGTATTCTATTTGGAGAATATCTCCTTGTAGGATACAATAGTTCTCATTAGATGGTGAGGCGGCGGTAAATCTGGTTAATTCTCCCTGTATACCTGCGGTTGCAGCATCAAAGTCCACGGTTTGTGGACATTTGGAATCTGCTGGACCATCGGTGTATTTGACTTCAAGATCAAACTCGAAGATACCTGCATCTGGTGCAATTTCATCCATGGGGCCAAACTGTCTTGCAGTTGTGCCATCAGTGAATGTTCCTGTAGCACTTACTCCTGAAACAGTTGGAATTGGAGTAATTGTTACATCACCATTAGTAAATCCAATACCACTTGGATCAGGTGAGATAGTTAACTCTCCAGTTTCCAAGGTAGTTGATTTATCTGTAAAGACCAATGTTGTAACTAATACACCTTGTGTTACAGTTACTGGATTTGTTAAGCCTGGAAATACGCCTGTTGTATCAACAAAGCCTGTTCCGGAAGCTAATCCATTGGTAATGGTTAATTCACCATCATCTATGTTAGTATCACCATTTAGATCTGCCCATGATGCTGTTGCAGTATTGGCTCCTTGTACAAGTGTTACTGGACCAGGAGTCATATTATTATCTGCATTTACAACTTTGAGCTCGTTTGCAGCTACTGAACCTGTACCAATATTAACAAAAGTTCCTGTTGCACAATTGACTTGAGACATACCTGTTTGACAGATAAGCACTGAGCCAGTTGCAAAAGTAGCTACGTTAGTTATTTCACTACCAGAACCAAGACCTGTTGCGCCTGCATCAGTAAAGATTGCAGCTACAACGTTACCTGAACCATCATCGATGGTTATGGCACCATTTGTAAAGCTTGCAAGATCTAGACCAGCAAAGTCACTTAATTCATTACCTGAATCAATACCATTTGCGGCGTTATCAGTAAATAATGCAGTTGCTGCTAGACTTCCTTGGTTGATAGTTACTGTTGTACCAGTTGTAAAGGCACCTGCACTACCTGAAGTAACAACACCACCAAAGCCCGGAGTGCTAGAAGTGACAATGATTTCACCATCACTTACTTGACCATCTCCAACTAAGGTTGTACCAACATTTATTCTTCCGTCATTGGCAATTGGTCCACCGGCAAAGCCGAGAATTACAGTTTCAGCACCTCTAATTATAGAGACCTTTACTGGACCAACAGGTAGTTTATCTGTATTTTGAGCAATTCTATCTTCACCGCTTGCGGATACGTCAAAGTCTGGATCGTTAACTCTGATATGAACAGTTAGATCACCGTTTGGTAGGAAACTACCAGATTGGGTGAGGTCTGTATTGATACCAGTTGCATGAATTGCAAATATGGATCTGTTATCTGGAGAAGTATCCCCGGTTACGTCACCAAAGTTTGCAGGAACACCAAATGGTACAGGATATACTGTTCTATCAAGACTTACTGAACCGGTGTTTGCGCGAATTCCTGCGCTGTCACCTACTTCGATAATCTCACCAGCTGCATCTCTAAAGTCAACATAGTTGACTTCAATGTCAAGACCGGTTACAGATTCAGGAGTACTTGCTCCTGCTCTACACCATTTAGCTGGAATTTGGAAGTCGCCAACAAAGACACCAGAGTCGCGATCTGTCTCTATCAATGTAAAGCCAGTAGCGGCAAGTCCGGTATCGATGTTATCGGCAGCCAATGAATTAGTACATGCTTCATTGTTACCGGCGGTCCAAAGTTGATCATCAAAGGTGACATCTAATACTCTACTCAGTCTATCTCCATCACTTAATTCAAATGGATTGGCATCGCTGCCTAGCACATCATTAAGTTTGAGGATGGAGCTACCGGATACTACAGTATAGATATCAATAAGATCAGAGTCTACGTTAAGATCCAAGTCTTCTAATGTAATTGTAACTGTGTCAGCAGTCTTGTAAGTATCTAAGTCAAATGAGACAATACCTGAATGAGATGGTGCTTCTTCCTGATCGGCTACTTGGGTTGATACGCCATCTGCACCTTTATCAAAGTAGTTGACTCTTGGTGATTCTTCATCATCCAAGTCTTCAATTACGATAAAGGATGCTTCATCAGAGATTGTATCTAATCCCTCATATGTGGATTGATCAAGAATGTTAAGTTGATTAATCATGGTATATTCCAAGGTACCTTCAAAGGTGCTGGTGTTATCACCAGTCTCTTCAAGTTCCAATCTGATTATCTGATTAGCAATTCTTTCATTATCCTCTAAGCCGTCATTTAAGAAACCAAATCCAAAGATATCAGCTACTACTGGTAGTTGTGTACCAAGAGCAATATCCTGAGCTACTGGACCATTCAATGTGAAGGTAACACTAAGTGGACTTGTTGTTGCCAATCCACTAAATGGACTGGCTACATTATCTTGGGTGTTATCAATTACAATCAAACCTTGTAGAGGTTGTGCTGTAAATGTTGCAGCACCTGGTAATGTAATGTCCACACTAGTAATACCATCGATGTTACCATCATTAGCTAATGATCTAACATCATAGTTGAATAGTGCATATCCATGGAAGTTTGCCTTGTTGACTGGTGCTGCATCAAAGAACTTTTTCATTGTTCCAAAGTTTAGAACAAGTGTATCACCACCATCAATGGTAGTAAGAGTTCCACTAGAGTGGGTCAATATTGCTCTGTCACTGAAACCTTGAACAGTATTGGTTAATGCAACTCCATCCAATGTTGCAGATGACAAACCACTTAGTGTGGCTGGTGTACCTGTTTTAAGGGATGGAATCAAGGCGGTATTTGGATCATTCAAGTCCAAGTCTTCATCTGCTCTGCTGTTTTTGTTGGCATCACCATCAACTAATTTGATTGGGATCTCTTCACCAGAGCTCCATTCATCGTCAATTGGCATAATGTCAACTGTAGCAAAGCTTAATCCTACAAGAATTGTAACTGGGGTCTCATTATAATCAATTGATGCGGAGGTTCCCCTTGCAGCATCAGTACGGATTATAAGATTTGATGTATCTGATTCATCATATGAACCAAATACACCGCTATTTGGACCCTGTTCTGTAATTGTCATTGGTACATTTCCTGCAAGGAAACCACCATTGGTGGTCCAAGTTGTAGGAACATTTGGATCACCAGATGTTACAATTTCTGAATCATCGTTATCCTGTAGGGTAGCAACGATTCCTTTATTTTGTACATCTGGATTAAATCTTAGTACACAATTATCTTCACACATCAATGCTGAGAGTTTAGAGGTTAACAGATTAGTATCAGTATTTGTTGCGACATCACCAGGAGTACCGCCGTTCTCATCAAACACTTGATAGTTTGTAGATATTGTACCTACTGTACCAAATGTCCAAGAGTCTTCGTCGGTTGGGTCAATGTTTAACCACAAATCTGTGATTGTAGCATGGATTTGTGAGCCTGGTGGATATACAGCTCTATCTAAACTTGAGCTTGCAAAGTTGTCGACAGTATCAAAAGTAAGTGATGTTGTTTGAACACCGCCGCCTTTGTTGTACTGAATTACAACATTACCTGTTGGGTTTAGTGTATAGAGTTGAACAAATGGCCAAAAGTCTTCTTCAATTCCGATCTGTCCATTAGGAATACCAGTTCGGATGTTTGGGGCTTTTGCCTCTCTGACAACATTAAGACCATCATAGGTCTCAGCGCCATCAGTAGTAGTAGTCATTGTAGCTGTTCCGGCAGTACATGTGTGAGTGATTGGTGCACCTGTTGATGAACCTTCAATACCACCTGCACTTGTTGGAAATGCAACACCGTTAGTATCACTGAAGCTAGCAACGCCTATTACACTTGCAGATGTGTTGCTACAAAACTGACCAAAGTCTAAACCGACTCCGGAGCCTGCAACAGCAGTACTATCTGCTATTTGTGCCATTTTTCTGTCTGCAAAGTAACCATACCAGTTACCATCTACTGCTTGAACCATTCTGAGGATCTTGCCGTTTACAGTAACATCTGGTTCACCTTTTGCCTCATCAGTATCATTGATGTCTGAGTCAATTACGACGACCTCAATTACTTGAGGTCCTGACATGTAGTTATCAAACTGTGAGTTTTCTGCGGATACAAAGAGATTGGCGTTGGCTGCATGTGCTGCTGGCATTACACCAGGTACAGCAAATGTCAGTCCACCGGCAATCATAATTGTCATTAATGTAAGACTAGTTATTTTACGTCCTATTTCGTTATTCATGTTATTGGCTTTTTTCTCTAAAGTTTGTATTTAAGCCTAATGGACGATTTATCCACAAATTTGCCCAATATTGTTAATTTTTCAGGCTCTAAACAGACTTTGTGTGATTTTTAGATCAAAGATTGTAATTTTTACAACCCAAGATCGGTTTTTGAGCCTTCAGACTAACAAAGTATCTAAAGACGTGATTATTTTAAAATATTACGATCTTTAGATTTGAATAGAAACCAAGATAATCAGAGAAATAAGCAGAAAAACTGTTGAGAATTCTTGTGACAGGTGGTGCTGGATTCATTGGTGGACATTTGGTTGATTTTTTGCAAAATAACCACAAGGTCACAATTTATGATGATTTATCAACTAGCACTCAAAGTATCGTAGATTCATTAGTAAAAAAGGGGGCAAAATTTGTCAAAGCAGACATTTTAGATTATGATACTTTGTTACAATCCTCCAAGGGATTTGATATCATGATACATTTGGCTGCAAAGTCTGATGTCACAGAATCTGTATTACATCCAGAAATGGTAGAAAATGTCAATGTTAACGGAACAGTCAATGCGCTTAATTGCTGCATTAAACATAAAATAAAAAAAATAATCTTTGCATCATCTGCTGCAGTATATGAAGATTCTAGTATTGCAGTTACAGAAAACTCAGAGACAAAACCATTATCGCCATATGGTGCAAGCAAGTTATTAGCTGAAAACAAGATAAAAGAAATGGCAGAAAATAATCTAGACTATGTCATTTTGAGGATATTTAATGTATATGGAAAAAGACAAAACAAACAATATGCAGGTGTGATATCAAACTTTGCTGAAAACATTTCAAAAGACAAGCCACTAGTAATCTATGGAGACGGTTTGCAGACAAGAGACTTTGTATTTATTTATGATGTGATTAATGCATTTGATGCTGCAGTGAAAACAAATTCATCTGGAGTATACAACATTGCAAGCGGAAAATCAATTTCAGTAAAAGAATTGGCACAAATGTTTCTTGACATTACTGGAAAAAAAGTACAAATAAAATTTCAGCCTGCAAAAAAAAAAGACATACGATATAGTATGGCAGATATCTCAAAAGCAGAAAAAGAGTTGGGGTTTAGCCCAAAAACAAATCTAAGAGATGGATTGACAGAGTTAATTCCTGTCTCGAATTAAGTTTGCCATTGAAAACAAAATAATAGATGTTACCACAAGTATTGCGCCTAGCAAAAACAATACAACTGAAGCTAACAGTGAGCCATAAAATATGACTTGTTTATTCAAGTACGCATCAAGAAATATTCCACCTAAAACAATACCTATAACAATTAATACAAGTCCGGGAATCCCGTAAAACTTGATTGGGTGTTTTATTGATACATACTTTAGTGTATTTATCAAGACAGATATTCCATGGGATACTGAATGCTGCTCTGAGGTATCACCCTCATATGATATGGTTACTGGGACTTCAGCTACTGAGAGTCCCTTGTTTGATATTTTTAGCAAGATTTCAGTAGATACTGACATTCCTTGTTCGGTTGGATGTATTGCATCTATGGCATCTTTTGAATATGCTCTAAATCCAGATTGGGAATCAGTTACCTTAAAGTTTGTTCCATAGTTTGAAGCAGATGTGATAATTTTGATTCCAGTTTTTCTGTATCCCGGAGTTTGTGTTTTATCATCTAAGAATCTAGAGCCAATTACAACATCAACATTGTGAGTTGCAATGGTATTGAGTAATAGTGGGATTTGGTCTGGATCGTGCTGTCCATCACCATCCAGTGTAACCATAATATGGGCATTTTCTTTTCTTGCCTGCTCAAAAAGGGTAGAGATTGCAGCGCCATACCCCTGATTATTTTGAGAAATTACTATGGCTCCAGCCTCTTTTGCTATTCTTGCAGTGTTATCAGTAGAGCCGTCATCACACACTATTACCTTGTCTACATGGGATAGGGATTTTTTTACTATATCAGATATGGTTGATTCCTCATTATATGCTGGAATGCATGCTAGATTCAATTTGATGCTTTTACAAAGTTTCCATTATGTAAATAGTTAGTTTTGAGCAATTCTAATTTGAATTATATGCAAAAGATTGTAAAATATCAATCATTTTTTGGAAAAATAAAACCGGATTAAACACGTTATCATATATTGTAATCATATTTCATCTGTTTGATTGAATCAGTAACAATATTGGATATTTTTTCAATGTCCTTTTGGGATAAAGTTTTCTTCCATTTATCCAGAGTGTTTTGCTGAATTAGAGAGGACATTTCATCAAAAAATTCAGGTAAATCAAGTTCACAAAATTTCAAAATATTTTGTATTGTATCATTTGGGTTTTGCAATAGTTTTTCATATTGTATAGTTAGAAAATTATTTTTGTTTTGAGATGAGAACTTTGTTATTGCATCTGTGAATTCTTTGTAGTACCACGCAAATTTTTCTATTGGTTCAAAACTTTGAAACTTTACATCATTTGTAATTTTTTCGTACATTCCAATATCAAATTCTCCTTCTTGATCATACCTTTCGGACATAGAACTTACAACTGCTCTTGGATCTCTAGATACATTAATAAATTTGGCATCAGGAAATATTTTTTGAATAGCAAATAACCTAAATGAGTTATTTGGCGCCTTGCAGACAAATCTTGTCTTTTTTTGGCTTTTTATGATTTTTAAAATTTCTTTACTTAGTTTAATTTTTTTCCCGTCTGAAATATCTTCAACATAATTAGTACCAAAAATTTCTCTCCAAAGAATTTCACCTTCTATAGGTATTTTTGTAGAACCTTTTGGTGGAGTACCAAAATGTTTTAAACCATCTCCTAAATCTTTTCCAAATACAAATAATGCCTCTTCTGATACGGGAATCTTTTTGTTATTTGTTTTAAGCCATCTATAAAGAGAATCAATTCTGAATTGTTCAACTGGAAGAAGCCAGTGTGACAAGTCCTCATCAGAAGGCCATGCTAAATCTTTATGATTACAAAGTATGTTGTGTATAAGAGTTGTCCCAGATCTAGGAACCCCAATAATAAAAATTGGATTTTTTATTGTGGAGGTAATTCTGTTAACAATATCTCTTTCTTGATTAATTTTTTGATATTCTCCAGACTGCTTTAATTCATTTTCTAGTTCGTCAATTCCAAGTTCTCCTAAGGCCATTTTATAAAAATAATATTGTAAACTTTCATCATCAGGATTTCTACCCAAAATATCACGATATGATTTTCGAATTTCGGATATAATGGAATAATTTCTATGGATAAATTCTTCTAGATTAGTATCTATTCTCTGATTAAGAAAATCTAGTTCAGAATAAACTTTAGTCAAATTACGAATGATTTTTGCATTAATTTCAGATTGTTTTTTCTCTAAAGGCAATATAACCCAGTCACGAATTTCTCTATGTAACAATAGTCTGATTTTTTTCAGACTTTTTTTTCCTTGAGAAATAGTACGTAGATCTAAAAGTGTTAAATTATATTCATCATCAGAAAACTTTTCTCTATCATATGAAGGCTCTTTGATTTTTGGTTTTTGATTAGTGAAGTCATTACCGTTCTCTAGTTTATTCAATTCTTCATATTCTAATATACGCAAATTTTCTTTTAGTATATCATTCAAATTTTTAATCTGTATTTTTTCTTTTGAATTATTTTGCAATCATTTGAAGATATATGTCAGCTCGATAAATTATTTACTGCTTTGTTCAGATATTGAAACCAGAGTGTTAGAAAAAAATTATCACAAAATAAGTTCATTGTTTTGGTTGTGTTTTACCAAAATATTTAAATTCAAAATTGGCAAAATTATTACACTACTTTGTCAGACGTATGTAAATTCCAAATTAGATGAAAGAGGAATTGAAAAGCTGATCAATGATGAGAATTAAGAACCTTTTTCTAGCATTAATTCAATTTTAATTAAGCAAAAACAAGGAAAACGGTTAATTGAGTTATAGATCAAGCTAGAAATTATGAGGATTGTTGTATGTCACCCATCTGTTCCATTTTCTCCAGGTGGTTCAGCCAAACAGGCTCATGGAATATATGATGAATTGAAGAAACGAAATCATCAAGTTGAATTAGTAGAAATTCCCTTCAAGTGGTATCCACCTCTAAAAATTTTAGACAGTGTATTGACATGGAGATTATTAGATTTGAAAGAATATGGATATGAAAAAATAGATTTGATTATTTCAACAAAATTTCCATCATATGTTATTGATCATCCAAATCATGTTACATGGTTAACCCATCAGCACAGACAAGCTTATGATTTACGAAATACAGAATATGATTATTTTCAACATAGTTCAGAAGGAGAGTATGTAAGGAAAAAAATTCAAGAAATTGATGATATATATCTTAGAAAAGTAAAAAAAGTTTTTACAATATCAGAAAATGTTTCAAAAAGATTATTAGAATTTAACAAAATAGAAAGTGAGCCACTTTATATTCCAATCCCCAATTCAGAAAAATTTCATAATAAAGAATACGGTGATTATGTAATATTTCCCTCAAGAATAAGTCCCATAAAACGACAGGATTTGCTTGTCAAAGCTATGAAACACACCAAATCTGATGTAAAGTGTAAGATAGTTGGATTTGATGTTCAGAAAAAATGGCTTGATGACATTATGAAAGATAATAAGCAACATGAAAAGATAGAGCTGATACCCAATGCTACTGATGATGAGCTCATCGATTTGTACAGTAAAGCATTGGCTGTAGTGTATCTACCAATTGACGAAGACTATGGAATAGTAACATTAGAAGCATTTTATTCAGAAAAACCAGTATTGACTGCTAGTGATTCTGGCGGTACATTAGAATTTGTGGAAAATGAAGTTAATGGATTTGTTGTAGATCCAGATCCTAAAAAAATTGCAGAAAAGTTGGATGAGTTTTATAACAATAAAGAGAAAACAAAAAAGATGGGAAGAGAGGGTCTAAAAAAAGTAAAAAGCCTAAACTTGAACTGGGATACGGTAATTGAAAAGCTGACTAAGTAATGAAGATTGCATATTTTTCACCACTATCACCAATAAAATCAGGGATCTCAAAATATTCAGAAGTTAATCTATTACCATATTTACAAAAATTCTGTGAAATTGATGTTATAATTGATAATGATTATACCCCTAGTAATGAATTTGTTAAAAACAATTTAAGAGTAATACCGTACAAAAAATTTGAGCGGCACCGATATGATGTAATTTTTTATCATATGGGGAACAGTGAATATCATACGTATATCTACAATGCATTATTACAGTATCCAGGAATAGTATTATTACACGATCCTTTCATTGGTAAATTTATTGCGAATCAAACAGTTGCAAAAAACAAACCTGATTTGTACTTTGAACACATAATTTATTGTTTAGGTCAAAAGGGTAAAAAAATTGCAGAAAATGCACTCAGTACAGGAAACTGGCCAAGTTTTGAATATACACTTACAAAGAGATTAAACGATTCATCGCTTGCAACAATAGTTCATAGTGACTATGCAAAAAAAGAAATCTTAAAAGAATCACCACACGCTTTTATAAAAAAAATGAAAATGCCAATTCCATTGTTTGAATCAAAAAAAACTGCACAAAAAAAAGACTTTGGAATAGACGAGAAAACTTTGATAATTTCAACGATGGGTTATATAGCTGAACATAAGCGAATTCATATTGTTTTAGATGCTTTTGCAAAATATTCTAAGAAAAATACAAATTCAAAATTCTTGTTAGTAGGTAGCTTTTTGCACAAGCAATACAAAAAAGAAATTGAGAAAATCATTAAGAAATTAGAGATAGACGATAAGGTAATTCAAATTGGTTTTGTGGAAGATTTAGAACCATATATTCAAATTTCTGATATAGTTGTCCAGACAAGATATCCTACTGCAGGTGAAACCTCGATTATAACACTTGAGTTAATGGGAGCATCAAAACCAGTTATTGTTTCAAACACTGGATGGTTTAAAGAACTACCAGATGAAGCTGTAATTAAAGTAAATGTAGACAAAGATGAACAAAAAGCTATTTTGGATGCATTTGAGAAATTAACCACTGACAGTAAGTTTAAAGAAGAAATATCAATAAATGCTAAAAAATATGTTAAAGAAAAACATAATCCAGAAATAATAGCTGAAGAATTTTCAGAGTTTCTTTATCAAATTCAAAATAAAGAACAAATGAAATATTTGAAAGAGATTTCATTAAAATTAAAAGATATTTGTATTGATGAATCAGATCAGGTATATATCGGGAATTTTAGTAGTAAGATTCATGAAATTTTGTCATGACATACCTTAGACTTTGAAGATATAATAAAAAAAAATTATTAATTATTAATTATTAATTATTTTTAAGAGTTAGACATGTTTTTAAAAATTATAAAAAATTCATTTGATCAGGAAGATAAATTTTTAAAAAAAATTCAAGCATTTCTAAAGTTAGCTAAATACTATAGTAGATTACAAAAAGGAATAAAAACAAAAAAAATTTACCTTAATTTAACAAAACAAAATTCAGAATTAGTAAATTTTTTACATAGACTTGATAACAATGATATTTCTTTGATGAATAAATTATTTAGAAAAGAAACCATAGAATTTCTTAAAAAAAGAGATTTGAAAAAAAATATTGAACTTGAGAATAAAATAGGAGTAGAACAGATTGGTTTTAACACTATTTATGTTGAAAAAGCTCTATCGGGGTTATGGACAACTGGAAGAGCCAATTTTTTTGTCCCAACAGAAAAACGGTTAACTAAGATCACAATAGAAATACAAAGCATAGCACCACTTAATGTAACAGTTGGATTTGAGGATACTTCAATTATTACTGTTAACATGTCAAAATTATCTACAAAACAAATTGAAATTATTATTCAGCCTACAAAAATAACAAATGGTGTGTCAGAAGTTTTTATAAATACAGATAGATTATGGCTTCCAAGTTTCATACTTGATACAGATGAAACAATTGCTTTAGGAGTAGGAGTAAAATCCATCAAGGTTTCTTATTTTTAAATTCATTAATAATTGAAATACATTTTTCTTCAAAATAATCGAGATTTTTAATAGAAGTATACTCTAATGCTTTTTTCTTTCCACATTCTCCGTATTGTTTACAAATTTTTGGATTGTCAATAAGATGTAAAATTGAATTACCAATCTGAATTGTATTTCCAAAATCTACTAAAAGACCATCTTTTTTATTTTCAATAATATCAGATATGGGTGAAACATTACAAGCTATGACAGGTTTTCCTTGTAACCATGCCTCCAAATACACAAGACCAAAGGATTCACTTTTAGATGGCATTACAAAGATATCACAAGCATGATACGCATTTGTTTTTGTCTCATCACTAACAGTGCCTAAATTAATTATCTTATCTTTGCGGAATTTTGGT
>Ga0224497_10002168_pt1 | contig 11797 bp, 10 predicted proteins | sample SF_Jul11_sed_USG_4_FD_167970 | JGI IMG/M metagenome (GOLD analysis project Ga0224497, IMG submission 167970) | Sediment microbial communities from San Francisco Bay, California, United States - SF_Jul11_sed_USGS_13 | ecosystem: Environmental > Aquatic > Marine > Sediment | place: USA...
GCCAGCAACCGGCAAGCGCGAAAGATTCTCGAGGACCTAGAGTACTTCAGGGCTGCCGCGCTCCGTGTGCCTGACATCGAGATGCCAGGCTATGCAGACAAGACCCTGGTGCTCATCCCGGCAACCGAGGCCGAGTATGCATTGCTGGCAGAAAACGAGAATGCGATTGGCTTTGCACAGCCGCTGAAAAACCGAACTGCCATAGTCTTTCCCGCCGCAAACCGAACGGAACGATCAAAATATGTGCTGCACCACGAATACGCTCACGCGCTGGCTCACGGGAATCTCAGCCAGTATCCGCAGTGGTACATGGAAGGGTTCGCCGAGATTGCTTCATCAGTCGTCATTCATAAGCGTCGATTGTCTTTCTACGTTGGAATGCATGAAGGACGCTGGAATGAGGCTCTCGAACCGGCCATCGACTGGGACGAGCTGATCTCCGACGACTTCGACGCACACAGTTTCAGCGACGTGAGGATGACGGCAAGCGCGTATGCGCAATTCTGGCTCATCGCTCACTACCTCACGATGAGCGGCTCCGAGGAAAAGTTACGCTCGCTGGAGCGCTACTTCTCGATGGTTGAAAACGGCGAACCATCGGTCGCCGCGTTTCAAACGGTTTTCGGAATGACGGCCAATGAACTGTGGGACACAGAACTCAAGGACTATCTGTGGAGAATCCCGGAATACCGGCACAGCTTCAGCCAGAGCTCGATTGATCGCAGTTTCGTTCGATCGCCCGCACGTCCGGAAGAAATTGAACCCATGCTGCGGTTCTTCACGGATAAAGCGTCAATGGCTCGAGGGATGGACGCCACCGCAAATCCGATGGCGTTCCTGAATGGCAAATGGGATCACCTCAAGTTCACCGACCAGTGCACAGAGCTGCTGACCGTTCGCCTGGAAAACGGTGCAGATATTCTGATCATGGATGACTTCTACGTTGCTGAGGACGGTCAGAAAGTCGCTGCCGTCTTTACCGTCAATCACGACTACGGCAGTGAGCTCATTCTGCGCAATATTACCCGTCAGCAGAACCCCGAAATTTCTGTGACGCCGAATTACCAGCTCTCCGTTCGCGGCGAAGACGTCTTGTGCTTCGACGAAGTACCGGCAAAGATGATGTGTCAGCGGGTTCTGCACCGTTGCGAATAACCGCCACTATTCTCGCCGTTCTGGTCGGCAGTTCGCCGTCCGTCGCTGAAGACTGGCGGCGTTTCGAGAATTCCAATTTCATCGCCTTCAGCAATGGCGAATCAGACGACGTCATCGGTGTACTGACCGAACTGGAACTGGTCCGCGCCGCGGCATCGCAGACGCCCGGATTCTTCCTGCCCGACGACAATCCCAGAACCCTGGTGATGTTGCCGGCGACCATGGCGGAGTTTTCCCGCCTGGCGCCGTTTGAGACCATGGCCGGTTTTGCACAACCCCTTGACCACGGCTCGGCCATTGTCCTGCCCGCGGGTGGCGGCGGCGCCGACGCGCGCATGATCGCTCGGCACGAATTCGCTCATACGATGTTGTTCAACGAATGGTTCGATTATCCGCACTGGTACTCGGAAGGATTTGCGGAGCTTGTGTCGAGCATCAATGTCGACTGGCGACGTCAACACTTTACGGTTGGTGAGAAGCCGGAGCGCTACGGGCGCCGAATCAGGCCGCGCATTGACTGGGAGGAGCTCATCGATACTGACTTCGACGCGCACAACCTGGCCGATCCGGAACTTGTCCAGGCAGCCTACGCGCAAAACTGGTTGCTGATCCATTACCTGATACTGAACGGTGAAAAGGATTATTCCTCGGAGCTGGATCGCTACTTTTCACGGGTCGCCACCGGTGAAAGCAGCGAAGCAGCGTTCGCGACGGCGTTTGGCAACAGCGCATCGGCCTTATGGGAATCCGTCCTGGAGCGATATGCGCGGCGACCGCCGAGCACGCGGCGAGACTTTGATCCCACCGGACTGGACCTGCAATTCGAAGTCAGCAAAGCGGACGACGGAGTTTTCAGGCCGCTGCTGACCTACCTGGCGGATAAGGCGGATGCACGGCGACCAGGCCTCGAGGGACTGCCGTCGCTGGAAAGTGTCGCCGGCACCTGGGATCAGTTGAAGTTCGAGCGCCAGTGCTCCGACCCGTTGACGTTCACTTATCGGCCGGAAAGCAACATCGTCGCAATCGAAGGTTTCTATTCCGCGCCGGGCACCGCGCCTGTTCCCGCCTTATTCGACATCAGTCGCCTGGGTGGTGATTCTTTTCAACTCACCAATGTAACGGCAGATACTTTTCCCAATGTCGTCACGACTTCCGATTACCGCATATCCATGCGTAATGAAAACGTGTTCTGCCTGGACGAGATTCCGTTGGGTCGCATTTGCAGTGGCATCTTTCATCGCTGCGACCGCGAACGCTGACTATTCGACAATCGTTTGGGACTGTTCGCGAAGATAATGCGACAGGTAATAGCCGGAAGCGAACCCCTTGCCGGTATTGCCGGAACCCTTCCAGCCACCAAAACGCTGATAGCCGGGCCACGCGCCGGTCGTGGCGCCCTGTGGCCGATTCGTATACACAACGCCTGCCTCAATATTGTCGAGGAACCAGTCCGTTTCTTCCTTGTCGCCATAGAATCCGGCCGTCAGGCCCAGCGTCGTATCGTTAGCCAGTTCAAGCCCGGTTTCCTTGTCGGGAACTCGCGCAATCATGACGATCGGGACAAACATCTCGTGCCGCCAGAGCGGATGATCGAGGGGCGCCTCAACCACAGTCGGAGAACAAAAGAAGCCCCTGGAAAGCTCGCCCTCAGTCAATATGCCGTTGCCGGACAAAAAGGTCGCGCCGTCGATGTCGAGATCGGCCACATACGCCTGGTAGTTCTTATAAGCCTCCTGGTTGCCGACCGGCCCGATGTAGTTGTCCTGTTCGGTTGGGTCGCCGACAGTGATCGCATCAACGACTGGTTTTAGTTTTTCGATCAGCGCGTCGGCTACGGATTCCTCGACATACACACGCGACAGTGCCGAACATTTCTGACCGCTTAATCCGAATGCCGAACGCATAATGCCGATCGCCGCATCGTCGAGGTTACCCGCCGCAGTTACGATTGCCGCATTCTTGCCACCCATCTCCGTGATGCACGGCTTTGGATACGGGCCGGCATACGCTTTTCGGCAAATCTCCATGCCAACGTCGTGTGACCCGGTGAAAGTTATTCCGGCGACGTCGGGATGATCCACCAACACTGGTCCGGCAACATCCGTCGGATCAGCCAGGTAGTTGACCGCCCCGGCAGGAACCCCGGCGTCACGCATACATTCCGCCAGCTGTCGCACCGCCCACGGGGTGTCCGGCGCCCCTTTGATCACTACCGTGTTACCAGTCACAAGCGCGGCTGCAGCCGGCCCGCCCGCCAGTGCGAACGGGAAATTGAACGGTGCGATCACCGCCCAGGCACCGTATGGCTTCATCACCGAGCGATTGCGCATGTATACGCCGGGCACAGGATCGTCCGGCAACTGCTCGACGAAACCCTGCCGGGATTCGAAAATGTCGCAATACTGATAAAAGAACTCCGCGGTCTCCTGGACCTCGCCGATTGCCTCCATACGATTTTTGCCGACTTCGAGCGCAATTGCCGCACTGATGTCGTAAACCCGCTCTTCGATCAGCTCCCCAACCTTTCGCAAAATCCGGATACGCTCCTCTGACTTCGTATCGCGCCATCCGGGAAACGCGTTCTTTGCTGCTGCGACCGCGGCGTCGACGACGTCCGGTGACGCCTCGGGAAACCTGCCAAGAACCCAGCCGGTATTGATCGGGCTCAGGTCGTCATGAAGATCACCCGTAACGACATCATTGCCGTCAACCAGGTGCCCATGGTCCTGGCCCGTATTTGCGCGGGTGTTCTCAAGCGCCGCATCAAAGCGTTCATGCATCTCGGGCGGTGGATCGAACATCGTTGAATATGTAAGCTTGAATGGCATAATTTTGAAATTCACGGAAATGGCAGTCGACGGGCTATACTACTGCAACGTGAAGCCGGTCGTCATTGAAAGCAAAATGAAGAATTCCGATCTTCCCAACCTGTTTATTATCGGGGCGCCAAAAAGTGGCACGACTTCGCTGTTCCGATGGTTGGCCGATCACCCGCAGGTTTGCGCATCGCGTCCCAAGGAAACCTGGTTTTTCGCTGACAAGGAACTTGAGCATATCTCTATTCGGCCAAACCGCACGACGCATGATATAGACGACTACTTGCAGTTATTTGATCGGGTTACAGATCAGACGCGGATCAAGATGGAGGGAAGTACACACTACCTTTACAGCCAGCCCGCCCTTGAATTTATCTCGGGCATAAGGCCGCGGCCAAAAGTTATCGTCTTGTTGAGAGATCCGACGCTTCGCATCTGGTCGCACTTCAATTACATCAAGCAAAAGTCTCAATCACCCCTTGACCTTTCTTTCCCAAAGTTTGTCGATGCCATCCTGGACCGGCATCAGGCTTGGGATTTCAGCAGTCACGGTCTCGAGCAGCACCTGCTTGGGAACCAGCTTGAATGCAGCAACTATCTTAAACACCTGACGCCGTGGCTTGGAGAAATACCTGTCGACCACGTCCGCATGTTTACCCTGGAAGAGCTGCGGCAAAATATTCCTAATGTCATTACGGATATCTCGGAGTGGCTGAAGATCGACCCCGCGTTCTATGCCGGCTACAAGCTTGCTCCGCAAAACGCTGGTCGGTCCCGGACTGCCCTGCAGACCAAGAGAAAACTGCGAAAGTATGCGAACTACCTGCCACCGACGGTTAAGTCGTGGGGCGGCCGCGCCATTGATCGAATACAGGGGGTTTCTGCGAAAGACCAGTCACAGGATGACGCCGAAGCGATCCGGCGGCTGTCGAGATTTTTTGCAGAATCGAACAAACACCTTGAGAACGTGACAGGATTGAATCTGTCAGCCTGGAATTACTTTGAAAATATGTCACCAAGCCCACTAATCCTCGTTTCGACGTAGTAACTTGGTGAGAAATATCGCCTAAGTTCCCCAAAGCGACTCGCATGGCTGGGTAATGGTGAAAAAGAAGATCCTCGGATACGTTAGAAAAAAGGACTGGAGCGATGACAGGTCATTTGTCGATCGCGGACTCATCTCTATGTACGACTCATACCGACAATTCCGTCAATGGCTGAAAAAAATCGACGACCCGAACTACAGCCGCGCTTTCTTGCGCGCCAAGAATTTCAAACGAAGCCTGGCGGGGAAAAAATACAAGTTCGTTTCCATTGACCAGGCGACGACCTGGACAAACGAATGGATCAAGACCTTTCCGGAGCAGTACGACCTGATCGTGGGGGTGCCGCGAAGCGGCATGCTCATCGCCAGCATCGTCGCCCTGAGATTAGGCAAAGGGCTGACGACGCCGGATCTGCTGCTGGAGGGGCAGTACTGGCACAGCAATCGCGCGGGCGCCCGGTTGCCGATCGATCAATTCAAAAAGATTTTGCTCATAGATGACGCCCTGGACAAAGGGAGAGCGATGGCCAAAGCGAAGGATATTGTTCTCAATGCCAATCCGAATTGCTCGATCACCTGTGCCTCATTAATCGTCAGGGAAAAAACCAGGCACCTGGCCGATCTGTACCACATCACGATGGAACCGCCGCGAACGTATGAATGGAATCTCATGCACCGCAAAATTGCGTCCTATGCGGGGCGAGGAATACTGGCCGTCGATATGGATGGCGTGCTGTGCGCGAATCCGCCGAAGGGCGCTGACGACGATGAGGCGTGGTACCTGGAGTGGCTGGAAAACGCAAACCCATACCTTATTCCCGGATTCGAAATCGATGTTATCCTGACCAGTCGACTGGAAAAGTATCGCGGCCAAACCGAGAACTGGCTTCGCAAACACCAGGTTCGCTATAAGGAACTGCACATGTGGGATGTTCCGGACAAGAGCATGAGAAAAGGATTCGCAAAGTACAAATCCAATGCCCTCCTTTCGATCAAACCGGACATGTACTGGGAAAGCGATTGGGAGCTTTCGCAAAAAATCTGGGACCAGACCAGGATTCCGACTTTATGCATTGACGAAATGACAATGTTGAGTTGATTGAAAATCGTGGATCGAATTACGTCACGGCATCTCATTCAGTTGCCCGGTTGGCTATTGCTGGCTTATCTCTTTTACGCACAGGCAATACCAGCTTTTAACTATGATCTCGGCGTGCGTATGGGCACGCAGGAATCCGCAGCAACGATTACCCAAGTTGGCACCGCATTCTGGTATGGCTTCGCTTTCGCGGATCTCGTCGTCTATATTCCTCTGCTCGCAGCGGGACTGATCGGTCATTGGAAACAGACCGGCTGGCACCCGACTGTGCTGGGCGCCGCACTTGGAATTAGCATTTACTGGCCGGTTGCCTCACTTGCTTCGGTTGTCGCTGCCCAGGATGCGCCCGGATGGCACCTGACTGATCTCACCGCCTACTGGATAGTCCTGCCTGCGATAGCGTTGTGGGCCGCCTGGGCCCTCTGGCAGTTGTTACCGGGAAGGCGCTAGCCCGCCGCATCGGCTCGATTCGGCCACTTGCATGCCGGGCCTCACATTTTCCGCCGAAGGCGCTACAATACGCGCCTTGGGTTCAGAATAGCTTGGGCAAAAATCTGTGAAACATCGAATCTTCTTGATTTCGCTGGTATTTTTGCTGTGCGGCGTTTCGGCGCATGCGCAGAAAACGCCGATACCTCAACCGCCAATCATCGGTGCCAAAAGCTTTCTCTTGATCGATGGCAATACCGGTGCCGAACTGGCTTCGCTCAAGGCCGACGAACGACTTGCGCCGGCCAGCCTGACCAAGCTGATGACGGCGTACGCGATATTCAGGGCGCTCGACGAGGGCCAGATCGCGCTCGACGACCTGGTTACCGTCAGCGAGAAAGCCTGGCGCACCCAGGGGTCCAGGATGTTTATCGAAGTCGGCAGCCGGGTCAGCGTCGAAGACCTCGTGCTGGGGATGATTGTCCAGTCCGGCAACGATGCGAGCGTTGCCCTCGCCGAGCATACCGCCGGCACCGAGGCTGTATTCGCCCAGGTCATGAATCAGTACGCAGCTCAGCTCGGCATGACGGCGAGCAACTTCAAGAATGCCAGCGGCATGCCCGACAAGGACCACTACACGACCGCCAGGGACATGGCGACACTGGCGCGCGCGATCATCAACGAGTTTCCGGAGTACTATCGGTGGTACTCGGTGAAGGAATTCGAATACAACGATATCAAGCAGCAAAACCGGAACTCGCTGTTGTGGCGTGACGATAGTGTCGATGGCATGAAGACGGGCCGCACTGACGAAGCCGGATATTGTCTCGTGTCGTCGGCAAAGCGGGACAACATGCGCGTAATTTCTGTGGTGCTCGGCACGGCCAGCGCAAAAGCGCGCACTGACGGCAGTCACTCGCTGCTGAATTACGGCTTCCGCTTTTTTGAAACCCGACTCCTTTACCGGGCCGGTGAGACCGTCGCCACCGCGAGAATCTGGAAGGCGGAAAAAGAACTGACGCCGCTGGGCTTGCCCGAAGACCTGTATGTCACAATTCCCCGTGGTACTTACGACGACGTCGAGTCCATTCTCAACATGCCGTCAACGTTGATGGCGCCGGTCGCACAGGGCCAGCCTCTCGCCGAGCTGCAGGTCAGCCTCAACGGGGACCAGCTGCTGAACATGCCGCTGCGTGCGCTCGAGGACAATCCCGACGGTTCTTTTTGGCAACGCACCAAAGACGGGGTCTCACTCTGGTTCGAGTAAATGAGTGACAAACCTGAAGAAACGTTGCTCGAGTTTCCCTGCCGCTTTCCAATCAAAATGATGGGTCGCGACGGCGACACGTTTCGCCAGGTCGCACTTGAGCTCGTTGAATCGCATACCGGAAATATTCCGGAGGACTCCATTTCGGTGACCCGGAGCCGCAAGGGAAATTTTCTCTCCATTACGGTGACAATCGACGCCGAAAGCCAGCAACAGCTGGACAACATCTACCAGGCGCTTTGCGATCACGAGGAAATCCTGGTCGCGCTATGATCATCGTCCGCTCGCTGGGGCGTGAAGATTACGAACCGTTGTGGCGGCGCATGCAGTCGTTCACGGATACCCGGGATGAATCAATTCCGGACGAAATCTGGTTCACGGAACACCCGCCCGTCTTTACGCTGGGACTCAACGCCAGCCGCGAACACCTCCTCGATACCGGCGATATTCCGGTGGTACAGGTTGATCGGGGTGGCCAGGTCACCTACCACGGACCGGGGCAGCTAATGATCTACCCGTTGATCGACCTGAAGCGCGCAAAGATCGGCGTACGACACCTGGTCACCGGCCTCGAGCAAAGTATTGTCGACCTGGTGGCTGACTATGGCATCGAAGGAAAGGCGCGCAAGGATGCCCCCGGCGTTTATGTCGATGGCCAAAAAATTGCGAGCGTCGGTTTGCGGATACGCCGTGGCGCCAGCTTTCACGGCATGGCGCTCAATATCGATATGGACCTGGCACCGTTCTCGCAGATCAACCCCTGCGGCTTCAACGACCTTGCGGTAACTGACTTGCTATCGCTTGGAATAAGCGCTGACCGGGAATCCCTGCGGGCCGCAGTTGAGCGAAACCTGCTCGGACACCTCGGCTTGCGGAACGAGGAGATTGTCAGGCCCGATTGAGTGCCTCGAGGCGCTCGGGGCTTCCAACGTCACACCACATACCGCCGTAGTGAGTGCCGGCTAACTTACCGGCGTCGGCGGCATCACGGAGCATCGGAACCACAGAAAACCGGCCCTCTCCGGCGTTGGCGAAGAATTCAGGCCGGTATCGTGCGATCCCGCTGTAGGTCAGGGGACGTTCCGGACCGTTGACCGTCCTGCCATCCACCAGGTCGAAATCGCCCTTCGGTTTGTGCGCGGGTGTATCGACCAGCACCAGTTCGGCGGCGAACGCATTCTTCAGTTTGTTTGCAGGTATTTCGAAATCCGTATAGATATCGGCATTCACAACCCAGAACGGCTCGCTGCCGAGCACCGGCAAGGCGCGGTAAATTCCTCCGCCCGTCTCAAGGACGTTGTCATACTCGGGACTGTAAATGACCTGTACGCCGTACCGGTGGCCTGATCCCACGTGCTCGACGATCTTCTCCCCCAGCCAGCCAAGATTGATAACGATGTTCTCGGCGCCGGCTTTTGTGAGCATACGCAGGTGCCGATCAATAAGTTTCTCGCCGCGCACCTCAACCAATGCTTTCGGTACCGTGTTCGTCACGGGCCGAAGGCGCTCGCCCCGCCCTGCCGCAAGAATCATTGCGATCATGGCAGAGTCTCCGGCAGTACGGGCAAGACGCGCTCGTTAATCAAGTCAGAAAGGAAAGCCAGCTCCGCATATCGGGGCGACGCTTCTGCCACATAGCCCAGTGTTCGGGGCACGTCTTTTAAGTAGCCGGATTTGGCGTCGCGATGCAGCAATCGCGCGAAAAGCCCGGCTGCCTTTAGCTGTCGCTGTATTCCGGCAAGTTCGAAATCACGCCGAAACTCATCGAGCGAGACATCGTGTCCACAGCGATCGTGAAAGCGGGTGAGCATCTTGTCCACAAATTCTGTGGGCCACTGAATGTAACAATCCTTCAACAACGACACGAGATCATAGGAGTAAGGCCCGTTTAGTGCGCCCTGAAAATCGAGTACGCCCGGATTGTTTTCCGCCGTTACCATCAGGTTGCGCGAATGGTAGTCACGATGCATGAAAACGCGCGGCTGCTGCAGCATGCAGCTGACCAGCACATCACAGCACGCCTCCCAGCTGGTTTCGTCGTCGCCGGAAAATTCGATACCAAGGTGACTATCGCACAACCACTCGCGAAAAATTGACAGCTCGAAACGCAGCAGCGCCTCGTCATACACTGGCAGTGCGTTGCGGAATTCGTTACCGCCGGACTGCATAAGCAGCAAGGTATCGATTGCGTCCGTGTACAAATCAGTCGCCGCTTCGGGATTTCGCTCAAGTTCCGCCAGGTATTGCACCGACCCCAGGTCGCTTATCAGCAGGAAACCCAGCTCCAGGTCTGCCTCAATGATCTGCGGCACATTGATCTGCATCGTCCGGAGGTACCCGGCAACGGTGATGAACGACTGGTTGTCCTCCCCTGCCGGAGGCGCATCTACCGCGATGTAGCTGTCTCGCCCCTGGACCCGGAAATAGCGGCGGAAGCTCGCATCGGTCGACGCAGGCACCGGTTCGGCAGCGGCGAGCCCGTCAAGTTGGCGCACCCAGCCGGTCAGCAGATCGAGCCTTTCGTCCATATTCATTTCCTGAGGCCGGATCCTGTGATTCCACGTGTGCGTTGAAGGGTCAGGCGAACTATGCGAAGGTAGCAAATTGCACCAACTGATAACATTTTTTCTTCGTAACATCCTGTCTTGATTCACTTTTAGCGAAGCACACGGCTGCGACTTGTCCAGACTGCCTGCCATTATTTCCTGCTTGATCCTGCTGCTGGCGCATGACGCCACAAGCGCACAGGAACGCGCGCGCTGCGAGATCGGCAAGATTACCGCCCGCGATGGCGAATCCCTGCTAGCGCGCTTCGGCACGGGCAACCCCGACGTCATTGAATTCCAGGTCGGCGAATTTGAAGCGCAGTTCGGCGACGACCCGACCGCATCGATGTCCGGCGGCGTGCTGCTGCGCCGTGGCGACCGGATGGCAGGCGCCAATGAGGCACGCTATGACCCGATACAACGCGCATTGTCACTTTCGGGCAACGTTCGATACGAGGATTCCGGCACCGCCGTCGTCAGCGACTCCGCGGAGTTCGCGTACGTTACGGGCCGGATACGCTTCGAAGGCGCCGAGTTCCAGCTGGGCAGCCGGGGTCGGGGCGAAGCGGGCTTTCTCGAGATCAACCAGGAAGGCCGGCTGGAATTAGGCAACGTTGGCTACACCACCTGTCCGCCCGAGTCAGAAGACTGGATCATCGAGGCCGACGATATCCAGCTGGATAGCAGAACCGGTGTCGGTAAGGCACGTGACGTAAAGCTTCGTTTCAAGGGCGTACCCATTCTCTATACGCCGTACCTGTCGTTCCCCATCACTGACGCCCGCAAGTCAGGCATCCTGACGCCGGAGTTCGGCAGTACCGGCCGCAGCGGCAACGAGCTAAGCGTGCCCTACTACTGGAACATCGCCCCGAATTACGATGCGACCGCGACGCCCAGACTGTTGACCGATCGCGGTTTGCAGATGGGCGCGGAGTTTCGCTACCTGTTCGAGAAAAGCACTGGCGAGGCACAGGTCGAGTACCTTCCCAATGACAACAAGTTCAACGACAACCGTCATTTGGTCTCATTTGCCCACCAGACCCTGTTCGACAGTGGCTGGCGCAACCGTATCGATTTCCGGGAAGTGTCCGACAGCCAGTATTTCGAGGATCTTGGCGGTTCATTAAGCATCTCCAGTATCACGCACCTGAATCGCAGCGCGCTATTCGACTATTACGGTAATCACTGGTCGATGCTGGCACTTTTCCAGGACTACCAGACGATCGACCAGGCCATTGCACCGGTCGATGAGCCTTATCGTCGCCTGCCGCAGATCAGGATTTCCGGATTCTGGGCGGATGGCCTGATGGGACTCGACTATGGCTTCGACGGCGAGCTCGTCAACTTCGACCGCGATGTCGGCACCATCGGCTGGCGATTGAACGTGGCGCCAGGCATCGAACTGCCGATCGAGCGGCCTGGCTGGTTTATCAAACCGGG
>Ga0224497_10002170_pt1 | contig 11792 bp, 8 predicted proteins | sample SF_Jul11_sed_USG_4_FD_167970 | JGI IMG/M metagenome (GOLD analysis project Ga0224497, IMG submission 167970) | Sediment microbial communities from San Francisco Bay, California, United States - SF_Jul11_sed_USGS_13 | ecosystem: Environmental > Aquatic > Marine > Sediment | place: USA: California...
AAGGTAATCGACCGCTATGGGATTTATAATCCTGACGGGCGGGGCTGGCCCCATCCGGCGACTTACGTTATCGACCCTCAGGGGTTTGTACGTTGGAGGTTTATCGAGGTGGACTATCGAGTGCGGCCCAGCAACGAACGAATTCTAGGCGAATTGAGAAAGATTGAGTAGCCGACCTCGATAGCCATTGTGACTGCAGGCTATTTAAACCATACACCAACCCACACGACGCGGCACAATTTGCTAGGTACTCGCCAAGATAGAGGGGTGCCGGGCGGTGCACTTGCCCGACACCCGTCCAGTTCGGATCCTGCGCGAAGTTATTTCTTTGTGGCGCAGGGATTCTTGGTGGCGCAGGGATTCGCCGCACAGGGATTGGCGGCACAAGGATTTTTCGCGCTCTTTTTAACTTTTTTGGCGGCCTTGCCTTTTTTAACTGCGCAGGGATTTGCCGCGCAGGGATTCGCCGCACAAGGGTTTTGAGCTGTCGCACAGGGATTCTTACCCGCACAGGGATTTTTCTGGGCGTAACCCACCGCGGGTGCGACCAGGAACGCCGATGTCACGACGGCCAGCATTAGACGTGCAAATCTGTGTTTCATTAAAACCTCCTTATTTCCAGAATTTAGACTTATTTATCCAAAACGACCTCAGCATCCAAAAAGTTCCAAATTTGTTCACGGACGTATCAAAGATTTTCTCGCGGGCAGGATTCCGCCGCCGGAGCGCAACCCCATTGGGAAAAGCTTCAATGATTTCAGCTTCTTCGCGCCTGCTCTGGGCTCCGATGTCGACTACTGCTTATTACCCTTGGCCGCCATGGAAACGGAAGACTACAAAGAACGACGGCAAAAGTCCTAATACAAAAACGTGGGAGGAGTCCTTGGCACTCGCGGACAGCAGGGTTGTACCCCAGTAAGAGGTTTAATTCCCTCCCTTCGACATGCTCAGGGCCTGAGTTTATAGATGGCCAAAAGTTCGAATCGATCAAATCTTCTTGAACGGATCACATGTTTAGAAGAACCCTGGCCGGCGCTACAAATTCGCGGCCGCCGCGGCGTCAACCAACCATGTTACTTCGCCTTCGGCGGGATTTACGCGACCGGCGGGAAAAATTTGTGATTTGGGATCGCTGCGAAGCAATTGTTCCAGGATTTGCGCTTTGCTCGAACCGGAAACCAGGAAGACAATCCGCGCGGCTTGGTTCAACACCGACAATGTCAGGGTCAAGCGATGCGTTTTAAATTTTTCGATGTAAGCCACAGTGACGAAATGCTGGTCTTCGTCCAGCGCTTCGCTGCCCGGAAAGAGCGACGCCGTGTGACCGTCTTCACCCAGCCCCAGCAAGATCAAGTCGAAGCGCGGCCAATCCATGTTACTGATTGGGAAAAAACTATTTAACTCCGCCTCATACTCCACCGCCGCGACCTGCGGGTCTTTTTCTCCCGCCATGCGGTGCACATTTTCCCGGGGTATTTGCACTTTCGCCAAAAGCGTTTCCTGGACCATCCGGAAATTGCTCTCGGGATGATCCGGCGGAACGCAGCGCTCGTCGCCCCAGAACAGATGGACTCTCGACCACTCCAGGCGCGCCGCATAGCGGGGCGCGGCAAGCTGGGAATACAACTCCTTGGGCGTCGAGCCTCCGGAGAGGGCGACTGTGAATCTGCCCGCGGACTGAACGGCTCGGTGGGCAAGCCCGATAAATTCTTCCGCCGCGCGCCGGCTTAAGTCGGCCGCGTCCCGGCATTTGATTATTTCGCGATTAGTCACCGGAATGAAATGTTGCGTAATAAGCCGCGCCGCGCAGCGGCGCCTGCGGGTTGAGCACGACGTGCACGGGAATCGCGGCGTTGAAGTCGGCGTAACGACCTTTGTCGACGAAGGCGCGCATGAACGTACCATCCTTGAGTTTGTCGAGAATCTTCGGGGCGATACCGCCGCCGATGTAAAGTCCGCGCACGGATTTCGCGCGCAGCGCCAGATTTCCCGCCTCGGCACCGTAAAGCGAGACGAAGAGATCGAGAGCCCTTACACAGATCTCCGCTTCGTTGGCGAGAGCCGCTTTGGTAACTTCAGCGCTGGGATCATCGCCGTTGGCGATTCGTTCCGCCAGCCACCGCGGTTCCTCCATCCCTCGGCTCTCCTTGAGAAAACGGTAAGTATTGAAAAGACCCGGCCCTGAGACAACACGCTCATAGCTCACATGCCCGAAGCGGCCGATCAGATAACGCAATACTTCGATCTCCAGCTCGTTCCTCGGCGCAAAGTCGCCGTGGCCGCCCTCGGAGGCCAAGGGACGAAATCGGCGGCCGTCGTCATAGAGAATCGCCTGCCCGAGCCCGGTGCCGGCGGCGATGAGCGCTTTGTTGCCGGAGTGCCGCATCACGCCTTCGTTCAAGCTATAAAATTCGTCGTTTTCCAGAGACAAAATACCATAGGCCGCCGCTTCGAGGTCATTTAGCAGCGTTACGGTGTCGAGCTTAAGCGCGTGGCATAATTCGCCGCTATCCACCAACCAGGGTAGATTCGGAGTTTTGACCTTGCCATCGACCACAGGGCCGGCGATGCCGAAGCAGGCGGCATCGACGGTGTGGCGATTATCCGAGATAAACTCTTGCACCACCGGCGTGAGACCGGAATACCGCTTGCTCTGGAAGCTGCGCGAAGATTCGGAATGGAGTTTGTCTCCGCGCACGGAGAAGAGCGCCAGGTTGGTCTTTGTGCCACCGATATCCCCGGCCAGCACCAGATTCTTTTCAGCCATTCTTCATCCCTCACAGGGTGCCGATTGTAATGAATGGTTGGAACGACTGGAACAATTGGAACAGTACGGCTACGGTGTTCGCCAGCGCTTTCCATCCTGCTTCATGAATTCATCGGCTTCCGCGGGACCCCAGCTACCCGCCTCGTAATTGGGAAAGCCCTTCGGCTTGCTCAGGTTCCAGACCTGAATGATCGGATCCATCAGCGACCACGCGAGCTCCACCCAATCATGCCGCGTGAACAGCGTGGAATCCCCCTCGATGGAATCTTCCAGCAGCGTCTCATAGGCCTCCGGCGGACTGGCGCCAAAGGATTGCTCGTAATTAAAATTGAGGCTCAGCGGAGCGACGCAAATATCCGGGCCCGGGGGCTTTACCTCGAAAGTCAATGAAATCCCCTCGTCGGGCTGGATTCGGATCACCAAAACGTTGGGGCTGACATCTTCCACCGCACAGGATTTGAAGAGCAACATGGGCGGCCGTTTGAATTGTATGGCAACCTCAGTCACCCGCTTGGGCAGGCGTTTGCCGGAACGCAGATAAAACGGCACCCCTTCCCAACGCCAGTTGTCGACGAAAAGCTTCATCGCGGCGTAGGTTACCGTATTCGATTGCTTGGCCACCCCGGCCTCTTGCCGGTAACCTTCCAGTACTTTGTCCTTGATTTTTGCCGGCGCGTACTGGCCGCGCACCGCCGCACGGGCGACTTCCTCCGCGGCGATGGGCCTCACCGCGCGCATGAGCTTGACCTTTTCGTCCCGCACCGCGTCGGCGTTGAAACCCACCGGCGGTTCCATCGCCGTGAGGCAGAGAACCTGCAGTAAATGATTTTGAAACATATCGCGCACCACGCCGGCCTCCTCGTAATAGCCGCCGCGGTTTTCGATGCCGACACTCTCCGCCGCCGTAATCTGCACGTGATCCACGTAACGGCGATTCCAGATCGGCTCAAGGACAGCATTGGCAAATCGAAAGACCATGATGTTTTGCACCGTCTCCTTGCCGAGATAGTGATCGATGCGATAGACCTGCCCTTCATCCAGGGCGTCGTGTACCTGGTGATTCAAATCCCGCGCGGTTTGCAGATCGGTGCCGAAGGGTTTTTCGATGATCACTCGCGCTCGCCGCTCGCCGTGGGTCTCTTTAGTCGTAAGCCCTGCCGACGAAATGCGCTGTACCACGTTGCCGTAAAGCTCCGGCGGCGTCGCCAAGTAGAAAACCCGCACAGGCAAAACACGGCTTCCATGGTCGAAGCCGTCGATAAATTCTTTAAGGCGCTGATAACCCTCGTCATCCTCGTAACCGCCGCGAACGTAGTAAAGCGTGGACTCGAACTGCCGCCAGACCTCCTCATCTTTGAGGCCGGTGCGGGAAAACTCGGTCACTGCCTCGCGCATTTTTTTCCGGAATTCATCCTCGCTCATTTCGCTGCGCGCATAGCCCACCACGGCGAGGCGTTCGGGCAAGCGCTTTCCCAGGGCAAGATTGTAAAGCGCGGGAATGAGCTTGCGTTTGGTGAGGTCGCCGGAAGCGCCAAAGATCGTAACCACGCAAGCATGGGGCTTTTTCGCCTGGGCAAATCCTTCCGAAGTGAAGTCGTGGGGGTCCCTCGCCATCGCCCTCTACTCCTTTTTCACTGCGTGTCCGCCGAATTCATTGCGCAGGGCCGCGATCACCTTGTTAGCGAAGGCGTCCTGTTGGCGCGACGAGAATCGGGCGAAAAGTGAATGGGCCAAAACCGTCGCCGACACGCCGCGTTCGATCGCCTCAATGACGGTCCATCGCCCTTCACCGGAGTCGTCGACATACCCCTTGATGGAGGAGAGTTTCGGGTCCTTATCGAATGCGCTTTCGCAAAGTTCGAGCAGCCACGAACGCACGACGCTTCCCTGGTTCCACAGATGGGCGATCTTCCCCAGATCGAGATCGAACTGGGACGCGTTCAACAGCTCGAACCCTTCGCCATAAGCTTGCATCATGCCGTATTCGATACCGTTATGAATCATCTTGACGAAATGACCGGCGCCGTTGGGGCCGGCGTGAAGATAGCCGTCTTTAGGCGCTAGGGTTTTGAAGATCGGTTCGAGCCGAGCCACTATTTCCTTTTCGCCGCCGACCATCATGCAATAGCCGACTTGCAAACCCCAAATACCGCCGCTGGTGCCGGCGTCGACAAAGTGAAGGCCTTGCTGATTGAGCTGCTCGGCGCGGCGGATGGAGTCTTTGTAGTTGGAATTGCCGCCGTCAATGATGATGTCGCCCTTTGCCAGGCTCGGCAGCAATTGACCGATGGTCTGATCGACGGGATCGCCGGAAGGCACCATCAGCCAGATGGCCCGAGGGAGACTCAGTTGTTTAATGAAGTCCGCCAGCGAATGGGCGCCCAAAGCGCCTTTGTCGACGACCCGTTGAATCGCTTCGGGGCTGTGATCGTAACTGATTACCTGGTGGCCGCCGAGCAACAGCCGCTCGGTCATGTTGGCCCCCATTCGGCCAAGCCCGATCATGCCTATTTCCATCGGCGTGTCTCCTTTTAGTCCAAGAATTAAATTTAAACGCGCAGCGCTTCGGTAAGCCGCTGAAGCCCGCCCGCTGTGTCGCTTGCCAAATTTACGCGCAAGACTCGCCTCCGCCGCTGCTTGAGAGCGGCAAGATCCCCCAGTGCCTGTGCCTCGATTAAGGCGTCGAATGTATAGTCGGTTTCCGGCACCGCGAGGCCGTCACTCGGCTGGTCGACGATTTGCAGGACCAGCGCCGAGTTGGGCCCGCCTTTATGCAGCTGACCCGTTGAATGGAGGAATCGCGGGCCGAAGCCTAGCGTGGTTGCCACACCCAGCCGCCGGCGCAATTCCTCGCACACCCCCTGCAACGCCGTCGCATGCTCTGGTACAGGATTAATGTAGGCTTGCACGGCGACGTAGTCTCGAGTCTTCTTTTTGCCTAGCCAATCCGCCACCGCTTGCCGCAAGGCCCCAGCATCAGCAGCCGCCACCTCATCTTTCGGTTTGCCGCCGCGCTTTTTGCTCCCGCTGTCACTCATCGCCTTCTTCGCCAGGTCCTTGGCTAATTGCACGTCCGGCTGGTTGAACGGATGAATGCCCATGGCCGCTCCAGCCGCCGCCACGGCAATTTCCCAGCGGAAAAATTCCTGGCCAATATCATGCTTTTCGTTCAAATCGATGCGCGCCACCGGATGGCCATTGGCCTCCAGGGCGGCTATCTGGCGATCGAGATGATAATTCTCATCGCTTGCCAGCCGAAAATACACGAAAAACCGGTCGTCGCCATATTTTTCCGGAGCCCCGAGGGTTTCGCTTGCCACGGGTATGATGCCCTTGCGATTCTTACCGGTGCTCTCGGCAATCAATTGCTCGAGCCAGGAGGAAAACGACGTAAGGGAGGAGGATGCCAGGAATGTCACTTTATCCCGCTTGAGCATGGCCAAGTCGCCCAGAGCCGCCCCGAGAATCAGCCCCGGATTGGCCGATGCCGGGACATTTGCGCCAACGGCTTGGCTCATTCTGCGGGCGCGCGCGAGTATTCCTCCGACGTCGACCCCAATGAGCGCAGCCGGTACGAGCCCGAAAACGGTGAGCGCGGAATAGCGCCCGCCTACTTCTTCCGGAGCGTTGAATGTGGCGCGGAATTTCCTCTCGGACGCCAGCTTTTCAAGCGGCGTGCCGGGATCGGTGATGGCGACGAAGTGCCGGCCGGGCTCGGCATCCACTTGCTTCAGCTTATCCCAGAAGTAATAGAAGAATGAATTGGTCTCGGTGGTCGTGCCGGACTTGCTGGATACAACAAACAGCGTCCGAGCCAGGTCGATTTGCGTTTCCACGGCCTTTACCGCCGCCGGGTGAGTGCTGTCGAGCACCCGCAGTTCGGGATAACCAGCGGCGTTGCCGAAGGTTTGTTGAAACACTTCGGGTGCAAGACTCGACCCACCCATGCCGAGAAGAACGATGTGACGCATGCCGTCGTCTTTGACCTTGTCGGCGAGTGCGCGCAGCTCGGCTGCTTGTTTTTCCATCGTCTCCGGCAGCTCAAGCCAGCCCAGGCGATCGGTAAGCTCCGGTTGGGGCGTGGAAGACCACAAAGTGTAATCCTTTTGCCATATTCTTTTGGCGTATTCGTGAATCTCCCAGTCATTGATAATCCGCTTGATTCGGCGCTCGTATCCGCCCAACCGAAGCTCCTGGTGGTCTAATTCAATGCCCGTCATGGAACCGCGTTTTTTATCCAATGCAGCCATTAACTGGTCGAAGGAGGCGGCGAAAGCGGCTACTCCGTCTTTTTGCAGTTTTTCGGTAATCGCATCAAAATCGACGCCCAGAGCCTGCACCGCCGCCAATGTCGCATCGGCGTCCGCGATATTTTCCTTTGCAGTCGCGCCAGGAATCTTTCCGTGATCGCGAAAGGCATCGATGGTATCCGGCGGCAGGGTGTTTACGGTCTCCGGACCGATCAGATTTTCCACGTAAAGCACATCGGAATAGGCGGGATTTTTCGTGCCGGTGCTGGCCCATAGCGGCCGCTGCACCTTGGCGCCACGCTGTTTGAGCGCCGCGAAACCTTCGCCATGAAAGATTTCCATGAAGCGCCGGTAGACAACCTTGGAGTTGGCAATGGCGGCCTTGCCCAAAACCGAACGCGCCTCCGGGGTGCCGATTTTTTCCAATTCTTTGTCCACCGCCGTGTCTACCCGGCTGACGAAGAAGGACGCCACCGAAGCGACCTTCCCGGGCTCGGCGCAGCGCTGGAGTCCATTGATATACGCCCGCGCCACGGCCTCGTAGTGGCTCATGGAAAACATCAAGGTGATGTTGACGTTCACGCCGTCGGCAATCAGCGCCTCCACGGCGGGAATTCCTTCAGGGGTCGCCGGTACTTTAATCATCACGTTGGGGCGGTTTACCGCGGCTCGCAGGCGCTTTGCCTCGGCGATGGTTCCCTGGGTGTCATGGGCCAGATGCGGCGACACCTCCAAACTGACATAGCCGTCGGCGCACTGCGTTTGGTCGTATACCGATCGCAGCACATCCGCAGCCGTCTGGATGTCCTCGATGGCAAGGGCCTCGAAGAGTTTCCCCGTGTCGATTTCGGGGCTTCTTGCCAGCAGCTCTTTAAGGGTCTCGTCATAGTCCCCGCTGCCGGCGATGGCTTTTTCGAAGATCGTGGGATTGCTCGTGACTCCTCGGATCCCGTCTTCCTCCACCAGGCGCTTGAGTTCGCCGCTGCGAATAAGGTCGCGCCGGATGTAATCAAGCCAAACGGACTGTCCCTGTTCCAATAGTTGCTTTAAAGAATTCATCCTTGTTTCTCCCTCACTTTGCCATAGCGGTTTTCCAAGGCTTTAATCTTTTCCAGCCGGCGCCGGTGGCGCGTTTCGCCGCTGAATTTCGCTCCCAGGAAATGATTTACCAGTTCCCGAGCCAGCTCGATTCCGACCACCCGGGCGCCGAGAACCAGTACGTTCATATCGTCATGTTCGACGCCCTGGCGCGCGGAGTAGGTATCGTGGCACACCGCGGCCCGGATACCGGGAATCTTATTGGCCGACACCGACGCCCCGACGCCGCTGCCACAAATAAGCACGCCCCGTTCCGCGCGGTGAGCCAGTATGACCTTGCCCAATGCTTCGGCGAAATCCGGATAATCCACCGGATCTTTATTGTCCGTCCCGACATCGACGACCGCATGGCCCGAATGGCGCAGGTGCTCGGCAAGCTCTTGTTTCAAGCCAAACCCAGCGTGATCCGAGCCAACGGCGATGCGCATTAGTTATTTTTTCAGCAGCGCCTGAGCGCGTTCAACTACGTTGCCCACGGTAAATCCCATCTTTTCCATCACCACGTTCCCCGGAGCGGACGCGCCGAAGCGTTCCATGGCTATGACGTCACCGCCGTCCCCGACATAGCGGTGCCATCCCTGCACCGCGCCGGCTTCAACGGCAAGCTTCGGCCTTACCGACGGTGGCAGTACCTCATCGCGATATTTTCGGGACTGCGCTTCGAACAGTTCCCAACTAGGCATGGATACAATCCTTGCGCCAATGTTCTGCTCCGACAGTTTTTTCCCGGCCGCCACGACCAGAGACACCTCTGATCCCGTCCCGATCAAAACAACGTCCGGTTTGCCCTGCGGCGGGTCGGTTAGAACGTAGGCTCCACAACGCAATCCTTCCGCCCCGGCGAAATGGGATCGGTCGAGAGTTGGCAGATTCTGCCGGCTCAAAACCAGGGCCACCGGACAATTGCGTGTCTCGATGGCGAAGCGCCAGGCCTCCGCCGTCTCGTTTGCGTCGCATGGTCGAATCACGACGAGGCGCGGCACAGACCGCAAGCCGGCCAACTGTTCGATTGGCTGATGGGTAGGCCCGTCTTCACCAACGCCGATACTATCATGCGTGAATACGTAAATTACGCCCAGCTCCATCAAGGCGGCCAGTCGTATGGATGGCCGCAGGTAATCGGAGAAGATCATGAACGTCGAACCGAAGGGGATGATCCCGCCATGGGCCGCCATGCCGTTGAGCGCCGCGCCCATGCCATGCTCGCGCACGCCGAAATGCAAGTTGCGCCCCGAATAGCCCCAATCTCCGCCGGCGGAGCCCTGCTGATCCGTGGCCGGTCTCACGGGGCTTTCAAAATCGCCCAGTTTATTCATCACGGTATAAGTAGACGGATTCAAGTCCGCGGAGCCGCCGATCAGCGTCGGGAGCCGCGGCGCGATGGCGTTGAGAATTTTTCCCGAGGCAACGCGAGTCGCCACCCCTTTGGGGTCGGCCGGAAAATTAGGGATCTCCGCCTGCCAACCTTCCGGCAATTTGCCGCCCATGACCTGCGAAAACTCCTTTGCCAGGTCCGGAAACTTCTTAGCGTAGTCGGAAAAGCGCTTTTCCCATTCCGCCTCCGCCTGTTTTCCCCGATCCAAGGCTTGACGAAAATGCGCCAGCGCCTCGTCGGGTAAATAAAACCGTGGCTCTTCCGGCCAGCCGAGCTGTTTTTTCGTCAGTTTAACTTCCTTCTCGCCCAACGGCGACCCGTGGGCCTCAAAGCTATCCTGCTTTCCCGGCGAGCCGTAGCCGATGTGGGTTCGTACGAGAACAAGCGACGGCAGCGTGGTTTCGCTGCGCGCCGAGGCCAGCGCCTGCTGGATAGCCTCCACGTCGTTTCCATCTTCCACCACTAGTGTTTGCCAGCCATAGGCGTCAAACCGTTTGGCGCAATCTTCGGTGAAAGTCAGGTCTGTGGAGGCAGCCAACGAAATATGGTTGTTGTCGTAGAGATAAATTAGTTTGCCCAGGTTCAGATGGCCGGCGAGACTGCCCGCCTCCGCCGCGACGCCTTCCATCAAGTCGCCATCGCTGACGATCCCGTAGGTAAAATGATTGACAATTTCTAAACCCGGCCGGTTGTAGCGCTGGGCCAGATAGGCTTCCGCCATCGCCATTCCCACGCCGTTTCCGAATCCCTGACCCAGGGGACCTGTCGTCGTTTCAACACCCGGGGTCAGCTCGCGCTCCGGGTGGCCCGCCGTACGGCTCTCCCATTGGCGGAACTGTTGCATTTGCTCCATGGGCAATTCGTAACCCGTGAGATGAAGCATGCTGTAAAGCAAGACCGATGCGTGGCCCGCCGATAGCACGAAACGGTCGCGATCGGCCCATGATGGATTACGCGGATTATGTTTCAAAAACCGCGTCCAAAGAACGTAAGCCGACGGCGCAAGCCCCATGGGCGCGCCGGGATGGCCTGATTTTGCCTTTTCCACGGCGTCCACTGAAAGCATTCGGATCGTATTGATACATAACTCGTCCAACGATTCACTCATGACACTCTCCCCATCAAACCCTCACTGATTAGTATTTGACAACTGCTGCCTGTTTTCATCTAGCTTCCAAAGAGAATATATCTTGAAACTCAATCGCCTTTGCCCAATACCCGGTCGAGATTAAAGGCGGCGCTGATCAAGCCCAGATGTGTGAAGGCCTGGGGGAAATTGCCCAGTGCTTCGCCGCAATGGCCGATCTCCTCGGCATACAAGCCCACATGATTAGAATAACCAAGCATTTTCTCGAACAGCAAGCGCGCCTCCTCGATTCGTCCGGCACGGGTCAATGCCTCCACCAGCCAAAAACTGCAGATGCTGAACGCGCCCTCGCGTCCCGGCACTCCGTCGGGGGAGGGGCCATCGGGGATATTGTAACGATGCACCAAAGAATCGAGACTCAGGCGCTCTTGAACGCGGTCGATGGTCTTGAGCATGCGCGGGTCCTTTGGCGAAACGAAAAAAACCAGGGGCATCAAAAGGTTGCTCGCGTCCATTCGGCGAGAGTCATAGGACTGGACAAACGATTGTTCTTGCTCGCTCCAGCCCCGGGCCATGATGTCACGATAAATATCGTCGCGGTTTTTTAACCAGCGCTCGTAATTCGCGGGAAAACTCCGTTTGTTAGCCAGCCGCAGTCCACGGTCCAGGGCCACCCAGCACATGAGCTTGGAATAGACAAAGTGAGTCTGGCCGCCGCGAACTTCCCATATTCCCTCGTCAGGGTCGCGCCAATGATCGCACACATGATCGAGCAACCGCTCCAGGTTACGCCAGAGATCGTAGGATATCGGCGTGCCGTATTTATTATAGATGTACACGGAATCCATCAACTCGCCGTAGATATCGAGCTGGGACTGGCCATAGGCGCCGTTGCCGATGCGCACGGGCCTCGAGTCCCGGTAACCCGCCAAGTGATCGAGGGAGGTTTCGGGAATCTCGTGATTGCCATCGAGAGTATAAATGGGCTGCAAAGTGCCGTTCGGGCCGAGCTCGTGGCAACGCTTTTCCAGCCACGCCATGAAATGCTCGGCCTCTTCGTTAAAACCGAGGCGCATCAACCCATACAATGTGAAACTCGCGTCGCGAATCCAGCAGTAGCGATAATCCCAGTTCCTCACGCCGCCGATCTCCTCGGGCAAGCTCGTGGTCGGCGCCGCGACAATGGCGCCTGTGGGCGCGTAGGTGAGAAGTTTC
>Ga0224497_10002172_pt1 | contig 11790 bp, 15 predicted proteins | sample SF_Jul11_sed_USG_4_FD_167970 | JGI IMG/M metagenome (GOLD analysis project Ga0224497, IMG submission 167970) | Sediment microbial communities from San Francisco Bay, California, United States - SF_Jul11_sed_USGS_13 | ecosystem: Environmental > Aquatic > Marine > Sediment | place: USA...
ATCTTCGGGTAGAGCGGTGAAGCCACAGAGGAGGAGCGAGCCATGAGACCTCCTTGTCAGAGAAGGACAACAATGGCCGCTAGTTTACCAAATTAAAATCCTATTGCTGAATTCGGGTTGAATAATACTGATTGCCAAGAGCGGAAAGGCGTACAAACGTATGACAGAGCAACGGCTTCGGGTTGGCCCAAAAGTTCATTAAAGATCGTGAGGAGTTAGGCGTGAGGGGTAAGGAGAGGCGAATAAAATGGGAAAAGAAACCCGCGATGAAGTTCTTTCGTCTGGCTCCTGATTCCTCACGTTTGACACCTTAGGGAGTCAGGGAACGGAGTTCTTCCATGCATCAGGAAGCAGGAAATAGAGGTCTATCATGAGACGTGCGCCATAGGTGGGCCCGTAGTCTTTGCTATTGAGTTGGTCATTCCAAGTTTCTACCGTAAACGGATAGGCTCGAAGTGCGGCCGTCCAAAACCGTTCTTCTAGTGAATCCCCGAGGGGTCCGTTAAATATTCCGGAATCAATCGTGGCTCCAATTTCCACTTCAAACCAAGGGTGAAGAGTGTGCTCGTCATACCACCCATAGCTTATGGATCCCTGAGCGGTATACGCGGCATTCGCTAGATCATGGAAGGCAGCTCCGTTCTCAATGCGAGAGGCTCTCACCATGCCTGAGAGTCGCAGGGGACGAAATAAGTTGGCAAAAAACCCTTCCTGCCTTCCATTCAGATATTCTAACGTTTTGACTGGGGACCAACGGCGAAACCCGGTTCTTGCAAATATTTCATGGAATAAGCTTCCAGATTGGCCTCCACCACTCAGATACAGAATGCGTTTTTGCCCAAAGATCTCCCACCACCGGGTGAGGGAGCCGGAAATGGAAAAATCGGTTTCTTTGCGTTTGCCCTCGACCGGTACAGGCTCAATACCCCAGACTCCGTCGTGAATGAGGTCGTTTTGTAGCCATTCCGTAGGCTGGTTGCGGGTTGGCCCTACACCTAGGGTGAAGTTGGTGCTCCAGTTTTCGAAGGTGTCCCTGAGATGTTCCGTCCAGGTCAAGGTCACAAAGTTAATGCCTATAGTTTCATTGATTCCGTTGAATCGTTCTCCCTCTCCATTAAACTCGGTGAATCGAAAGAGTGAGAGTCCCATTTCGAGGGAAGGTTCTTGATCAGGATACGATAGGGCGCCCCAATGAATAAAAGGTGCAGGGGTCTCTCCGCGGGTGACAGGAGGAAGTACGGTGCAAATTCCCGAAAGTACGAAAGCCAGAAGAAGGCTAGAGGAAATTTTCGAGAGATTGATCTGTTGGTTCATACCTTATGAAAAAGGAAAGAACGTTTTGAGGAGAAAGAGGGGGTTCTCTTCACAACCCACTATAGCCACAGTCTAATAGGGAATTGTCAGCATCACTCAGCAGAATATCACAGTGGCAATGGGCTTACGAATCAACTACTTTGGGGGAATTAGGGGGTAATTGCTTCGGTAACTTTCACGACGAGTTCACGGAAATTACAGGGCTTATCAATGATGGCATAGGCCCCAAGATCGATCGCTTTGAGTTTTTCTTTTTCTTCGATGACTCCGCTCAGCATGATCACACGAGGGGTACGACCATTCAGCTTGGTCTGCACGGTTTCGAGCAAACTCAGTCCATTGATTATGGGCATATGGTAATCGGCAATAATGACATCCGTATGATGGTCTTGCAACCACGCAAGGGCAACTGCCCCATTTTCCGATTCCGCACATTCAAAGCCCGATGATTCCAATACACTACGGACGGTATGGCGAACAGCCGGTTCGTCATCGACAATGAGAACATGCCGTTTTATATGAGAATTATTACCCGTCATTCAAAATAATTCCTTAACATGTCAGGAAATTTTCCTTGAAGACGTTTGGTTGCCTCCAGAAGTTCACACCGTTTCTTTTCATTCGCATTGTACATACGTACTACGCCCTGGGGAATACCCTCACCACATATTTTGTGGGAGGAAGGACTTCCGAGCACAATGCTTAATTATTAGGCAAAGTGATAATCTGGTCTGTGAATGGAGGAATCTCCTCAAGGAACAATGGTTTACGCACAGTATTATCCACAGATTTGGTGGATGGCTTGAAATGTATGTAAATTGTTGAAAAATTTAAATTATCAAATAGATACTCTAAACGCATCCCACGGAGAAAAATGTACTCATGAACAGGTGTATGCACTCCCCAATACTCAGGAAAAATGGTGGGTGTAAAGGTTTGGTCACGAAAAGGGCCAGGGTAGGGTCGATCTACAACCCACCGGTGAGAATTATGGAGAAAGTGATTTAGATAGCTGAGCGTGGATGGTCTTATAGAGCGGGGTTCCTGCCAGCAAGTCCACGCTAGGCAGGCCTAAGCGAATAGCTTCTTGAACAACCATTCGGGCAATTCGCATGCGGGGAAGGGTACAGACAGGAAAGGCCTCTTGAAGGCTTGTGAACGTCGTTGGTGGGATTTTCACAGAAAATGTGTCGCCCTCAGACGATGAAAAAATAAAGCATTCCACACTGGAATGTCCCACTCGGTACGTCAATTTGAAAGAGAGGTTCGTTGGTTGGAGAGAATGATCTGTTGAGGGAAATTGCTCAAAGGTGCTTTCTACAGCATCAAGACTTATTCCAGAAGGAAGGCCTGCCAGCCAATCTGGCATCCCGGAGGGTTCTCGGTGGTAGTAACCATCCGGAGTTTGAGCGATCCTCCACGTGATATTCTCATTGAGGAAGGAAAGTATTTTTAATGACATACGAAAGAAAGCCGGAAAAAGACTTAGCCGACGATAGTAAAAAAGCTGATTGGTGAGTGGGTGTTCAACTTGGCTGGCTTCAAGATCGTTTTTAAACATTCAAAACGTCATGCATTCTAGTATACCAGGTTTATTCTGGAATCCAGGTATTTGCAATGGAAATGATTGAAGAGGAAATCTGGAAGAAACGAATGCCAAATTAGGAGAGTCTGGGACAAATCATGCCATCTCAAACGCGAGTAGATAGGGTTGAGAGCGTGGGAACTGAATCAGTTCGGATCTGTGAAAAAAGGGAGGCTTCGGAATTCTTGTGCCAGACAGTGATGAATTATTCAAGATTGTCGTCCTGCCAGTCCCAATACGAAATCTGAGCAGAGGGATGGGCGAGTGCAAGTGCACCGACGTATTTGGCTCCAACTTGTATTTGATAGAGCGAGTACTCTTCTTTCTGTTCCTGTCGATCAAAACATGCAAGCCTGACCTCAGGTTGATGAGGCTCAATGTAAAGTTCAGTTTGTGCTAATCCCTCTGAAATGCCTTTCCCCTTCATCTTGAGAAACGCTTCCTTACAAGTCCAGTACGCAAAAAATTGATGGGTGCGCTCTGGGGGTGCCAGAGATGCCAAATAGGCTGACTCCCTGGCGGAAAAATAGCGTTCAGCGATATCTGTGTCTTGTATATTCCGGTCTATCCATTCCACATCAATGCCAACGGAATGCTGAAGAGTCACAGCAATTAATGCCATTCCATGAGTATGTGCCACATTAAATTGAACGGGAAGAAGAGACGGGGAGGCGAGCATTGGCTTCCCATGGGGCTGTATCAGGAACGAGATTTTAGTCGGTTGGATTTTAAGGTATCGGCCCAGGAGTACACGAAGAAGACCTCGAGTCACAACGAACTGATACTGCGGATGAGGCGTCCGACATCGATCGGCACGGCTCTGTTCATCTGCTGAGAGATACGGTCGAAAGCGAAAGACCCGTTCAGGTGAATGATCAAGTGGTGCTCGCCAGACATGAACGGATCCTGGCTTGAGACTTGATTGGAGATTTTCTGGAGCGGAAGTCCAGTGCGTGTGGATTGACATGGCTTTTCTCTGGGATTGTAGCGAAAGGAGACAACGTCGGAAAGGTTGCAGATTTTCCGCGGCCTCATTCCGGTCTTTCCGGCAGAAGTTGTGGGCCAGGGTGTACAATGAAAAATGGCTTTTTGTCTATGAACAAACATATTCTCTTAGTTGACGATGACTCAAGCCTTCGAGCGACCCTGCGAACCTGCTTAGAGACGGTCGGCTATCACTGTGAGGAGGCTGTAAATGGCTATGATGCGCGAGAGTGGCTGAAGAGAGGACATCCTGTTGATCTGATGGTCATTGACCATCAGATGCCAAGACTGGCAGGCCTAGACCTGATTAAAATTTTAAAAAAACAAGTGGACACCCAAATCATCCCGATAATTTTTTATAGTGGTCAATTGACGCTTGAATTGAAATATCAAGCGCTTCAGGCAGGAGTCAATGCCGTATTGGAAAAGCCATTCCCTCTTCAGGAATTTCTTGATCTCGTTGCTCGAATCTGGCAGAAAACCGAGAAGTGATATTTCCGATAATTACAAAGTTTTAATGACTTCAATTCCCCTTAGCTTGCTGCGGGGTTACCTTTTGAGGGCTGTAAACTATTGATCCGTTGAATACCCCGTCCGCTTGCGGCGGGGATCATTTATTTAAGTCATTCAAGGATATGCCTGTATGTCGTCAGCATAATTTGGACACTGAGCTTCAGAACATAAGGTGGTGTTTTGGCTCTGTGGATTGATGTTAAGCGGTCTTCCTTTGATAGTACAACTGCCTTCTTTGTTTCAACGTTTTCTCCTTGAGTTTTCTCCGGTCATCGAGAATCGCTTGCCCTCGTCCGCACCAGACGTCTTCTGGTGTCAGATTGCTCAGGCTTTCATGGTATCGCCGTTCATTGTAATGAGTCACGAACGCTCCGATCTCTCGCTCAAGGTCGCCCGGGAGATAATAGTTTTCCAGGAGAATACGGTTTTTTAGTGAACGATGCCAGCGTTCGATCTTGCCTTGCGTCATCGGATGATACGGCTTACCACGGGTGTGGCTGAGTTCGTAGTCTTTCAACCAGTCCTGCAATTCCGCTGAGATGTAACACGGTCCATTATCACTGAGGAATTTTGGTCGTTGCTTTTTGGTCAACCCTGCCGTGTTCAACGCCTCCTTGAGTGTGGAGGTCACCTCTCGGCGCTCATGCTCTGACAGAGTCGCCACGTCAAGATATACCGGGAGAAATCATCCATCACGGTCGAGAGGTAATACCAGCCCCCATCCGGTCACCTTGAGGTAGGTGAAATCTGTCTGCCAGAGTTGGTTAATGGCGGTAGTCGGTTGAGCAAACTGGTCTGCCGCTTTCAGCACAATCCAGGCGGGGGAGGTGACGAGATTGTGCGCTTTGAGAATGCGGTAGGCCGTGGCTTCCGAATCGAAGTAGTGGCGTTCGTCGGTAACTCGGACGACCAGTTCTCGCGGTGAGAGTTCAGGCAGACCCAGTGCCCTCTCGACAAGGGCTTGACGGATCTGCTCTGGCACCTTGTTCCAGCTGGCGTGAGTGGTGGGTTTTTGATCTTCTAGCGCCTCCACTCCCCCAGTCAGGTAACGGTCATACCAGTTATAAAAGGTTGACTCGGGAATGCCCAGCGGCACCAACGTCCGTTCGATACCCAGCGAACTCTCCTCGACCGTGCGAATGATCTCCAGCTTTTCAGCAGCAGGGTATCTCATATAGCGTCCTCCCCAGTCCCGATCACGCTTTTTTTGAGCAGCCGATTCTCCAACAGCATTTCAGCGAGGGCGGCTTTTCGCTGGGCAGATTCCTTGCGCAGTTCACTGACATCGTCACGGCTGGCCTCGCGTTCCGTATCCCCGGCCAAGCGTTTCTTCCCCGCCTCCAAGAACTCCTTGCTCCAGCGGTAGTACAAATTTTGATGCAGGCCCTCACGCCGACATAATTCTGCGATACTGTCTTCACCCCGTAACCCCGCCAGCACAATCCGGATCTTCTCTTCGGCACTGAATTTCCGGCGTGTGGCTCGTTTGATGTCCCGAACCAGTTTGTCCGCCTCGGCTTTGGTGCTCTGTTTTGGCTTCATCCTCGCTCCTTTCCTGGGTACGATGAGTCCAAAACATCACCTTAGCAACCTCCCTCAAATTGTCAAACTTGGGCTGAAACGGAACAAGATGAAGGTCTTATCGGGGTGAATTTGGGTGATTGGGGAATGAAAATTGGCCGACTGTATGTCCCTTTTGGAGTGTACTATAGCCACTTTGTGACTGGGCCCTTACTTGAATTTGGGCAGACGCGTGGCGATGCCATTCTGATGGACTATACATGGAGAGATACTCTTGAACTGGCTGCCTATATTTTTGATAGCAAAGTAGATAGACGGGAAAATCACAATGAAGTCGATTGGGGCGTGAATCTTGAGTATGTGTCAAAAGATGAATCCACACGAATAGGTGTGGGGTATCTTTCTGATTTGGCGGAGAGTCAGGAAGAATTATTGTTCGATTTCAATAATAATTTTTTGCGCCGGGTTCCGGCCTGGAATGTCTATGGAATGGTCGGTCTGCCGCCATTTGAATTGACGACTTAAGTTCTGAGAGCAGGAAAAACTTTTAAGGAATTTCCAAGAAACGCGAATCAACCTTTTGCCTATAATATCGAACTGGCCTATTTCCCCTTCAATTTTTTTCAAGTGGCTATTCGCGTCGAACATAGTGAAAAATTTGATGGGAACCCTGAATGGCAATATGGAGTGTCGGGCACATGGGCTCCATGGGATTCGATTACCGTCTCGGCTGATTACTTGTACGGCCGATATAACAAGGGATTTGTTTTGGATGATTTTGACAACGTTCAAACAGCTCATCACTTGTATGCGTTGCAGCTGACGTGGGGATTTTAAGCGGGTGGGCTTGGCTCCAAGATTCGAAATCGAACTTCGTCTGATTGGGTATAAGCGGAGACCGTGTCTCCTACAAATAAGCCACATCGATAGAGTCCAGGATCCCAGCCGGATTTTGGAGGGGACAGAACGAAATATCCCGATTGTTCATTCATGGACATGACCACACGATCATGAACCAATGGGGCCTCGCCCCATGTAATCTTGGATGTTTCCAGATAGCATTCTGCGGTTAAAGGAATGGCATCATACGAGGCCGTTACTAGAGCAAAAACCAAGTATATATCTTCCTGAGCGGGGGGAAACGTATCCTTGGGATCGATCGGAATGAATTCATGGCTGCCGACTTGTAAATCATCGCGTAGGACTTGATTGGCTGGGATCACAAATCGAAACCAGCTGAAATCGGCATCTCGTCCCATTAAGGAGGCCCGTGTGTGGAAGAGTTCATCGGGCTTAAATTTTTTTTCCGCGAGCTTTGTATAGTAATCGGGAGATACCCCGGCCGGATCGGCCGCTGGCAAAGTTTCATTGGCATCTTGGGAAGGTTTTTCTGGCTTGGGAATATGCTGCCAGATTTTTTCTAACCAAATGGCGAGCTTCTCTTGATCGATAAGTTTCCCACTGAGTGTGGATAAGGGGGGATCATCATTTTCCTCACGCTCGGGTGTGTTTTGGAAAGATTCCCGCCCATTTGAGGTGGAATTATTGCGGCTTTCTGGCGGGATCGTTGCGATTTCTTGAAGAATTTCAAAGTGGAGAAGGGCATCCTCCCATTGCTCTAATGCCACCAAACTTTGGCCAATGCGAAAGATGGAATCCAAGAACATTTCACTGAAATTCCCGCTTGTTGGCCCCAGTTCAATGCCTTTTTGAAGAAGTGTCACGGCTTCTTCATAGTGACCCAATTCCATCAACGTCACTCCTAACTCATAGGTCACGCGATGGTCGGAAGGCTTAAGGGTTAGCAGTTCCCGAAGGATGGGTTCGGCTTCTTGATAGCGCCCCTTGGCAAAATGTTCCCACCCTTCATGACGAATCAATCCCCAGCGTTTTCGGTCTTCTGCCGAACCCCCAGGGCTGAAGATGGGTTGATATCGTCTTCCGCGTTCTTTCGTGGCCCCATAGGTAATCATGAGAAGGTTTCGGGCTGCCATTTCTACCGGTGATCCGTCTGATACCGTGCGTAAGACCTGCTGTACTTCCTTTCGGGCTTGGTCATAACGCAAAACGTCAAACAGGGCACGAGCGAGGTTCAAGCGCCAACCAGGCATTTCGGGCGTGAGTGTGACAGCCTTCTGGTACCATTCGACGGATTCCTCCAAGCGATCAAGTTTGCGAAGTTCTTGGGCTAGCCGTAAGGGAACTAAGGGATTGGTGGGTGTGCCTAGGGCGATACGTTTAAATTCGTTAATGGCCAAGTCGCTCTTTCCTAGTCGAGTTAAGACACTCCATTTAGCCCAGCGGACATCCAAGGACTCTGGATAATCTTTAAGAATGGCCTCATAGCTGTCTAAAGCCTCCTGATGACGACGAGTGGTGGTCAGGATATCCCCTCGTAATTTTCTAAGAGTGAGAGAATGGGGAAATTGGCGAAGTGCTTCTTCCAACAGGTCTAAGGCATGAGGAGTAGAGCCATCCATCCAGAATTCAGTTGCACTTTCAGTGAGGCTATTTTCATGCTCAATGGGATGATCTTGTGCGAAGACATAAGGGGATGCATTGATAAGGATAAAAACCATGGCACTGGCCATGGCTACTAGCGAAATGAAGCGGTCTGACAAATCAGGGTAAATTCTATTGTGAGGTCTCAGTGTCATAATTGAAAAGGGGATAGAAGAATGGCTAAGAATCGAATGTATTTCGCTTAAATTTTGCCTGTTTGAGTATAACATATCAAAAACAGGGTGAAGCCGATCATCAAGAAGAAAATATGTTTCCCGTGGTGGAGGTTAGTGGTAATGAATAAAGTCTTATATTGCAAAAAATTGTAAGAACAGAATGCCCTGGGAAAACAAGGATTTCTTTATTTGCACGAAGCAAGGAAAAAGAAGGGAAAAGAATAATGTGTGAACTGAGCGTTCTTGGTGCCATGGAATTGGCATTTCTTTACCTCATACAGGAATTTTGGATTTGGCCGATAGGATGAAAAGTCGGAGGTTCAAATGCAAAATCGCTGTATACTTGGAATTGTTGGTGTCTTCCTATTCCTCGGTGGATGTGCTTCGTCTTCTGGGAATACCACAAATATTGATGAACAGATCGATCTGTACCTCAGTACCTTGGATGATAAACATTTCGTCTGGTGCGAATTAGATCTCGGGCAATGTCGAAAAGATTTTGAGAAATGGAAGCTCACCTCACGGGGGCGAACCCTCATTCGAGAATATGAAAAAGAGGCTTCCGGGCAAACTTTCAATACGCATCAAGTTCCGAATGTCTTTCGAACCCGGTTTGTCGATGATGGCCAATTAGCAGAGGTCATTGAAGAACAGAATGAGAAAAGTGAAATTGGGTTAGATGCAACTCCCATCATCCCCAGAATATATGGTCCCGTATTTCCTGATTGAGCATGCAAGCGGCGCCATTTGTTTTTCTTAGAAAGCCCACACAATCTTGCGCTGATAGGGCATTACTTCTAGAATTCAACTAATTAACCCAATCAATTCGCTCCCTCTTTAACCGTCTTTTTGATCCAATGCCCAGCCAAGCTTCTCGCCGAGGCGAAATTTACCTCCATCGTGGAGATCTGACCCAGGCTCGTTTTTGGTACGACCAGGCCGTCATGGAAGCGAGAGGCGGGGGATCGTTGAAGACGTTGTCTGATGCCTTGGGAAACTTGGGAAATGTCTGTGCTTTGTTGGAAGAACGGTCCCAAGCGGAGGCTTGTTATCGAGAAGTCCTGGATATTCAACGTACCCTGCAAGAAGGTAATGCTATTGGTGAGACGTTGGTGAATTTGGGGAACCTGAAAGCGGACTCGCGGCAACCAGAGGTGGCACGAGCCTTCTATCTTGAAGCCTTGGATGCGTTAAAGCCTCTTGACAATGACCGCGCTCTTGGCATTCTTTACAGCAATCTGGCCCTTCAAGAATTACAATTACATCATACTGAGTCAGCTATCGAGGCGTTTCATGCCGCGTTGGAATATCATCGAAAAGTGGGTAATGAGGAAGGGTTGGCAGCCACATATGGGCAACTCGGGAAAACATTTCTCCAAAAAGGCCATTCTCGAAAAGCTGAAGCCTGCCTCAATAATGCAACGGAACATTTCATCAAATTAGGCAATGGTCCAGGCGAAGCGGGAGCATTGCGCCTGTTGACGGATGTGTATGTCGAACGGGGGGATACGATTTCGGCACTTCGTTGTCTGGAACGCGCTGTGCAAATTGATAGGACCTATCGATTGCCTCACTATGAAGAAGATAATCAACGGTATCACACATTGCGCCAGGGCTAACCCAAGAAGGAGCACGTATATGTTGGCCTCGTGCCCCTATTCGCTTTCCGCCGGACACAGTGTTTCTGCTCTGTATTTTTCCAGCCCATACCCAAACTGTTCAATGATGTTTCGAGCCTCTGGGCCTTTGACATAATTCAGGAAGGCTTTGGCGGCTTCATTATATTGGCCGTTGGTTAGGAGCACGGCTTGTTGACGCAGAGGCTCATATAAATTCTCCGGTACATCCCAGCGGCTTCCCGCTCCATTGATTTTCGAATCTAATACCTGAGACCGTGCCACAAAACCCACTTGGGCATTCTTGGAAAAGACAAAATGAAAGGTTTGTCCAATATTTTCTCCTTGCACAATCTGATCCTTCACCTGATTCCACAAACCTAACGCCACTAACGTCTGTTGAGCCGCCGTGCCATACGGGGCGGTCTTAGGATTGGCCATGGCCAAATGGTCAAAGCGGCCATTCGACAAAACGGTGGCTCCATCATCTTTCAGTAGGCTGGGATCGGGACTCCACAAGGTCAGACGTCCTATGGCATACGTAAATCGACTGCCCGGTACCACGAAGCCTTCTTTTTCCAGTAATTGGGGGCGGGTCACATCCGCCGAAAAGAATACATCGAAGGGGGCTCCATGTTTGATTTGGGCATAAAATTTTCCACTCGACCCGGAGCTGATGAGAGTCGTATGTCCAGTCGCTTGCTCAAAATGAGTGGCCATCTCCTTTAACGTCGATTTGAAATTGGCCGCCACGGCCACCCGCACCTCACCGGCAGACACCGGCGTCAGGAAAATTGGAAAAAAGACGAGCAGGGTGAATGTAAAGAACCTCATAATCATATCTGTTCTTATAATTAAAATTGGGGCTGGCGTAGGAAATTATGACTGATGAGCCAGTTATATCCAACGGCGCAACGTTGTTTTCAATTGCTTGGGAGAACCATAATTAAATCGCCACTCGCATTCTTTTAAGAATAACGAAAAATGGTGTTTGGGAATCCCATTGTATTTGCGCAAATGTCGTTTCGCTTGATTCCAAAAGTTTTCGATGCCATTGATGTGATTATGCTTATCTGCAAAACGTTTGCGGTGATTGATACGATAGTGCTTAAACTCCGATACATCCAACGCATTATAGGAACGATAATAGTCCGTATAGACAATACTATCAGGCACGACCTTCTCACGAATGATGGGCAGAAGCGTTTGCGATTTGGCATCAGAAATCACTTGTGTGTAAACCTTGCCTCCTCGTTGCAAAATACCAAAAACGGGGACCTTGCCCGCCGATCCACGCCCTCGTTTGCCTTTGCGGCGGCCCCCAAAGTAGGACTCATCGACTTCAATGGCTCCCGCCAAGGCCCATTCTTCTTCGATGTGCTGAGCAATGATCATGCGGAGCCGATGGTAAAAGTGAATGGCTGTTCGTCGATTGAGCCCGACTAACTCTGCAGCCGTTCGGGCAGGCACCCCTGCCACAAAATGCTCAAGGAGCCGATTCGACTGATAATGACTGAGTTTAGAGAATTTTAATCGCACAGGCTGAGCATAGAAAATCCAAATTTCCTACGCCAGCCCC
>Ga0224497_10002173_pt1 | contig 11787 bp, 12 predicted proteins | sample SF_Jul11_sed_USG_4_FD_167970 | JGI IMG/M metagenome (GOLD analysis project Ga0224497, IMG submission 167970) | Sediment microbial communities from San Francisco Bay, California, United States - SF_Jul11_sed_USGS_13 | ecosystem: Environmental > Aquatic > Marine > Sediment | place: USA...
TCAGAAATAATCAAGAGCACGCACAGAGATTGATCAGAACGAAAGAACAGGTCAGGCACTTACGCCGTGGTGTGCAAATAGCCTCGCAACAAATCCCGCCGGGCAACTATCCCGATTAACTTTCCCGTCGAATCCACCACAGGTACCCGAATCAGATGATTATTTTGCAGGACATCAATGAGCGTCACCACATTGGTATCCTGAGTGACCGACACCGGATTGGCAGTCATGATTTCTCCGGCCTTGACCTCATTGAGATTCTTCCCTTTGCGCAGAGCGCTGAGTAGATCAAATTCAGAGACAATGCCCAATAGCTTCTTGTTTCCATCAATGATCGGAACAGACCCAAAACCTTCCATCATATACGATGCCAACATATCCGACTCGGTCTCCTTGTTGGCGGACTGGACCTCTTTCTCCATAATGGCTCCCACGGTCATTTGGCCAAATTTGCTATCTCGAAGCGCACCGCGAACGTCTGTCATAATATTCCTCCCTGATGTGTGTTCCCTGACACAACCGTGTTAATCCATTTCACAGGCTCAATATTCATCAACCCACCACAATCCACCATTTTCATTGCCTCACCACGGTTGACGTCGAAGATTCAAATTTCCTTCAGAAGTATTGTACCGAAGTGCCTACTGGGAAAAAAGCTCCTCTTGCGCCATCCGTGTTTCCAGAATGTGATCGGCACCACAATTTTGCAACTTAAGATCTCTCGGCAAATCCGCATCCCATGCCGCCTGCGGCACCAGCCCCACGATTTCACTCTCCACAATACTGGCACCCAACCGATGGGACTCCCGCTCCACGGCTTGAAATGCCGCTCGCAAGGACGTTTGCCGGAAATCTGTCAGATTCATGGACACCTGCACGAGCCCTCTCGATGGCAAAAGCACACCCATGGCCTTGAGCGCAGGCAAGCCTCCCCCTGAGGACCGAATCGTCCTGGCAATCCGACGAGCCACCTGAATATCCTGGCTCTTGAGGACCACATTAAAGGCAATCAAAAAGAAACGGGCTCCGATCACGACCGTTCCCGCAGTAGGATGTAAGACAATGGGGCCAAAATCGGGCTTCCATCCCGCCTCTTGATTCATCCGTTCCTGTATCCCGGAGAGCCCGCCCCGCCGGATCACCTCCAACCTGGCCCGCAACGGCACCACACTAGCCTGTTCATAGAGAAAGACGGGAATACCCAGTTCTTGCCCGACTCGCCTGCCCAAATCTTTGGAATAGCCCGCACATTCCTCCATCGTCACGCCTCGTAAGGGTATCCAAGGCACCACATCCACAACCCCAATGCGTGGATGCTGCCCCTGATGTGTTCGAAGATCAATGCCATGCTGTGCGTCTCGAATGAATCGAAACAGTGCGTTGGCCATGGCCTCTGGCTCCCCTGCCAAGGTAAAAACAGACCGATGGTGATCAGGGTCCACATGAAGATCGAGTAAGGCTACTCTTGGGACTAACTGGATGCTCTTAGCCAATGTAGAAAGCACGGCCTGGTCCCGACCTTCACTGACATTCGGCACACATTCCACCAACCGATTCATGGCCATATCCTTCATCTGCCTGCACGGCTAAGAAGCCAAATGTTCATGCCTTATAGAGCCTCAAGCCGGAACAGGCTTTTGTTGACACCGAAAAAAATACCATATTATAGTCGAAACAGCTGTAAGCCTCAGCCTTGGATAACGCATCCAGGCAGAATCAACCCCATAAGAGGACAGAGAGCTGCTATACTCCGTAACACTCCGCCTCTATCGAAGACTCTAGGAGTCTGTCGGACTTAGGGGATCGAGAGCGAAAAAGCGGCTGAGCGAGGTCAGATTTTGACGATTTCGACGGCCCATAGTGGGACTATGGTCCAAGGAAGCGGCGAAATATGGACCGCTTAGACACTTTTGCAGCCGATTCATCCTAAGTCCGACAGGCTCCTAAGAGAGGCGACCCATCATTTTCCTGAGAAAGAAGGTGACATCATGAACGCCACCCACGTTGAACCAGCGACCGCCTTAGCCGAACTCAAAGAAACCAAACCCGATAAAGTGACACTGGTCGTCCTCAGTGGAGACATGGACCGCGTCATGGCCGCCCTGATTATCGCCACGGGCGCAGCAGCCATGGGCATGCAGGTCACGATGTTTTTTACCTTTTGGGGGTTGAATGCCATCCGGAAGGAAAATGTGAGCAGCTCCCCAAAGGATTGGCTCCGTCGAGCCTTTGGATGGCTGAACAAGGGGGGAGCCAGCCGCCTGCCCCTCTCACGATTTCATTTTGGGGGTCTCGGAACCACCATGATGAAAAAGGTCATGAAAGATAATCGCATGCCCGGCATACCCGAACTCATGGAAACCGCCAAAGATCTGGATGTAAAGATGATTGCCTGCACCACAACCCTGGGACTCATGGGCATTTCAAAGGATACGCTCATTGATGGAATCGACCAGCTCGCCGGAGTCACAACCTATCTCGCGGAAGCCCGGCATGGGTCCGTGAACTTATTTATTTAACGACTGCCACAAAAGGATTCATCATGATACCAGCCGACGTCAAACTCGATACATTGGGGTATTTTTGCCCGATGCCCATCATTATGACCTCAAAAAAAATCAAAGAACTCGCCTCTGGGCAAGTCCTTGAAATCATTTCGGATGACGAAGGGATTAAAAAAGACATGCCCGCCTGGTGCGAGACAACCGGACACGCCATGGTTGGTATGGAAGAAGAAGGGGCCGCCGACAAAAAAGTCTACAAAGCCTACGTCAAAAAAACTTGAGGCTAAGTCCTTCAAGGAATTCCTCTTTTCTACATGACATCGGGATCAAGTCACGCCTGCCTTAGGTGTTTTTTCACCACCAGCCGATTAAATTGATCTCCAGCCCCGTAACGATTCTTCACGCTCCCCGCCACGACTCATTGGGGAGCACCTGACATGGCATGAATCACCTCCGTCTTTTTCACCGGCAGGTCTCAGGATGGCAAGCACGTGCTTTCTCGTTATCCCAACCAAGACAGTCCATACCATAGACTGAGAGCAGCACCTCTTTTCATCGCACACACTCATCCTGCTAACCCAGGTTGGCAAATTTGGCCAACTTTCGCACAACATCCAGATCTTCCGGAAGGTCCAGCGCCTTCTCCGCTCTCGCTAGCGCCAGGCCGGCATGGTACCTCGCGACACTCCGCATCATGGCATGTTCAATCGAGGCGAGCGACTCAAACGCCTTTTGCAAACGCCCCGCGACCTCAATAGTTCCAGCCCCGTCACGGGCAATCGCCGTGAACGCATCATCAAACATGTCCCGCAAAGATATTTCGGGCACTTCCACACGATCACATTCACAAGGTCGTGTGTCGCTTTCCTTGAGAGGTTCACTCCAGCCCGCAAACAGGCGCACCAACGTTCCAATAATGTCAATAGCCGTACCAGGATCATTGACGGCAGGAGATAAGGCTCGACTGGCGATTTCAGAAAGAACGATCAGGCCGAATCGGGGATCCTCGTCGAATATTCGGTCATCACCGATCAGAAATGCCTGTGCGATCTGACTAGTATCGATATCAGTCAAAACACCTGAGTCTGCGGTCACATAGGCGAGCACCCGGCCCGGAGCGACAAAAGTACCGGGTAAGGCGGCCACCGTGATTCGTCCCCCATATTTTTCCGCATACGTCTGCAACGCGGTGACATCGACGCGCTGGACATATCCGATTGTCCTCCCATAAATGGCCCGATCCCCATCCTGACGCGGCCCCGCAGGAACTCCACCAAGGGTAGGTGCACAGCGCCGTTGCTGCAAGGCCGCCGCCGTCGCTGTCTCAACCTTATCAATCGTTCCCCCGAGTCGCCCAAGGCGTGCGATGCGATCAACCCAACGTACGAACGTCAGAATAACCATGGCAAAAACAACTAAGGTGAGAGCAAATAACCCAAAACGGCCTGCTTTATCGTAAAAGCCATTCTGTAAGGCAATCAGTGCGACAATGCTGAAGATGAAGGCGCCAATAAAAGTCGAGAGCGCATTCTGGGACACGTCGTCCGAGATGACCAGAGGAAAAGAGCGGGGCGTTGCCGTGGTACTGGCAGAAGCATAGGCGGAGACCATCGATGCGACAGCGAAGGTAGCGATCACCAACATGCTAGCGGAAATAATGGTCAGGAGGGTCTCTATGGAGTCGGGAGTAATCTCCGGAACAAACTGACCGATGTCGGTATTATCCGCCGTCTTCGCAAGAAACGCTGCGGCAATGGAGAGCAGGCACATCGCCAAAGGCTTCACCCACAGCCGCTCACTGATGCGATTGAGAAAGAATTTTAATCGATCACCCATGGCTTCACTCCCCGGTAGGTCGGTATGACGGTCCGCTATTAATTCCCTGTTCGGTAGTCCAATGGCCCGGCAAAAGTCCTTTTCGCATGTAGAGTTCTATAGTGTAAAAAGTTCCCGGCAGCAAGCGACGGGACATTAACAGAACTATCCCTGCACTTTAATCCCCTATACTCCTCTTTCGAATGAGGAACCGAAAAAACTTCCTGTAAGAAACGAGAAGAAATCGCAGGGGACGTTGAATCAGGTGAATCGTTCAGAAGCAGAAAAAAGTTTGAAACTTTTCAAAGACTGCTCATGCACTTCCGTTTTGTCCACGCGCTGGCCACGGAGGAAAATTCGAAGTTCGATGTCTTATAGTTGGATTCGCCTTATATAGATTCCAAGAAACCCCCATGCGTATGCTGCGCCAAAAGGTCCCCGATCCCTCTTTTTCAGTTATAGTCTTCTCTACTAATTGGGCTATGAGAGCAGAAGGTCTTCCCAATACTCGGCTTGGCGAAGGTTTTTTCCGTCCTCCTTCATTGAAAGCCCCCTGCGTATCCCAAGCCTCACAAGCTCTTCGATAGCGTCAATAAAAGTCGCCAACTTGGCGGACTGGTTGTCGGGCAAACTGGTATCCTTTGGTGAACCACCATGCACGATTGCGCTCCTGGCGTCATAGGCTCGGCGCATAACGCGAAAGAGCTCACGCTCACCATAAATCGGATGTTCGATGAACTTCGCTGCTCGCAATGCGAAGCGGAAACGCAACTCTCCGCGGTCCTGCACATTGAGATCACCTAAGAAAAGCGCCTCCGCCGCAATAACCAAATCGACCAAACGGTCGCCGAGAAGGCCACGGTCAAAAGCGAGATTAAAGCGGTGGATACTGAAGCCGAAGCCCGCAGTTCCTTCCTCTAGCAGGCGCCACAGCTCGAGAAAGTGCAGGACTTCACCTTCCGATAATTCGTAATTACCACAGTACGGCCACTTCCCGAGAACTCGAAATGACGTGCTAGCGTTCAACCAAAAGGAATCGGTCCAACCCGCGTGACCTGCGGTGCGAATCTGGGCGTGCTTAAAGAGACGCAGTGCCGAAAGGACATCATCGATGACGAGATCGTCTCGAAAGAGAGGGCGATTGCCGAAACTACCCTCATCCCCAACCTCCGGCGGCTCATGGGGCTCGTCACCTCTCCGAATCAGTTTCGGCAGGAACATCGTTCTCCGAATTCCCACGGCAACCTCGCCGCAGATGAATGGAAATTGCAGCGAATCAGGCCGAATCACACCAACCTGATAACAGCGAGTCACCTCATCGTCAGTCAGGCGGTCGAGGACTAGCTCGTCGTTAAGGCGAAGCGGGAACGTCGTGAGAACCAAATGTGGAAGCGGGGAAACCATCTTGGAAGCGATCCGGTCCGCGCCAAAAAGGCCGAGGAATTCTCGCCATTTAACGTCGAACTGCTTGTCGGTGAACGCAAGATGCCCTTCGTCGTCGAGCATCGCGTACATGAGGGACTTCAAGATGTTGCTTGCCTGGAGGCGGGAGGCTGACATGTTGGTACCTACCAAGCGATCCAGATGCGGTCCGACGACCACATCGGATTTCAGGCACTCGACGCACGTTTGATAATCTGGCAGCGAGCCGAGCCACTCATCACTTAGCATCGGCCACAACGTCCGCATACGCTTTTTGCGCTCACGGAAGTGGCCATCGGTCCCGCGCTCCCATCGGGTGGCATCCTCCCACTCTGGTGCCGAATCCTTCAGTGCCTCGGAGAGATGCGATACCGCATCGCGCACGAAGTCATGAAGGATGCGCTCAGTCTGAGTGCGGATCGGTGACGCGTGTGCGACCCTCTGTGGTTTCGTGGTCATGCGGTGTTTCGTTTGACGTTATTAGGTCTATTATCAACTGTGACGCCTAACATTAATTGAGCTGATCAGCATGAGATTCGGAATTTTAAATTTTTGTTCATATAACACGTAACACTTGTTGAAACTTGGTTGCCATGACGTATGAACTTTTGTGCATTCGATAGCTGGTTACCTCTTCAGCGGTGTAAAACGCCATCCTATGCAACGAGAACGAGGGAGAAGGTCAGAGTGCACGATAGTGAACATATGGTACCTTGCTCTCCCACTTATGGCCCAGATCACTTTATCCATCGGCACCCAAACCATCACCAAACCTTCTTCTCCTGCACTTATCCGGACCGGCACTCTCGGGATTCTCTCCTTCGTTTTTACTCAATTTCCCTTCAGCATCTGAAGCCACGGGCCAAATCGTGGTGGACACCAGGCTCCCATAGAACGCACTGGAAATACCTGTAAGGGATTTTTGGTTATTTATAGAAATTAGTCAAGGCAAAAGATTGTGGGGCTGGCTTTTCGAAAAACAAGACCGTCAGGGGGTTACCCCATGCGTTTTTTTTCCTGCGACCATCCGGATCGATGAGGTATTCATTTAATTTCTTGAAGGATAGAATAACGGTCTTCAATAAGCCTGCCACAGAAAACCGGCCGGGTACCGAGCAGACTCATCGCATATTCAAATCCCCCTAACCCCCTTTGTCACAGGAGGAACTTTATTCCCTATCTCCCTTCCTCAATTGGAAAACTTCAATGCGGCCGCCGTGGCACGCGCAGGGACATCCGAAAATCGGATCAAACAGAATATAGGGTTCCTCGCTCTTTCATGTGTGTCCCTGAAAGGTTCGTCTCCCATGGTTCGACGCCTGCCGTCTGGCCCAACGGAGGGACGCTCTCATCCGCTGGCGGGCCTTGTGTGAGCCCTTCGACATGGCTCAGGATAGACTCCGCGAGTTGGTCCGCCCTCCTCAGACTGGCGTCCGTCCGCTCCCATGAGGCCAGGCGGGGCGTCATTGGTTTTGGGGCCTTTTGCCGGAACAAAAGGGCCTCGCCTGCCGGGGCGAAACCCGGCAACACAGAACATCACCTGGACACGAGAGTTGGGGACACACGTGCGAGGCGTTCACCTGCCAGCGCTTGTTTGCTGGCAACCCCCAAGATGGATTCCGGATACGCATCGTCAAACTGTAAGACCAGAACCATAAATTCTGAATGATCCCGAAAATCTCCCATTTCAAATGCAGCTTGGTCCCTCAAAGAGGGAGACCTTTTCAGAAAACTATGTTAATCTTTTATTAATATGACAGCACTGCAACGTTCCTATCTGACCTCTAGAATCAATTAGGTCTTAGTTTTCACCGTACGACGGCCGATACAACAAAAAAACGGCAGAGCACGGATTTCCCTGTTTCCCCTCTGCCGTGATCATGACAACAGAGAGGATTTCTTCAGCGATGCTTTGGTGGCATTGGTCAATATTGGGCTTGGTGTTAATCGGGTTGGAAATCCTCACGCTGGGAGGCCTCGGCAATTTTTATTTCCTGTTTTTCGGGGTAGCGGCTTTGATCGTGAGTGCGCTGACCTGGTTAAGCCTGACCGAAGCCGCCTGGCTGCAATGGCTGTGTTTCGTGTTCTTCGGCATCATCTCTCTCTTCGCATTGAGGAAACCCCTTCAGGGATCCGGTTTACTCAGGGAAAAGGATGGCGTCCCCGTGGATTCAATGGTGGGAGAGTTTGCCACGGTCCTGGACGATCTGGAAGCTCAACGAATAGGGAAAGTTGAACTCCATGGAACAAGCTGGACCGCCCGTAATGCCGGAACGTCAATACTAGGAAAAGGATCGCAGGCCAAAGTGATTCGAGTTGAAGGGTTGACGCTCTGGATCCAGGCAGACCCGATTACACAGGAGGAATCTCATGTCGGGTGAATTACTGGTCATGCTGGTATTAGCCTTACTGGCGTTTATTATTCTGTCAAAAACGGCCATCGTGGTTCCTCAACAGAGCGCCTATGTCGTTGAACGGTTAGGAAAGTATTCGTCAACCTTGAATGCGGGGCTGCACATCCTCATCCCGTTTTTGGATGTCATTCGATACAAACATACCTTAAAAGAAATGGCCGTGGACGTCCCCGAACAAATTTGTATTACCAGGGATAACGTGCAAGTCGGCGTGGACGGAGTCCTGTATATCAAAGTCTTGGATGCCGAACGTGCCTCCTATGGCATCACCGATTACCGATTCGCCATTTCTCAACTGGCTCAAACCACGCTTCGCAGTGAAATCGGGAAAATCGACTTAGATAAAACCTTCGAAGAACGGACCACGATCAACATCTCCGTCGTGAACGAATTAGACAAAGCCTCGGCGCCCTGGGGTGCCAAAGTCCTTCGGTACGAAATTCGTAATATCAACCCGCCCAAAGACGTGCTCAGCGCCATGGAAAAACAAATGCGGGCCGAACGGGAAAAACGCGCGGTGGTGCTGGCTTCCGAAGGTCAGCGGGATGCGGCTATCAATGAAGCCGAGGGGGACAAGCAGCAGGTCATCAAAGCCTCGGAAGCGAAACGGCAGCAACAGATCAATGAAGCAGAGGGGCAAGCGTCGGCCATTCTCGCGATTGCGACAGCCACCTCCGAGGGTATCCGGAAAGTCGCCGAAGCGATTCAAAACCCAGGCGGATTTGAGGCCGTCCAACTTCGGGTGGCGGAACAATATATCGGTGAGTTTGGCGAATTGGCGAAAGCGAGTAACACCCTCGTGCTCCCGGCCTCCGTGTCGGATGTGGGCTCGATGATTGCGCTGGCCATGAATGTCATTAATCAAAAACCAGCGGCTGCGCCTAAGCTCTCCTAACCCCTTCACCACATCAGTGGTGGGTCACAAATCAGTGCCCGCTATTCTGTAAAAGCCTGAGTGACAGCCTGGTTGGGACCTAGAGCGAGCAGGTATTCATCCAATGCTTGTGAATAGCGAAATCCACGTTTCACAGCTATTATTCTCGTGACGCCGAATGGCTTCCCCTCGCCGGTTCATGGAGGGAATACTCGTCGGGTTCAAAGCCATGTCGTCAAGAAATTAATGTGACCCGCTCCCAGTTGACTGCACATCATGCTTACGCCATGATTCTCCTCTAGTATGCTGAACATGCCAATTTCCTCAACCCCCAACGATGCAAGGAGTCAAGGCATGAAGAAGTCTTATTTGCTGAGTCTCGTATCTCTGATCGTGTTACCGACGCTCGCCTATGCAGGCTCCTATGCCCCCCTGGCCGATTTTTCCGCGGTGAGCAAAAATCCTCAATGCCGGCTCACCACCATGCAGGAATCATTTCTCAACAACTGGACGCCTCCGGCACAATTTTTTATGGTCCCCCCATATCCGAATGCCGTCCTGGCCAGTGCCATGCCCAGCGGGAATGCACAAATTCATGGACAGGCCTACCAGACCATTCCTTCAGCCGTGCTCCTCACCCCTGATCCACCTGAAAAAATTCTGGAGTTTTACAAGAGAAGTTTAGGCGCAAGCTGGTTTCAAGCAGAAGATATCGGCATGATCTATCTCTATCGCCTGCCACGCCCTGTGGCATCTGGTGCAGCACTCACCCAGCAACTCATGAGCAAGCCGGGTTCCATTCCCAATATTGCCATTGATACGGAACTGAGCCCCTGCGATCAAGCGATTGGACGAGGCGCACGGACTCGCATTACCGTGGTTTCTCCACCACGGTAACCGCGTTCGATTACAGGTTCCTGTTCGTTGGTTTTCCGTTACTCCAAGGTAAACTCTCGGAATGCGAGAGGGATTCCATATACGGGATCGGTCCGATGACGCACAACGGTCACCTGAGGACCACTTCCATCAAGAACGATTCGTTCCCCGACCTTTGGATTCTTCCCCTGCCCGATCAGATAGCCCGCTACCCTAAGCACGGTGGCTTCCACCTCTCGACTCGATAGACCCATGGGTTGAAAGGTCTCGATTTCATCCAAGCCAAATTTCGTCAGGCCCCTGGTATGGAACCACATGCGCGCCCGCTGCACGTCTTCGCGATGTTCCACCTGAATGTGATCGGTGATTCGAAAGACCTCCAAATCCCGATCACGCCAATCCGAAGGATTGAGATAGGTGCCGGTCGCCACATCATAGGAGGTTCCGTCGGTGAGCAGAGTCACTCCCCTCGCCATTCTCGCCACATGCAGCACGGCATCCCGACGATCGGGGGGCGTATTGGCCTGAGGGAACAGGAGCGCCAATCGGGTCTGTTCCCACTGTAAGCGACCCTGCCACTGTTCCACCATTTCAGTGGAAGGCTCGATATTGACTTCGGCAATCCAGTTGGTGTGCGCCGCCTCAAAATGATGGTGTCCGGTCGAGGCGAGAAAACGTATGCGGAGTGGCCCTCCATAGGCTTCATCGAACCAGGCGGCAACATAGCCGGGCGGAGGCGGCTCTCCATGTGTCCATCCGACAAGAAAAGCCGGCACGGCGTGAGAAGCCGATTTCTTTTTTTTGATTTTTTTCATGGGTTCAACAGAAGACGAGTCTGACAGAAATCCAAGATCATGGTGAACAACACGAGTGAGCACTGAGGGGAAATCTCACGCACCAACGCACGCGGAACGATTATCGCTTCGCTTCTTCGGGTGGCCAATCCAATTCTTCCTGCCGCCCACAGAAAAAACACGAGATGCGATAGCGTGCCCGCCGACGTGGATTCGGCAGCGAATGAAAATCGACCGGCGCCTGATCATACGGGCAAACCGGTTCTAAATGCAGAAGATGCTCCTCGGTAATTTCCATCAAGGACCCCTCGTCCCACGGCGGATCCACTTGTTCATTCCCCGTTATCGTGTCGTGCCAGTCGCATTGTTCACACCGCAATCCAAAAGATTTCACCCGATCGGTGGACAGGGAACGCTCTTCCACAGCCACGGAGCCCGAACAATCCGGGGCGGGACACGGCATGGGTCTTTTATGCAAGGCGTGAATAAATGCCTCAGGTGCCTTTACCATTTTCATGATACCTCTCCTTCTTCACACACGTGACGTCATCGTTTCCGTCTTCAGCAGACCAGCGGCATCCTGATTGACCAACCACACCATGTGACCTGCTGGAGGATTCACGACTTGCGCAGGATAGCGAGCAGGGTCTGCAGGCCCTTCTAACACGGCCTGAAGCGCCGTCGCTTTATCCTCTCCACTGACCAGAAAGACCACATGTTTCGCCGCATTGAGTACCGGTGGAGTCAACGTCACCCGATGTGTGTGCAATTTCTCGACCCATGGAGCCGCCACCAGTTTTTGGGACTCTGCCACAGCCGAGGTTCCAGGAAACAATGACGCCGTATGCCCATCCGGGCCCATGCCCAATAAGATCAGGTCGAACTGTGGAACTTCCCCCGAGGACAATCTGAATTGCTCCCGCAAGACGGCTTCATACCGTGCGGCGGCTTCACCGGCCGGCAATTCTCCTTCAATTCGAAACACCTGATTGGAGGGAATGGGCACATGAGATAATAACGCCTCTTCAGCCATTCTGAAATTACTCTCTTGGTGATCAGGGGGAACTGTGCGTTCATCTCCCCAAAAA
>Ga0224497_10002175_pt1 | contig 11781 bp, 7 predicted proteins | sample SF_Jul11_sed_USG_4_FD_167970 | JGI IMG/M metagenome (GOLD analysis project Ga0224497, IMG submission 167970) | Sediment microbial communities from San Francisco Bay, California, United States - SF_Jul11_sed_USGS_13 | ecosystem: Environmental > Aquatic > Marine > Sediment | place: USA: California...
CATTAGAACCACATTTACTTGGTGTTGTAGGTCTTGTTGAAGTTGCTTCTCCACCTATTAGTTCGACTTTTACACTGTTGCTTTTTTCAACACTGCCATAGTTTACTTTAATGGTGTAAGTACCATCGTATTTCCACATTGCACTTGCTGTGTTTAATGTAGTCTCAAAACTCTTATCTGCTGCTACAGTAATTTGATTAACTGTAACAATGGAGTTAAGTGGACTCACAACAGTTACTGTGACTGGATTTCCAGATGCTATATTTGCTACTTGGCCTGTTACCCTAATTATCTCATTGTGATTGTACTCTGATTTATCTGTCCAAACAGATATTGGAATTGCATCCATCAAACTTTTCTTTGCTGATGCTTTGGCCTCATCTTGAGCACATCCTACACATGCTGGTGGAAGCTCCACTGCATATGCTGATGACATAGTTAAGGTACCGACTGCAGTCAAAACGGCTAGTAGCGCGAACGACGTACGACTGTTCATCTTGTTGCGAATTAAACATGTCTCTATTTATGTATGTTTAAAAAGAGAAAAAAGTTGTGAACTTAGTATCTTGGCATAATGCTAAGTCTTGACTTTGCAGATACTGCAATTATTGAGATAATTGCTACTGCTAGAATCATGGCTGCAATTGTACCAAATTCTGGTACTACGACTCCATCTTTAATATCGACTTCAGTTGAAGCGGTATATTTTGGATCGTCAAATTGTTTTGCACTTACCGTGTAGAATCCATCTTGTTTCCATAGTGGTCCGCCAGTGGTGATTACTTTGGTAAATTCACCATTGAGCATTGGTGTTACTTGCGCAACAGATACCACATTTCCATTTGGTGCAGTTATTGTCAAAGTAATATCTTGACTTACTCTATCAGTTGTACCTTCTATGTTGATTGTTGTAGATCCTATAACAGCATCTGCATAAATTTCAAGTCCTTTATCTATTGCAACATTTGGAGTAACATATACTAGTCCTGATTCCATATTGGTTTCAGTCACAAGAGTTTTTTTTGCCATTCCGTTTGTTACTTCAACAAGCACCTTTAGTGTATACAATGAGTTTTGCTGTGGGCTTTGCATAGCCTTGATTGTGTAGAATCCATTTTCAGTCCATGTTGGGCCTATCTTGAATTCTGTTGCAAATTCTCCATTGACATCTGGCGAAACTTGACCAATTCCTACTACATTATTTCCACTTGGAGATGTTACTCTAAATGTAATGTCTGTAATTTTTGAAATTGTCTTGCCTGTTACCGTTATGGTATCTGAGTTTCTATCAGCTTTGGCAGTAATACTCATTCCTTGACTTTGAGCAAAAGCATCTTGTTGAATTGAGGTCATTGAAATTAATGACAATGCCATGAGGGCTATCGCCATTGATGTTGTAGAACGTTTAAAATTCATCCTAATTCAACTTCTGATATCTTGTTATTTATGTATATTTAAAAATAGAAAAAAAGATGAAATTTAGTATCTTGGCATAATGCTAAGTCTTGACTTTGCAGATACTGCAATTGTTGAGATAATTGCTACTGCTAGAATCATGGCTGCAATTGTACCAAATTCTGGAACTACAAATGTACCGATTATTTCGATCTCTTCAGCTCCTGCTGGGAATGCTATGGTAAGAACTCTGTTCATTGATGATATTGTTTCATCAAAGTCCACTTCTTCTCCATCAACTAAGACAAAGAAATCGTCATCTTCATTATTCATTGTTGCATCCAACACAGATCTTGGGATTGTCAGGGTTAGTGAACCATCATTTGTTGCATCAATTGATACAATGAGTGAATTTGCTTCAACATCAGGTACGATGCTTAATAATTTTCCACCTGTAATTGTGTATTTTATTAAATCATTAGATCCTTCAACTGAAACTGTTTTGTCAGTTACATTAGAACTGCTTTTTGGTGGGACCATCGTAGATCCTCCAAATTCAAATGATGTTGTTGCTATACGATTTTGGGTTCCATATGTGACTTCAACTGTATAAGTTCCGGCTGTTCTCATTGTTCCACCCGCAGTAATTTCAGCACTGAATTTCTTATCAACGCCTACTGTAAGTTGAGCAAGAGCAACAATAGCCTTGTCATTCTTAACTATCAAACTTACTGGAGTACCAGAATACAGATCTCTCACTTCACCTGTTACTAGAATTGTTTCACCTTCTGAATATGATGATTTGTCCGTAGTAACAACAATCGAGTTTTGTATTTGTCCAAACACTGGTGTCATGCCAATACTTGCAATCAAAATTGCAGATAAGGTAAACACCATTAGATGAGCTTTCATCAATTTTAGGCGAAAAATTATGCTATTTAAGGTTGTGATAAAATTTATTGACTAAAAAGAAAAAACACAATCTCTGCCGAATTTCAGATTAGATATATATTAACCCGAGCGTGAGTTTTTGACAGTTTGTGTGTGTTATTTACCATTACATTTAATGTTCTACGTGGAGGTTTTATAGATGGCAACTAAAAAAAATCAAGTTTTAGTTCCTGATCATATCTATGTTCCAAAACATGAGATTATTTCAAAACAAGAAGCTGAAGGTGTTTTAAAAAAATACAATTGTAAACCTACAGAATTACCCTTAATCTTTGTAAACGATCCTGCAATTTTAGGGCTAGGAATAAAACCTGGTGATATGATAAAGATCACCAGAAAAAGTCCCACTGCTGGTGAGAGCTTCTATTATCGATACGTGGTGGAAGTATAATGGTGGACCCTTCTACAAAACGTTGGCCAGTAATTCAAGATATTTTAAAACGTGAAGGTATTGCACGTCAACATTTGAACTCCTTCGATGAATTTTTAGAAAGAGGATTACAAAGTATCATCAATGAAGTAGGACAAATTGATATTGAAAATGCTGAATACCCTTACAAAATTCAACTAGGAAAAGTTAAACTTCAACAACCAAGAATGATGGAACTTGATGGTTCTATTACCCATATTACTCCAGCTGAGGCAAGACTGAGAAATGTTTCATATTCTGCACCTGTAATGATGGAGGCAAGTGTTGTAGAGGATGGAAAAATTTTGGAATCAAGGTTTGTTCATATTGGTGATGTACCAGTAATGGCAAAATCAAATGCGTGTATATTACATAATTTCTCCACTCAAAAATTAATTGAACATGGAGAAGATCCAAATGATCCCGGTGGCTATTTTATCATTAATGGTTCTGAAAGAGTCATTGTAGGATTAGAAGATCTTTCATATAACAAAATTATTGTTGACAGAGAGACTGTTGGTGGAAATATTGTTTTCAAAGCTAAAGTGTATTCATCAATTGTTGGTTATCGTGCAAAATTAGAACTTGTTATGAAAAATGACGGTTTGATTGTAGCTAGAATTCCAGGCTCCCCCGTTGACATTCCGGTTGTTACATTAATGAGAGCACTTGGATTAGAATCTGATAGAGAAATTGCTGCAGTAGTTTCATTAGTAGATGATCTTCAAGATGAATTGGAAGGCTCTTTTGAAAAAGCAGGAGACGTTTCAACTTCTAAAGATGCTATCGTTTACATCAGTAAAAGAATCGCACCTGGAATGTTAGAGGAATTCCAAATTAAACGTGCTGAGACTTTGCTTGACTGGGGTCTATTACCACATCTGGGTAAACATCCTGAGAATAGAAAAGAAAAAGCACAATTCTTAGGTGAAGCTGCTTGTAAACTATTAGAATTAAAACTCGGTTGGATTACTCCTGATGATAAGGATCATTATGGAAATAAAGTAATCAAATTTGCAGGACAAATGTTGGCAGATCTCTTTAGAACTGCATTTAGGAATCTGGTTAGAGACATGAAATACCAATTAGAAAGATCTGGTCAAAAACGAGGAATTAATGCAGTAGCTGCTGCAATCCGTCCTGGAATTATTACTGATAAACTAAATAATGCAATTGCCACTGGAAACTGGGGACGAGGACGTGTAGGTGTTACCCAATTACTTGATAGAACAAACTATCTTTCAACAATTAGTCATCTTAGAAGAATTCAATCTCCTCTTAGTAGAACCCAACCAAACTTTGAGGCAAGAGATTTACATGCAACTCACTTTGGAAGAATTTGTCCAAGTGAAACTCCAGAAGGCTCAAACTGTGGTTTGGTAAAAAATCTTGCGCTGTCTGGAATTATTTCAGTTAATGTCTCATCTGAAGAAATTGTAGAAAAACTCTATGATCTTGGAACTGTACATTTCTTTGATGCAAAAGATGATTTGAAGAAAGACGGAACCCGAGTATTTGTAGATGGTCGTCTAATTGGATATTTCAAAGATGGTCAAGAATTGGCCGAATCTCTAAGAGACCTAAGGAGAAATTCAAAAATTCATCCTCACGTTGGAATCTCATTTCATAAATCCGATATTGAAGGTTCAACAAGAAGACTTTATGTAAATTGCAATGCTGGTCGAGTTTTACGACCATTAATAATTATCAAAGATAACAAATCATTATTGACACAAGATCTCTTAGATAAAATCTCTAAGAAATTACTTTCTTGGACTGATCTATTGAGAATGGGTGTCTTAGAAATGATTGATGCCAATGAAGAAGAAAACTGTTATGTCACTTTAGATGAAAAAGATACAAAGAAACATACCCACCTTGAAGTATTTCCTCCAGCAATCTTAGGTGCAGGAGCTTCTATCATTCCATATCCCGAGCATAACCAGTCTCCAAGAAATACATACGAGTCTGCAATGGCAAAACAAAGTTTAGGATTCTCAACACCAATGATGAACACTAGTACTTATGTTAGACAACACTTTATGCTATATCCACAAGTCCCAATTGTAAATACAAAAGCAATGAAGCTTTTAGGATTAGAAGATAGACCTGCAGGTCAGAACTGTGTAGTTGCAGTACTTCCATTTGATGGTTATAATATCGAAGACGCAATTGTACTTAGTAAAGCATCTGTTGATAGAGGTTTGGGAAGAACTTTCTTCTATAGAATTTATGATGCTGAGGCAAAACAATACCCCGGTGGGATGCGTGACACTTTTGAAATCCCTAACGCTGAAGATAACATTAGAGGTTACAAGGGAGAGCGTGCATATAGATTGCTTGAAGAAGATGGCGTTGTTGCATCAGAAGCCCCAGTAAAGGGCGGTGATATTCTAATTGGAAAAACAAGTCCTCCTAGATTCATGGAAGAATACAAAGAATTTGAATCATCTGGTCCATACAGAAGAGATACTTCAATTGGTGTTAGACCATCTGAAACTGGCGTTGTGGATACTGTAGTTATGACTCAATCAAATGAAGGCGGAAAAATGTATAAAATTAGAGCAAGAGATATGAGGATTCCTGAAATTGGCGATAAGTTTGCATCAAGACACGGACAAAAAGGTGTGCTTGGGATTTTAGCAAAAGCTGAAGACTTACCATATACTGCAGAAGGCATGTCTCCTGATGTTTTAATTAATCCCCATGCATTCCCATCACGAATGACTGTTGGAATGATGATGGAATCTATTTGTGGTAAAGCTGCTGCATTTCGTGGAAAACGATTTGATGGTTCAGCATTTGTTGGAGAAAAAATGGATGAAGTAAAAGAGGTAATGGATACACACGGTTTCAAATATTCTGGTAAAGAAATAATGTATGATGGAAGAACTGGGAAACCATTTCCGGTTGATGTCTTTGTTGGAGTTGTATACTATCAAAAACTTCACCATATGGTTGCAGATAAAATTCATGCAAGAGCACGTGGACAAGTTCAGATGTTAACTAAACAACCTACTGAAGGTAGAGCAAGAGGTGGTGGATTAAGATTTGGTGAAATGGAAAGAGACTGCTTGATTGCTTATGGTGCTTCAATGATTCTAAAAGATAGATTATTAGATGAATCTGACAAATCTGACATCTTTGTATGTGAAAGATGTGGATTGGTTGCTTATCATGATGTTAAACAAAGAAAATATGTCTGCAGAGTTTGTGGTGATAAAGCCAAAGTCTCTTCAGTATCTGTAGCATATGCATTCAAATTACTCTTGCAAGAAATGCAAAGTCTTAACGTTGCACCACGTCTATTAATTAAGGAGAAAATTTAATGTCACTTCAGGCAATCAAATCAATTGATGGGATTCGTTTTTCAGTATGGTCTCCAACAGAAGTTAGGAAATACTCTGTTGCCGAAATTACTGCACCTGAAACATATGATGAAGATGGAATGCCGGTTCAGGGAGGTCTTATGGATGGACGTCTTGGTACTCTTGAACCTGGACAAAAATGTCTAACTTGTGGAAATACCGCAGCTAGATGTCCTGGCCACTTTGGACATATTGAACTTGCAGAACCAATATTGCATATTGCATTTATTGATAACATCTACAAACTATTACAATCAACATGTCGTTCTTGTGCAAGACTCAAAGTTCCACAAGAAGATTTAGATGAATTCAAAAAAATCAAAGATAAGCATGCCGCGTATACTGTGATTTCTCAAAAACGTATTCCGGAGCAAATTATAGAAAAAGCAAAGAAAGCAAAAGAATGTCCTCACTGTGGAAAGACACAGTATGAATTAGTCTTTACAAAACCAACTATATTTGTTGAAAAAACCGAAATTGGTGAACATAGATTACTTCCAATTACAATCAGAGAAAGATTTTCACAAATTCTTGATGAAGATTTAATGTTGTTATCATATGATCCTGTTACTGCAAGACCTGAATGGTTTATCCTTCAGGCATTACCTGTACCACCTGTAACTGTAAGACCATCAATCATTCTTGAGACAGGAATAAGATCTGAAGATGACTTGACACACAAAATGGTTGACATCATTAGAGTCAATCAAAGATTAAAAGAAAGCAAAGAGGCGGGAACCCCACCACTTATCGTGCAAGACCTGGTTGACTTGTTACAATATCATTCTACAACATATTTTGATAATGAAGTCTCTGGAATTCCTCAAGCACACCATCGTTCAGGACGTCCACTTAAAACTTTGACTCAAAGACTCAAAGGAAAAGAAGGACGATTTAGAGGATCACTCTCTGGAAAGAGAGTTGATTTTTCAAGTAGAACTGTAATTTCACCTGATCCTAACTTGGATTTATCTGAAGTTGGTGTTCCTGAACAAGTTGCCATGAAATTAACAATTCCTGAAATTGTTACAGAATGGAATATTGAGAGAATGCAAAAACTTGTAATTAATGGACCTGAAAAATTTCCAGGTGTAAATTATATTGTTAGACCTGATGGTGTAAAGATTAGATTAGATTTTGTAGAGGACCGTTCAACTATCGCAGAAACTCTTGAAATTGGTTATCTGATTGAAAGGCATCTTGCAGATGGTGATATTGTCATGTTTAACAGACAACCTTCACTTCACCAAATGTCTATCATGGCTCACTATGTCCGAGTTCTCCCAGGTAAAACTTTCAGATTGCACCCTTCAGTGTGTCCTCCATATAACGCAGACTTTGATGGGGATGAAATGAACCTACACGTTCCTCAAAGTGAGGAAGCAAGAGCAGAAGCGATTCTTTTGATGAGGGTTCAAGATCAATTAATCTCTCCTAGATATGGTGGTCCAATCATTGGAGCACTAAGAGACTTTGTAACTGGTGCATATCTTCTAACTAAAGACGAAACAATACTTTCTGTTCAGGAATTCTCAAACCTTGCAATGCTTGGTGGTTACAAAGATATACTTCCAAAACCTGCTACAAAAACAAAAGATGGTCCAGCATACACTGGAAAACAACTATTTTCACTATTCCTCCCAAAAGACTTCAACTACGTCCTTACATCAAAATGGTCCAAGGGAACAAATGGTCCTGCAAAAGATGTTGTGATTAAAAACGGTGAACTAATCAGCGGTGTGATTGATAAAACATCCATTGGTGCAGAAGAACCAGAAAGTGTCTTGCACAGAATTACAAAAGACTATGGAAATGCAGTTGGCAAGAATTTCTTAAACTCTATTCTCATTATGGTCAAACAATTCATTACAAGTTATGGATTTAGTTATGGGTTTGGTGATCTTGAAGTACCAGAAAAAGAAAAACAGCAGATTCTTGATGACATTCAAGCAACTTATGATATTGTGTCTGATTTGACTGATCAATATGAAAAAGGAACTCTTAAACTCACAAGAGGTATGAAACCTGAAGAGGCACTTGAGGCATACATTGTAAATGAATTGGGTAAGGCAAGAGACAAAGCTGGTTCTACTGCAAACCATTCTCTTGATGATTCCAATGCTGGTAAAATTATGGCTACAACTGGTGCCAGAGGTTCATCATTAAATGTAGGTCAAATGGCAGGTGCATTAGGACAACAGTCCAGGAGAGGTAACAGACTTCATGATGGTTATCACAATCGTGCATTGACACATTTCCAAGAACATGACAATAATCCAGATGCACACGGATTTGTAAAATCCAATTATAGAGAAGGTCTATCTGCGTTAGAATTTTTCTTCCACGCAATGGGTGGTCGTGAAGGACTTGTAGATACTGCAGTTAGAACGCAACAAAGTGGTTATATGCAACGTAGATTGATCAATGCATTAGAACATATTCGATTAGAGTATGATGGAACAGTAAGAGATCCGCATGGCCATATTGTACAATTTCTTTATGGTGAAGATGGGATAGATGTTGCAAAAAGTGATCATGGTGAAGCATTCAACGCTCATAGATTAGCTGAATCTCAAACCATGATTGATTCTGGTAAAAAGGCAACAAAAGATGAGATTGATACTTTAATTAAAAAATATGCAAAGACGTTCAGTCCAAGACTCACTTCGTTGATATCTGAAGCCTTGCATGAATCTAGTCTAAGTAAAGATGGCGTAGAAGCAGTTTGTAAGAAGGGGTTATCTCTTTACAACAAAGCTAAAGTCGAACCTGGACAAGCAGTAGGAATTATCACTGCTCAATCAATTGGTGAACCTGGTACTCAAATGACTTTGAGGACATTCCACTTTGCTGGAATTAAAGAAAGAAATGTAACCTTGGGCCTTCCAAGATTAATTGAATTAGTTGATGCAAGAAAGAAACCAGTTACTCCAACTATGGATATTTATCTTGATAACGAATCAAAAAAATCTCGAGAAAAAGCAATTGAAGTTGCAAGAAATGTATTACAAACTAAAATTAGTGCATTAATTGCAAACAGTGAAACTGACTATGCCACTGAAATTAAATTAATCCTAAGTGAAAATAGACTAAGAGAAAGAGGATGCTCAATTGCTGAAGTTGAGGCATCACTTGCATCAAACAAGAAATTCAAAATGGAAACAGTTGGTGAACTAATTACTCTCAAACTAGTTGAAGAGTCTGACACTGCAACAGTAATTGCAATTAGAAATAAAGTTCTAAACACTACAGTGAAGGGAGTTCCAGATATTGAACGTGTAACCCTTGTCCAAAAAGATGATGAATGGGTTATCCAGACAACTGGTTCTAACATTGCTAAAGTACTTGAAGTAAAAGGCATTGATAAAACAAATGTACGAACAAACAATGTGTTTGAAATAGCAGGAACTCTTGGAATTGAAGCTGCGAGAAATGCATTGATTAACGAACTCAATCATACTCTAGGTGATCAAGGATTGGAGGTTGATAATAGATACATCATGCTAGTATCTGATTTGATGTGCTCAAGAGGTTACATGCAACAAATTGGTAGACACGGAATTGCAGGTACCAAAGATAGTGTTCTTGCAAGAGCAGCATTTGAAATTACAGTTCCTACAATTGCACATGCTGCACTTGGAGGAGAAGTAGAACAACTCAAAGGTATCACTGAAAATGTAATTGTTGGCAGTAACATTCCAATTGGAAGCGGAACTGTTGACCTATACATGCAAGTAAGCAAGAAAAAATAAACTAGTGATAACTATGGCTGATGAAATTACTAATCTAATGAACAATAGCAAAGATAAGATAGTTTTACTTCGATTGCGAAACACTAAAACTATTCAAGGAATTCTAAAAGACTTTGACATTCATATGAATTTGACATTAGAAGATGCTGAAGATGTAACTGGTGAAAAACATGAGAAGATTGGCAAGACCCTACTACGTGGAGATAACATTTTACTAATTTCTCTTCCTGAAGAAAAATCTTAGAATTAATCCATCAAACATTAAATTCAATCTTTGATAATTAATGACATGTATCTTTTTTTTATGATAATTTCATTGATTTTGCTTCCTGTATTTGGTGAACCTATTCCTGATTATAAAAATCCGTACTCTCCAATATTTACAGATAAGCCCATGTATTCTTGGACTGACAAAATAAAAATGACTATCATTGCTCCCAGTTGGAATACTGATAGACACTTAATTGATTCAATTGGCGATACACATGATCATCCAATTAAAATTTCAACAAGAGAGCACTCCCTTGAACCATATAGATTTACAGAAACTGACGTTAACTCGGGAATTTTTAAAGCTGAAGTAATCCTTACAGGATTTGCACATGACGCAGATGGGGATGGCTACATTGATACCACTCCTAGAACCATGGGTACTGGTCCAACAAGCGGATTTTTAGAAGTCGATAGGGATTCAGCAGTCACCATATCCTTTGAATTTGCAGACGGAGTAATCTTAACTGAATCAGCACCAGTAAGCTGGAATATTGGAACTATTCAATTTAATCAGGAAATTTTTCTCTTAGATGATGCTGTAACTATTCGTATAATTGATTCTGATATGAATCTCAATCCTGAAGCGTTAGATCATATTCCGATTCAAGTTTCATCAAACTCTGATATTGCAGGAATAGAAGTTGACGGAGTTGAGACATCAGAAAATTCTGGAATGTTTGTCGCAACAATTTTTCTATCACCTACTTCAACTAGTAGTGGAAATCGACTTTATTCAGCACTTGGTGATAATATCTCTGCAAAATATAATGATTATACTTTACCAAAACCATACTCCGTTTCAGATAATCTACAAATAGAAACTTCTGCCCTTGTTGACTCTTCTATCCCTCCAATAGAGCGAATAGAAAATCTTCCCATCAAATTTTCTGATGGGTTAGGAAATTCATTACAATCATTTTCATCAGATAATCAGTTACAAATAGTTGGAACTATAGCTAACCCAAATGATTTTGAACAAAAGTTTGTCTATCTATTTCAGGTAAAAAATGACAATAATGTTGTAGAATCAATCTCTTGGGTTCAAGGTCAATTGTCATCTGCACAAAGTCTTGACGTTTCTCAATCATGGACTCCAAAAAAATCTGGTCTTTATAAAATTGAGACATTTGTCTGGGATTCTCTTATAGATCCAATTGTGTTGGCACCAATAATGTCTACTTTGATCACAGTTGAATGAAAAGTATGATTCCTACGTGATTATTAAATATAAAATTACAAAATTTTTTGTGTGTTAGGATATTTGCTTGGGGTAACATTAGTGTTAACCGTACTGTCTCCTTTAAGTTTCTCGGATGTTTTTGCTGAAACGTTTCTTGTAAATACCGATAAACAATCCTACAATACTGGTGACTCCATCACTATTTCTGGGGAAATTCTTGATTTTGGAATGCCGGTAATAGCTCTGAGCATCTATGATCCTGATGAAAAAATTTTGTCTGCAAACAATTTGGAAATCTCACCTGAAAAAATATTTACAAAGACAATTCATCTTGACTCTCCATTTTATGAAAAAACCGGGGAATATCGAATAAAACTAGATTATGGGCAAATCTCCAAAAATAACTATTTTACAATAGGGGATAATTCCGCAAAAACTCCAGTCCCTGTTCAG
>Ga0224497_10002179_pt1 | contig 11765 bp, 11 predicted proteins | sample SF_Jul11_sed_USG_4_FD_167970 | JGI IMG/M metagenome (GOLD analysis project Ga0224497, IMG submission 167970) | Sediment microbial communities from San Francisco Bay, California, United States - SF_Jul11_sed_USGS_13 | ecosystem: Environmental > Aquatic > Marine > Sediment | place: USA...
GCCCGGCTCCGCCGGGCTTGGTATTTCTGCCTTCCATACATCGCGGTTCCCCAACGGTGAACATTGTCCGGGCACTTGGCCACAACTGAATATGGCGATAAAACCGGGTATCATGACGACCATGCAAGTACTTCTGGCTAATCCTCGTGGTTTTTGCGCGGGCGTGGATCGTGCGATTGAAATCGTCGAGCGTGCACTCGAGCTATTCGGCGCGCCGATTTATGTACGGCATGAGGTTGTCCATAACCGCTTTGTGGTGGAAGATTTACGCGCCAAGGGAGCCGTTTTCGTCGATGAGTTGGATCAGGTGCCATCGGGAGGCACGGTCATCTTCAGCGCCCACGGTGTTTCCCGCGCCGTTCGTGAAGAAGCCACGCAGCGGGGGCTGCGCATTTTCGACGCGACTTGCCCCTTGGTCACCAAAGTGCACATGGAAGTAATGCGCCATCGGGGCAACGGCACGGAATGCATCCTGATCGGACATGCCGGACACCCTGAAGTGGAGGGAACGATGGGACAAGCCGATGGCGGCATGTATCTGGTCGAATCTGTCGAAGACGTTACCCGCTTGCAGGTTAAGGATGATACCAATCTTTCCTATGTGACCCAGACAACACTTTCCATGGATGATACGGCCAAAATTGTCGCCGCCTTGCGGGCGCGTTATCCGGGAATCAAGGGACCTAAAAAGGACGATATTTGCTATGCCACGCAAAATCGCCAGGACGCGGTTAAAGCCCTGTCGAAATCAGTCGATTTACTGCTGGTGGTTGGTTCGGGCAACAGCTCCAATTCCAATCGTCTGCGCGAGGTGGCGGAAGGGCAGGGCGTGCGCGGTTACATGATCGACGGCCCGCAGGATATTCAGCGCGAGTGGTTGGAAGGAGTTGGGCGTGTCGGGCTGACGGCCGGGGCTTCGGCCCCGGAAGAACTGGTGCAGCAGGTGGTGGCACGACTTCGGGAGTGGGGCGCCGATATTATCGAAGAACAGCCGGGAAAGATCGAGAACGTTTCTTTTCCGATGCCCAAGACATTGCGCGCGAAAGATCCAGCCTGAATTCAGCTCGTTTCCGGTATTGTTGAGCGGCTAGTATTATTTATCGGTCCATTTATTACCGAACATGCCAGTGGCGACGCTTGGCGTATTGGTGTTGGCCTTGTCCCAGCTTTTGTTGCCCCTCGAATCAATGCGGAGCCTTCCGTTTCCTAATTGCAATCCTGTCCCGTTCACAGTGCCGTCGGTGTCGGCTTTTGCCGCCGGTCTGGCCTCCATGATGAAACACCTGTCGATGGGACAAATGCCTGCGCTGGCGGTGGGAGCTACCATGGTGATCACGTAATGGGCACCCACGGAGAAAATAGTCGCCGAGGCTTTATCGTTTATAGCCAGAATCCCATCGTTGAAATTGTTACCCACGGTACCGCAGGCGCGAGTATTCCTGGTTCCATGCGGTATTTGCGCGTAGTGGCCGCAATCAGAATAAAATTTTTCCTGCAGGGAAGCGGCCTGGGTCAGGGCGATCTGCGCGTCCGAGCGTCGTGACTGGGTCGTGTACTTGGTGTAACTGGGATAGGCGATGGCCACGAGTATGCTCAAGATCACCACGACGATCATCACCTCGATCAGGGTAAAACCCGAAATTCTTGTGATTTTCATACCAAAATGTTCTCCGCGGACCAGTCCTTAAAAAACCACCTCCTCCGGAGGGAGGAGGTGGTTTAAGACGCTATACATCCATTTTAGACTATTTGTCGTACCAGTAGGTCTTGTAGCGGTTTTGACCGCTGCCCGGTGCGACCTGCTTGGCGCCACCGCTGGTGCCCACGAGACCGGTGACACCGCCGTCGCGGATGACGATGATGACCTCCGAGGGGATGCCGCCGCCGGCGACACCGAAGCGGTCGAGCGCGTTGTCCCCGTCCAAGTCGTACATCGGTGCCCCGCTCAGCAGGTTGACCTCGTAATAGCGCCCTTCGCCTTCATTGGCCTGGCAGGTGGTCTGTGCCGTACTGTCATTGGCCGGGATGAAGGTGGTGAAGAACAGCACGCCATTGTATACCAGCGTCTTGGCCAGCACCTTCTCGCCTACCCATTTGGTCGTCAGCCCGTTGGTCAACGTGACGTTGTTGGCCTCCTGGAGGTCGAAGTACCAGCCTTTTTTGGTCTTGACGTTGGTGTCGATCTCGGTTTGCAAGGCCGCACCGGTCAGAGTGCCGAGCTTGTTCGCCGTGGCATCGTACAGGTCGGCATCCGTCAGGGCAGCCGGCGTGGACGTCGGCGCCCCCTGCTGATAGTTGTAATCACGGAAGGCGTAGATGCGATTGTGCACGGCCTCCGCGACCGGGGTCAGGTTCGACGTCAGCAGGTCCAGCGGATCCTCGCGGTTACCCGAACCGATCGTGATGAGATCGTAATCCGAGCTGGTCGAGTAGACCGTGTCCTTGACTTGGGCAATGTCTGGCGGAAAGAAGAACTTGCGCAGATCCTGCTTGGCGGTCGTCGAGCAGTTGGCGGCCCGGGTGCTGCCGGTGCAACCGACGTCGGCGAATTTGTAACCCGAGGAACCGCCCGTGCCGCTGGCGCCGAGCTGGTCTCCCAGATCAATGCGCCACAGCTGGCCTCCGGTATCGCCGACGTACAACCTGTCAACGGATTTGTCTCCGTTGGTATCCAGGGCGGAGACCTCCGAGGGAATGCTGTAGGTCATGCCGGGGAGCACCAGGTTGGCGCCGGTATTGCTGCTGGCCCACCAGATGCGGCTGCCATCGAACGGACTGGCGACGAAGATGGCGTTGCCGCGGCTGTCGGTGCCGGCGGGGATGGCATTGTCCTGGTTGATGTCGTAACCGCCGCCGAAGATCAGCACCGTCCGTGACTCACTGTCGTTGGTCGTGGCGTCCCCGTCATCGCACAAGCTGCCCGAGCACTTGGCGCGGATGCGCGCTACCTTGGGCCGCGACCAGGTCTGGCCCAGCTGGGCATAGCTGCCGCTGCCACCCTCGATGACCCAGATCAGTTTGGGCGTGACGGTGGACGACTGCGAGGTCATTTTGGACGATGGCGTGACATCGAAGCCGTAGATGTTGCCACGCAGACCCGTGGCGTTCACGCCGCGGCGCATGCCGATGAACATGAACACCTTGTCATTGGCGGCCGGATCGATGATCCCGTCGTTGTTGTTGTCGATGAACAGGAACGTGGGGGAATCGTCGAGGCCAACGATATGCTCGCCGTCTGCGTCTTGTGCCAGCGCGGCTTGCTTGCTGAGCATTTCCTTCGGCACGAAGGCCCATTCTTCCAGGCCTGTGTTGTTGTTGATGATACGCACCATGCCGTCGTTGGTGCCCACGAACAGCTTGATGATGGGCTTGTTAGGATCAGGATTGCCGGATCCGTCGTTTTCGGCGCCGTAGGTGACGGCCACCGGGCGACTGTGCAGCGGGTCGGCGAAGTTCCACGCCCGGGATTCCGTCGTATCGCCATCGGTGTCCTTGTCATAGGCATCCTGGCCGCGCATCCAGTTGATCAGCTTCGCGACATCCGTGCTCGGCGCTGCCGCCGGCAACCCGAGGATGGTCGGGTCGATCACGGCCGCGTCGTAGATGGAATTGCCCGTGGAAGCCTCGACCGTCACCGGGGTGGCCGGCGAGGACGAAGACAAGCCGGCGTAGGAACCGCGATAGGTGTAGAGCGTGCGCGGGACGCGGGTGTTGTCGGTGATCTTGCTACCGGCACCGCCCTTGCTTACGTCCGCGCCGTCGGCGGCGGCGCTCCAAAAGCTCTTCGCCGCGTCCTTGATTTTGCTGGTCTGGGCGTCAATGGCCGCGGTATTGTTGCTGTCGATCACCTCGCCGAAAGTGCAACCATAGGTTGTCGCATCGGAGGTGTTGCACAGCCGGTAGCGCTTGATATTGCCGTCCCAGGCCATCGAGCTGGAGGGCTTGAACAGGGCGAAGTAAACGTCGTCCCGGTTGTACAGTTTGTTGAAGGCGTTCACCGACAAACTGGGCGCCGTGAACGAGGCATTCGCCGACAGAATTTCCGAAATGGCACCCTGCAAGGCGGACGCGAGTTGGTCGGAATCGTCGGCGTTGTAGTAACTACCGCCGCCCTTGGAGGCGGTTTGCTGGAGTAGCGCCAGGCCGGCTGCCGAAATGCCGCCGCCGAAACCGATGGTGTAGGTGTTGACCACCTGTTTTCCGGCCAGGCCACCGTACACGTCGTTGTCGTGCATCCAGCCGGCCAGGTCATCGAGGCAGCTCGCCCCATCGCAACTGCTGAGCCCGGAGAGGCCCGTGATCCGGGTCGCGCCGTTGGCATCCGTGTCATTGGTCGGATCGCCGTCGGTGACGTAGATGACATAGGACGTCTGGCAGCCGAATTTGAACGGCGAGATGTAGCTGCCGTCGTTGTAAGTGGCATCGACAGGCGCCCCCGCCACGATCGCGCCACTGTTGTCGCTGTGCAGGCCGTTGGTGGCACGGTAGAGCGCCCCGTTGTTGCAGTAGCTGCTCGTCACGTTCTGGGCGCAAGAATCCTGTTGCGGAGCCTGCAGGGGAGTCGGATTGCCAAAATCGACGGACAGGCCGCCGTAGTAGCGATAGACCTCCCACAAGGTCTCCGCAAGAGGCGTGTAAGTGGTGGCCGTTAATCCATCGACGATGTTCTTCATCAGGGTCCGACGGGCGTCGCTCATGGTCTCGATGCGCGTGGCCACGCGGCCGCCATCCGGGGTCAGATTGTTATCATTGAATACGGTCAGGCCGAAGCGAACGGCCTTGTTGGCATCGATGATGCTTTTCACGGCGCTCTGCGCCACCGCCAGCCGTGTCGAGGTCGTGGACAGGGCCGTGTTTCTCCAGTAATTCACGTAGTTCGAGCTGTACAGCGTTGGGGTGGCATTGCTGGTGAAGTTCGCCCAGTTGAACGCCTGCGTGGAGTTCGAGGTATAGGCGGAGGTATTCGAATTGCGTGGGAAGGTATTGTCCCCGGCCGTTTGCCCGTTGGCTGTGCCGTCGGCCTGGCAATCCACGTAAATGATATCGCTGTCGACGAAGCCGTTCAGCGTTCTCCAGTTCCTGCTGCCGCTGTCGCTCCAGCGGGCGATTTTCGTCCCGCCGTAGAAGCCGCTGCTTGCCAGCGCCGAGCTGGAGTCGAGGCACTTGTTCTTGCTCGCGGCAAACCAGCGATTGGATGTGGTGCTCGGGGGAGTGGGATTGTTTCCGAAATCCCAGAAAATACGGCCAGTGGCAGCGCAAGGCGAGGGCTTGCCGCCGTTGGCCCCGACAACGCCCGTCGCCGTATCCAGGTCGTCCGTGCAATAGTTGATTGCGGAATTATAGGACGGACGGGTGGGGATGTTAGTGTTCATGCTGCCCGAGTTGTCGAAGACAATCATCACGTTTGGCGAGTCGTCGCGCGCCACCAGGGGTGACATGAGGTAGACATCCGTGTCCTTGGCGTGTGCCGGTTGCAGCGCCGGGAGTGCGACCAGCACGGCCACGGCCAGCGCCTGTATTAATCGGTCAAGGTATTTGGTTTGGAATGTCATAACACATCACCTGCTTAGTTGGATTTGGGCACGAGTTGGGCAACTCCCTGGTTGATGACAGCCTTGGCGTTAATCGCCGTGACGCCCGTCGTTCCCGTACTCTCTTGGTTGAAATTGGCGGCCTCGAAATTCACGGCGCTGCTGGCCTTGGCGCTGCGCCGGGGGGTAGTGAACTGCATGAACTCGGTTTTCACCGTGGCGCTGCCGCTTTTACCACTGTCATAGGTGTAATTGTTGGTCGTGAAGCCGGTCAGCTCGTAAGCCGCGCTGTTAAAAGACTGGCTCAATCCGGACTCCGCCGCCTGGAAGGCGCGCGTGGCTTCCTGGACATTGCCGGACATTTTTTCCTCCAGCGAGGCGGTGCCCATGGCAGTGATGCCGAGGATGGTGAGGATCATCAGAATCACCATGCTCATGATGAGCGCGGTGCCGCGCTGGTATTTTCGGGCAGCGATCAAGGTAATCTCCCGTGCCGCGACGGCGGGGAGGCATTCCGGTAATTGACGGGTTTGGCGTTTCATTACGAGTTTCTCAGTTGCACCACAGACTGGAACAGGCGGCGTTTGTAACGGTCGCCGGGATTGTCGACTTCGAACGTGCCGTCGCCGTCTACGTCATATTGGCCGGTATCCTTGTCGAATTCCTTGGATCGGCCGGTGGACGCATCGTCCAGGGTGCGTGCGAGGATCCCGAGGCGCACGCTCACGACGGTTTTCCACTCGGCTGCGGTCGTCAGCCCGGCCTCACCCGCCTTGAGATAACGGTTCGGCACCTTGTCGCCATCCGTGTCCACGCCGTACAAGACTTGCAGCTGTTCGATACCATCCACCAGCTCGACCGGCGCGCCGGTGTTCTCCTGGCGATACAACGCCGGGTTGCCGCTGGCGCCCCTTCGGATGAAATATGTGTTGGTCTTGTATTTCATGATCCGTGTGCCGCCTAGCCCGGTCGATGGGCTATAGGCTTTGCTCAGAATCTTGGTGGAATTCCCGGGTGTACCTGCCCCCGTGTTATGTACCAGATGCGGGTCGGTGTTGTTTATTTGTGTGATTTGCATGACATCGGCGCTGGAGCAGTCCGAAATCATGATGATGTCATTAGTGCTGAGACCTGTTAACGCATTGACTTTCAGTACCGCTGAGGGATTTGGCATTTCCACGTCAAGAAATATCGGACTGCTGCTGTCTGCCAACCGGATCGCCACGGCATCGGTGCCGGGTATGGCATTGGCCGGCATGGCCGTGGTGGCAGAGGGATACCACTGTCCGGAAGGGGTGGCCTCGGTTCCGCCAATATTATTGACGCCTTCCAACGGTATCTGCGTGTTATAGGCGAAATCGGTGCCATTCAGCGTGCTGTAGACGGAATCCGGGGCGATATCGCTGACGCAGCCGTAATAACCCGTCAGACGCAGGTCCTTGATCAGAAAGTGCATGGCGAAGCGGGCGCTTTCCTGCAATCGCGCCAGGCTGTCCTGGGTGGAGTAGCTCTGTTTGCTGTTGACGAAAAGTGTGGAGACCGCCACCAGAATAATCAGGCCGATGGTCAGCGCCACCATCAACTCGACCAGGCTGAAGCCTCTGACTTTTTTCTGGATGTTGATCAATCTTTTCATAGCTGCACTTCCCACTTCTGGTTTTTACTGATGTCGCGCTCCGTCCACTTGATGGTGACGGTGACCCTTTTAGCGGCGTCGATCCCGATGGTGGCCAGGTTGCTGGACGATCCGGGGAGGACGCTTGCCATCCGCTCGTACCATCTGCCAAGGTCATGGGTGGCGATCTGACTGGCGTTGCAGACTCCTGTGTTATTGCAGGCGCAGGTTGAGGCTTTGCAAGACTGATAAGTGGAAATGATCGCGGCGGCACTCGTCCCATCCGGAACATCGTAGGTTCCGCCAGCAACGACGCTGTCGGAATTGGCGCGCATGCGATCGATAATGTCATAGACGAAATACGTCGCCTGTGTCCGCATGTACGAGTCTGTGTTGAATTTCAGCGATGTGGTCTGCAACGCCGCCAGTCCCAACAGGCCAATAGACAGGATCAGCAGGGCGACAAGAATTTCAACCAATGAGAAACCTTTCTGGTGTTTCTGGGGGTTAGCAGCCAAATTAATTCTGGAAATCATGGGCAGGGTACTACTCCGTTCTTGATCAGGCTGGGGCGTCCGGTAGCGCCAATGCAGACAAAGCGTTGGCCGGTGATTTTGGTGTCGGTGAGCGTGAATCTGCCGGAGCCACTGGATAACAGCCCATTCTGGGCGTAAACAATTTGGTCGGCGCCTCCGGGCGAAGTCAGGGTGTTGCTACCCGTCAGGGGCCCGTGATTTTTTATAGGCACTTTCGTGCCCGCGTTGTTGTAATAAACCAGCCAGCCGTTGGCCCAGTTGCCGGCGGCGACACAGGCGGAACCGCCGGCAGCGGTGACACATACACCCGTTGTCTCAGCCCGTTTTATAGCTTCACTTCGCGCAAGGTTAATATCTGCCAATAGGTCATTAACCTGGCTGGTAAGTCGGTTACTCGAGACGAATTTCTGTAAACCCGGGGCGGCAATGGCCATGAGTATTGCGGCTATGGTCAGGGCTACGATGAGTTCAACGAGCGTAAAACCCTTTCTGCAGACGAGCGGTGTATAATTACCGACGAACGGTGAAATGACCGTAGTGTCACTACCGATGAACGGCTTTAATCGGCAGATAAAAGGAGTTCCATTCTGTGAGGTGCATCCATGCTTGCGGTTACGGTAATGCATATAGAACATCAAAATATGCTCAAAAATACGAGTAATTTCAAAAATGATGTTGTTTCACTCCTCTAAGTCTAATCGTATAAATGCACTCTGCAATTGCCGTGATTTGTCAGTCAAATCCAGTCAAATCAATTATTCAATGCGTAGGTATGTCTCTCAACTGATATAGAGGTGACAGATAAATGGTTAGAAAAAGCCGACGAACGGGAGTACCACTTTCAGAGTAAATTGTCAGAAGATCAATTGAATATATTGAATTTATTAAATTAAATTATTAATAAAACACTTGATCGTAAAATTTAGACAAGATCATTGTATTTAACTTATAATTATTCTAAATGGGAAATTCACAACAGCTTAAGACAGAGACAGAGGTTGTCGGCCTATTGCGTAAACATGGTATTCACCCTACGCATCAGAGGGTAATTATTGCGCGTTTATTATTCGACAAGTGTTCCCACCTCTCCGCGGAAGATGTTTTTCGCCTGGTCAATGCCGAGAACCGGCGCGTCTCCAAGGCCACGGTTTACAACACACTTGGCCTGCTGGCGGAGAAAGGCGTGATCCGAGAGGTCATTGCCGATCCCACACGAATTTTTTATGACCCGAACACGCAACCCCACCACCATTTTTTTAATACCGAATCGGGAGAGCTGACAGACATCAGCGCGGAGCAGATTTCGGTGAGCAAACTCCCACCGCTGCCACTCGGTGCCACGCTGGACGGGGTGGATGTCATCGTCCGGCTTCGTCCCGAGAAATCATCTTAAGCTCGCTAATCGCTGTTTCAAGGTTGGTTCATCCGGAGGAACAGCTTATACTTCCGGCCCGCTGCTATCGCGCGAGGCCGGTGTAGCTCAGCTGGTAGAGCAACTGATTCGTAATCAGTAGGTCATCGGTTCGACTCCGGTCACCGGCACCATCTCAGGTTGTCAGCTACTATTTCTCTATACCTTTTCATCGGACGACAAAGGAATCCCGCGGGATCATGCAGATTGATTCTGGCAGCGGCTTGATACAGGGAGTTCGGTTCGTGGCGTCTCCCCATTGCGATGATCGCCCGGCCGGTGTCGCGGTTGACACGCTGGTCATTCATTCAATCAGCCTCCCACCGGGTAAATTCGGCGGTCCTGGGGTCGAGCAATTATTCTGCAACAGCCTTGATCTGTCCGAAGATCCTTATTATCGCGAAATAAAGGACCTGAAAGTCTCGGCCCATTTGCTCATTCGGCGCAATGGTGAGGTCGTCCAATTCGTGCCGCTGCATCAGCGCGCCTGGCATGCCGGGCAGTCGTATTGCGAGGGGCGCACGCGTGTCAATGATTTTTCCATCGGCATCGAACTGGAAGGTGCGGAAAACCTGCCGTTCGAAGATGCCCAGTATGAAGCACTCAAGAGGCTTACCGATCTGATTCGGACGCAATATCCTGCTATAACCCGAGAACGCATCTATGGCCATGGTGACATTGCACCCGGGCGCAAGACCGACCCCGGTTCGACGTTTGACTGGAAAAGATTTCTGGCGGTCTGTACTTAGCGCTTGCCTTGCCTCAGCCATGAATATTACATTTACACAAAACACGGATGATGAGCGCTTAGCATGAGCGAAACACTGATAATTGTTCTATTGGCAATTCTCTTGGATCACCTGATTCCTGATCGGCAGGGGATAAAGCCCTTCGTTTGGTATCGAGACTGGGCGGAATCCATCGAGGCGCGTTTCAATGGCGGTAAGCGCGTGCATGGCATCGGTGCCGTCATTCTCGCGACACTGCCGATCGTCGTGGGTGTCATGCTGATTCACTACATTCTCGGAGAGATCGGCTGGTTACTGCGAGTGGCTTTCGATGTATTGGTGCTTTATCTATCGCTCGATGTTCATCGTCTTAGCAAGACAGCCAGCGCCGTCTCGGTTGCGTTAGAATCTGGTGACCTTGACGCGGCGGACGAACAAATGCGGGAATTGATCGGCAAAAGTGTCCCGGAAAAATCTGAGGCCAATATTGCACGCGCTTCGGTCGAAGGCGTGCTCAAGCAGGGAAATTCGCTGATTGTGTCACCCATTTTCTGGTTTATTCTGTTAGGCCCTGTTGGCGCGGTGTTGCAGCGGTTGAGCTGCATTCTCGATACGCTATGGGGCCATCGTTATGAACGCTTTGCCGATTTCGGCTGGGCGGCTGCCCGTTTCGATGACTTGATGGGATGGGTTCCGGCGCGCATTACAGCGTTGTCTTATGCGCTGATGGGAAGTTTCGAGGATGCGCTGCAATGCTGGCGCAAACGTGTCGGTGTCTGGTCGGACATCAACAGCGGGCCGCTGCTGGCCTCCGGTTTCGGTGCCATGCACATGCAAATCTGTGAGGCCGCGGAAGAAGGAGAATTCGAGGAAAGAATTTCGGACCTCACCGTGATTCCGGACGCTGGCCATGTGCAGCGCGCCGTAGCGCTCGTATGGCGGGTGCTGCTGTTGTGGTTGGTGGTTGGCGTCCTGATGACCGGCGCCCATTTGGCCGGATTTATCTCGGGTTAGCCTGCAGCACGTTATCACGAACATCATCTTAACCTGACTCCCCGGCAGCGGCTTGGCCGGTGCGAGTCTCGTTCAACATATGTCACTTAAACTGCTAACGACACTGGACTTGATGCGCCATGGCGAACCGGTCGGTGGGCGCAAATACCGTGGGCAGATCGACGATCCCTTAAGCGAGAAGGGCTGGGAGCAAATGCGCCGGGTGGTTGGTGAGAAGTGTCCCTGGCAGATGATTGTCAGCAGTCCGCTGTTGCGGTGCGCCGAATTTGCGCGCGAACTGGCCGAACGACACGGGTTGCCGCTTGAGCTTGATGTTCGCCTGGTCGAACTGGGATTCGGCGAATGGGAGGGTTGTACGGCTCAGGAGCTAACCGCGATAGACCCGGACACTCTTGAACGATTTCGCCATGACCCGCTTTCAAACGCGCCACCCGGCGCTGAACCGCTGGTGTCGTTTCGTGACCGGATTCTGGAGGCCTGGCATAGCCTGACTGAGCGACATGGCGGGAAGCATATTCTTGTGATTGTGCATGCGGGTGTCATACGCATGCTCATTGCACATGTGCTGGAGATACCGCTTCAGCATCTCTTCCGATTACAAGTGCCGAATGCGGCTATCACCCGCCTGCGTGTTGAACGGCTTGGCAATGTCACTTTTCCGCAATTGCTGTTTCACGCCGGCAATATTTAAATTTCTTCAGGAATCCATGATTGCTTGCCGATGAGCAGAATTCGCAAATTCTGGTATTGGGGGTTGCTGATCTGGATCAGCGGCACATGGGTAATTCCGCCTGTGTTCGCGGATATCCTGGTCGTTGACGATGTTGGAATGAAGGTAGCGCTCCGGCAGCCCGCCCGGCGCATCATCAGTCTGGCCCCGCACGTGACAGAACTCCTGTATGCGGCCGGAGCCGGGGATTACGTCGTTGG
>Ga0224497_10002180_pt1 | contig 11765 bp, 11 predicted proteins | sample SF_Jul11_sed_USG_4_FD_167970 | JGI IMG/M metagenome (GOLD analysis project Ga0224497, IMG submission 167970) | Sediment microbial communities from San Francisco Bay, California, United States - SF_Jul11_sed_USGS_13 | ecosystem: Environmental > Aquatic > Marine > Sediment | place: USA...
ATGGAATGGTTTACAGACTCTATTTGCCCTACCTGTAATGCCTTATTCATTCCAGCATTTTGAATATCATGAACCATTGGATTTACTGCTTGATCCATATGCATCGCATGGCCTGCTGCCCTAAGACTTCCAGCTGCAAGACCTGCACCCGCACCATGAAATGCACCTTTTGCTCCAATCCTAAATTTCTCACCAAACGAAAGTGGTGTCTGCTCTATCATTCCAGCTTGTTTTGTCATGCCGTCATTGAATGCCATTGGAGAATCATTTTGATAGCTGCTGTCCATTCCAGCATTCATAGTAGTGGCACCCATTCCTGCCATTCCAAGTTCTTGAGAAGATATTGGTGGTTTTACACCAGAATCTCTATTTCCTAATCCTCCTCCAAGTCCTGATACTGTAGCAGCTCCACCCATTCCTGCCATAACTGCACCAGCTCCTGCTGAACCACTCATTGCTTTTGCAACACCGCCTAGTGCTCCCTGTCCCACCATTCCTCCAACCATGGAACCAGCCATTATTGCAGTAGACATCATCTGTCCAACTTGTGTCACAATGTTTCCTAGCATTGGTGCAAGCATCACAGGGAAAAATACTGCCAGAAATCCTACGGCAAGGGACGCAAACCAGTCCTGCATTGCAGGTAACGTTGTTGAATCCAAGTATGCTAATCCAGTAGTCAATACAAGGGCTGAAAATATTGGTGCAATAGACAGACCAATCAGGTTTTTTACAAGCATGTCCTTAACTGACCTAAACATCGGAATCAGACTCAATGTGAGCAATAACGGAATAGACATTGCAATAATCATTGTAAGCAATACCCTGATGGTACTAATGATGAACATCATTGCAGTCATGAACATTACTGCAAATCCCTTGAATAACGCCAGGAACACATCCTTCATCATTCCTTGTGCAAATGCACCAGGATCAGTAAATGCTGAAGCCCATGCATCAAGATCAAAAATGTCAACTGGGATTACGCTTCCCATTGAACGCCACAACTCCAGTGTCCTGTCCGCAGGATCATCTCCTGTTCCAAACGGATCAAGCAAAAATAATGAAAAGTTTTCAATGATTATTGCATAGATATCCCAGACAAACGGAAACACCAAAAAGATAATGAAAAACAATGCAACCTTTTTTATGATTCCAATGGCAGTACCAGGATGAATCCACCGTACTATCTCAAAAATATAACCCAAAACTGTAACCATTGCAACTGCAACTAGTATAATTACAGAAATTGACACAAGCAGCCAATAGAGATCAATTCTCTCATTTGCTGCGGGATTGCCATCACCATCAAGTATCATGTCACCTGTTACTTCATCATAGTCAAAGAAAGTCGGCATGTCTGTGATTAATTCTGGGACAAGCAAACCACCCACCTCTACGAACCCCTGAGAGATTCCAATCAATGCTGCAAATATGATAAATGCAATCCCAATCATTAATGGGATTGAAAAGACAAACCCATCATGTGATGAACGGAAATCAAACCTCACAAAAAATTATAAATTGTTTGTATAAAAGGGGGAAATTTGAGGAATGGTTCAGATTATGTTGGGAGAACAACGTGTGTGGGATATAGTGTGGGAGAACTTATCGTGTCCACGTGAAAATAGATTTAAAAAATTAATTTGAAAAAATCTTATTCTTATTGTTAGAGTATATTTTTAAGAATAATGTAAAATCTCAATATGTAGTTAAGACTTATGTTAGTACTATAATTTTCCATAATGAAACTAAATTGAATAATATTTGATGGTGAGACTCAACAGACTCACGCTTTTTTCTCTTTGATTTTTCGAATAATCTTATTTTTACATTTATCGGGATTTTTTTTAATGTCATGTTCCCAAAATCTCAAAACGGACCATTTTTCTACTCTTAATTTTCTTGAAATTTTCATATCCCTCCTTATATTTGTCTCAATTTTATTCCTCCAATATTTTTTTGCCAGTTTCTTTTTTTCAAAGTATTTGTACCCGTGCCAAAAATCCCCGTCACAAAAGATGATGATTCTTCTATCTTCTAAAAGGAAATCCGGATTTCCAAACATCTTTGGATACATTTTGTAGCTAAAATTTAGCTCGGTTAAAATCTCCTTCATCCTTAAATCAATACTTGTATTCTTTGATCTTATCCTAGACATGATCCAGCTTCTTTTTTCTTTTGAAAAAATATCCGTCATCTTATAACTAGACGGACGCAATTTTGATTACATCATGAAGATGTGTAAGTAATGATGCCGCAACTTTTTTTCCAAGCATAACTGGAACTGCATCTGCCACTTGTTGTTGTCTGTCACTCAGTCCACCTTCAAACGCATAGTCATCTGGAAAAGTCTGGATTCTTGATGCTTCTCTAATTGAGAATAGCCTGTTTTGTTTTGGGTGAATTATCATTCCTTTTCTAAAATTAGTTATGGTGATTGCCGGTTCATCTTTGCGCAGTCTCTTGTAAATCATACTGTGCGCATTTTTAATTCCAGAGTAATTCCCATCAACCTGCATTAGTTTTAGTGGGATATTTTCCCAATTGCCTCCCTCGGGAACTGCTTTCATGCGTTCGATTACTATGGGCGTATTTTTAGTTGTCACGTGATCCTTTACTCTGGCGGATCTTTTTCTCATTTCCATCTGAAACTCATTTGGATTTGAAATATACTCATCAGAACTGGATGTGATTCTACCTGCATGAATTTTAGGAAGGTCACTAATGGCGTCAATTAGCTTAACATGTGGCAACAGTGAAGGATTGTTTCTCATTTCTTCCTTGGAACCGTGAGTTTTTTTTGGTGGCTCTATCGGAATCTTGCTTTCTCTGCATGTCTGATAAATGGTAAGACACATTGCCTTTGCTCTGGTAAATTTCCCTGTCTGTTTTTTCAGGGTATAGTATGACTTCCAGCAGTTCTCAGATATGACCTCAGATAATTTTAGCTTGTCACAAATGTCTGCAAATGGAATAATATCAGAATTATTGTTTTTCTCCAATCTCAAATTAGAAATATGTGTTATCTTTTTTACATCATGTGGGTTTCCACCTGTTTGTCTTTTTTGATACAAGTTAATTTTGGATTTTGTAATATGTTGGTATGGGATGGTGTTACTATTCTCTTCTTCATCAAACCCAAACACAACTCCACAATTTCTGCAGACAATCTCACTTTCTTCAACTGTTGTAACAAGTTTTGGTATTTTGTTTTGACATAGACATGTGTCTTGTAATGATGGTTGTGATTTTTCTTTCCCATTTGTTTGAGTGTTTGTCATGCAACAGAATATGGTATCAATTGCATATAACCACCCTAGTTATCTTTGTTACAAATGCTACAAATGCTAGCATTTATGCCTAGTTTTTTTCAAAAAAATTTAGAGATGTTTTACTGCCATCGCTCATTTCTGTTTATCACTTTAATGCAAAACATGTCCTCATCATACTCACTGAAAATCACATTCTCTCCAATCAACTCAAAAGCCTTTGTGTATGTCTTGCATTCTAGTTCAGACCAGTTACATCCAAGATTGTGCTTGGAAACAAACATGTCTGAGCAATCATCATCGTGATTGTTGTTGTTTTGCTTGATTCTATTTAGTTGCAGACGGTTTACCTTGTTCCATTTCAGAATATGATCAGACAAAACGGAATATGTGACATTTCCTTCTTGTAGTTTTATCTCCTTTATGATGTGTCTTGCCATGAATTCAGAAACCCTGTCAATCTTTGATTTATCCAAGATGCCAATAATTTTTTTCAGAACCTGCTTGGGAAATATGACATCGCCCTTGTGTATCTTGTAACAATAAAATTCAATCCATTGCGATACAATTTGGGAACCTATCGTACTGGGACCTTGTTTTGTGTCTTTTGACATTTGGTTTAATAAAATAAAATTCTCGTGGTTTAGCCGTATGTTTAACTGATATATCTTTTTGCCAGACAGTTAGGTATCTCCTGCCAAATTTGCATGGCTTATGTGAATTTGGAAGATACTGTGTTGTTGATCAAATCCGACTGTATACAAGTAAACATATGCTGCCATGAGGCATCAACTAGGTAAATATAATAAATAAAAATTACGTAGAAATTCCCTTGTACATGTAACATCTAAAATAGAATTATAATCTCAAAAAATTGTTTTGTGTCAGGATTTTTCCTTTAATTCATTTAGTGCATATTCAACACCGTGAGACCTACTTGCGAATCGCTTCTTCTTTATTTGAGAGTCCAACCACAGTAACAAATCCTCATCAACTGAAATACTGAATTTATCTTTCAATATCTGCACACTCCATCATTGCATGTTGCCATCATCATCACTGTTACTATCATGTTCATTTAGTCATTATTCTCCAAAGTGAAAGTAATCTTAAGTAATCTAAAGTAATACTTAACTAGGGGTAAGTGAAAGTAAGTAATAGTAATGAAAAGTAATGAATTCAAACACTTCATCCTAGTAGGATGTAAGAATGTTCATTGTCACCAGATTATGTATACAGTACAGTATGTAGCCATGGCACTGTCGAGAGGAATTAAAAATTGAAGATTCAGCTAGTCAAAATTCACAAAGATGGAAAACAAAAACCGATTCGAATCTTTTCTCATTCCGAAGAGCTAATCATACAGAGGACAAGAGTCAAGGTGATGGATAAGAATACAGGTAAAGTGAGTGAAATGTATGTTTTGGAGGGACTTGGTCCTACCGGGTGGATGACAATTGAGACTACTGGAAATCAAGAACTTTTTGCATACATCTATGTCGGAGATGAGATCTACAACCATGATGATTGATTACAATGTAATGACACAAAAGGTAGTTTTGGATTTTAACTCTCAAAACTTTTTTCAGGATATGCATAAAAGTTCTGAGCAGATAAAGATTTTAGATAGATGTAACCAAGTACTTTCGAAAGAGAAATGGTAATCGTGATGAATTATTCTGTAACATACACAAAAAACATCCACTTTGGAATCCCAAATTTGAGGGTTCTCTACAGTAGAGTGTATGGACCGGATGGGATTTGATGCATTTTAGTTACTATTACTGTTCCATGAATATATGCTAGGTTTATTGCAGTATTTGTATATGTAAACCGCAGATCAATGCTTTTTCAATCAAACAATGTATTTGCCAATTTAGTCATACGATTTTGTCCTAAGGATCATTTCATTCCAACTGATTGACCATCTCCGCATCGCAATAATTCCAACCACCCACAATACAAATTCAATTACATTCAGAGCTGCCTCCTCTCCAGGTTGGTATTCCCAAAAATATTCGGGGTTAAAGATACCTGGTGCATATGCCAATACGAGAGGCAACACCCAAAATAATAGAAAAAACATTCGCAGTTTTTTTATTTTGTAAGAGGCCCAAAGATTCAATATCGGTATAGCGGCAAAAATCATTTGCCAGCCGACACTTACAGGTTTCACATCCACCATGAACATATCAAAACTTCATACAAGAAAAGATTTTTGGTTTTAATTTTCATTTAGATTTTCAATTCCCTCTAGTCAATATTTGAACTACATCGATTCCAGATGCACATAAAGAAATTAACGGTAAAAATGATTTTGTTTATTTTTTAACAATTCAAGGAATTTTCTTGTTTCCATATTACTGGGAAATGCCCAAAGCAATTTTTCAAGATCCTGACGTATTTCTACATATTGGCACATCTCAAAATTTTTCCGAATTTTGTTTGTTACTTCTACATATTCGTCAGTCAAGTCCATTGAATTCATTTTTTTTAACCACTCATCAAAAAGAGGTTGTAGGTTATCTGTTCGTTTTAGTCTTTTTAAAAGATCTTCTTCTCTAAACTTTGATTTCTTTTGTATTAAGTCAACATCTAGATCTTCTTCATGTCTTTTTATCACATCACGAATATCTGCATTTTTATTTAGATCTGCATCATCCATGATATTTCCAAAAAGGCCCATCATCTGATTTACTAGCTGTTTAAAACCTCCATCTGGATCCAGCAGAACTGTTTTTTCAAAACATTTTTTGGCTTCATCAAATTGCAGGAGGCCCATGTGTGCTTGTCCTTTTCCAAACCATGTCACAGTCAGGATTTCATTATCTAATGGTTCTTGAAGACCAATGTCTAAAATTTTGTCAAACTTGTTTAGGGCTATAACATACTGTTTACTAATGTTAGCTACCTGAGCTTCATCTACTAATGCTTGCCACTTTTCTAATCCACCCACGGATTTGGTTTTCGTATCCTTTGTGTTTATTTGTGATGCTACTCTTTCTTTTTCTTCAACAGCTTCATGTCTATCAGGTTTTACCCTCATTACATTGTCAAACTTAGATACATCGTGAGGTTCCTTGATTTTCGTATAGTTTATTTTTATTTGTGATGCTACTCTTTCTTTTTCCTCTATAGCTTCACGTCTGTCGGGCTTTATTTTTATTGCCTCGTCAAATTCATCTACTGCCTCCTCATATTTGCCAAGGCCTGATAACGCCTTACCCCGATTGTACCGTGCATCATAATAATCGGGCTTTATCTCAATCGCTCTATTGCAGCTCATAATTGCCTCATCGTATCTTCCAAGACAGTTTAATGCTTCAGCCTTTATACTCCATGCTTCATAATAGTCCTGTTTAAGCTCTATTGCTCTATTGCAGCTCATAATTGCCTCACCACATCTCCCAAGATCAATCAGATTACCTCCCCTTAGGTACCAATTTACAGGGTCATTTGGTTTGGATTTTATTGCTGCATCAGATATGTTAAGACATTGTTGAGAGCTCATTTCCTGAAATTTTGATTTAAGTTTTCCAAAAAAGCCTTTTTCTGGATTTTGTTTTTTTTTGATCAGTGTAGGCTCATTTGTAATGACATTAGTTTGTATTTCATCTGTCTGCATTGTATCCATGTTTCCAGATCTGTATTTCTTAATTTCTCCATCTATTAAATAATCAACATCTACATTTGAGAATTGTTCTTTAGGATAGTTTGTTGCGTTGCCAATAATTCTTTCATTGTCTTGAATCTTTCTATATGACAAAATCTTTCCATCATTTTGTATAATTGCATTCTTTTTTATCCAGATATTATGAAAATTACTGATGATACCTTTTGTCGTGTTATGAAGTTCAATATTCTCCTCAGTTGTAATCATACTATTGTTTAGTATTTTACCATTATTTTCAATACCTGTTTTAATCGAGGATTTTTGTAATATTTCTTGAGTTAACGAATAACTGTCTTCTTCATTTAAGATTCTGCTAATTGCAATTTCATTATGGATGTTGTGAGAACTATCGTATAGTGCAATTTTTTTTGAATTGTCATAGGGTATTGCCCATGTTGTGTAAATTCCTTGGGCAACACCGGGTAGTTTGTTGTAGTTACTAAGATGAGACATGTCAAATAACTTTTTACCTTGATTTATTATCAATCCATTATTGATCAAAAGCCCTGTATAATTTTCTAGTCGTCCTCCTTTGTTGTATATGATTCCATTATTTTCAAGTATGCCACCATACATCAGGAATACTTTATTTATTTCCAGTATTGCGCCTTGATGAATCCTGAACACATCTCCGGTCCTTATTCCAAACATTTCCACAGATGCATCAGAAAGGATATCCGTTACAATGCTATCTCTAACAAGTGTACCTTTTATCTTGATCATCTAGAAAAAATCCATATATGTTGATGTTATTGAACTTACATGATCTTCTCTATCTGTTTTTGTTCCTACAAATTTTATTGTGTTTTCAATGTTTTTACAATAATTGATAGATATATCAGGAAAAATATTACATCCATTTATTCTGATAATCTTAGAATACTGCTTCATCTTATTTTCTGCAATCCGTTTTTTTACATTCATTGATTTGAATTCTCTATTTTTTGATGTGAAACCTCAATTGTAAATGAGAGATCATCAAAACTGGATGAAACAATCATCTTGCCAAGTTTTTCAAGTATTTTGCAATACATCTTACATTGGAATTCTGACCAGTGATACCCCAAGTCATGTTTTACCACATATAGTACATGTTCATCATCATGAAAAGATCTGATTCTTAATTTGTTAAGATTATGCCATTCGTGTACCCTCTTGTCAAATTCATTAAAAGTTAAATTACTTGTTTGTAGTCTCCATTCTGCTAAAATCTCATTAGCTGCTTTTTCTATGTCTGATTCCATCTCGTCTTGTTTTGAATTATTATTTTGTATTAGATATCGAAGAATTTGTTTTCCAATTGTAATGTCTCCTCGTTCTTCTTTTAGTGTTCTTTTATTTACATAATCTTCAAGGATATTACCTGCAAGTGATGTGATGGTGAGACCTTTTCTTTGGGATTCTATCTCTAGTTTCTCAAATATGGATACGCCTATTCGAGGATTTATTTGTCTAGATGTATCTGCCATTGAAATAGTCATCATATCTTATTCTTTATCCTTTTCTACATGAAATACTTTCAGATGGTATTGCTAGTAAAAGATGAATCTTGATGTACTGTTAATCTCATTATTTTAATGTCAAATTAACATTACTGTATCATGGGTGATCTGCTAACTTGGATTGCAGATGGAATTTTTCAATTCATTATGAGCTGGGTTGCTTTTGTATTGCCTTTTGGAGTTATTATGATACTTTTAGGTATAAGTGTTGGAATATCTGCAATTAAGAATTTATTTAAAAAAAATAATTTGCCTAAAAACCGTAAACCAAAACTAGCAAGGGGGTTTTAGATTTACCAATTAATACAGTAACGTATGTTGGGAATCTAATCGTGCCATATCTAATAATGTGGAAATATCACCATTACAAAAAAGCAACGATATCTCAAGCACATAAAAATAAAAAGGATCTTTTAATACATAATGAATAGCATGGATATTTTTAAAAAATTTAAAGGACTTCGAAAAAATGAGGACAATTTAAAAAAACCCCGTAACATGGACCAAAAACCTAAAAATTATGAACCCGAACTAGAGTTAACACCAAAAATGACACAAGAATCCAAATCATACACTAACCCTAATAATTCTAACAAAGATATTCCCCATCTAGATTCAGAGAGGATAAATGAAAGAAAGAAAACAATTGAAAAAACAAAAGAACATATGTCATCTAATTTTGAATCAAAAATTCCAACACCTGAAGAAATTTTAACCAGTGGAGGCAATCCATACATTGTTTTTGGTGTTGGGCTCAAAACAACCTGTGACGAGATCAAATCACAACACCAAAAATTAAGCAGAACATATTATGTGTCTCGTGGAATTAACAAAAAAACAAAGGAAGAGATAGATAAGATGACTCAAGTACAGATGATGGTTAATCGGGCACATGAAGAATTGAAAGAAAAACATAGATGCGGATAAAAAATGATAATTTTAGGAATTGATTTTGGAACAAGCAATTCTGCTGCTGCTGTAGTGAACAAGGATGGCAAGATCATCCCAATTCCTTCATCAAAGGATAGCAGTATAGATCAAAAACCATTTCCATCTGTCGTATCTTTTTCTAAAGATGGAGAGATGCCCAAGGTGGGGAAAGATGCACTGGAGCAATCAGTCTACAATCCAAAGGGAACTGTATTTGATGTAAAAAGCCAATTGGGTTCTGGAAAACTAATCAAGATCTTTGATGAAGATAAACACCCAGAATATATTGCAGCGTTAATACTAGTGCACATTAAAATATGTGCAATAAAATTTCTTAAAGAAGAAATATCCAATGCAGTAATTACAGTTCCTGCATATTTTAATGATAACCAAAGACGGGCAATCAAACTTGCAGGAACCATTGCAGGATTGGAAATAATGCAGATCATCAATGAGCCTGTTGCAGCATCTATTGCATATGGTCTTAAGCAACTGGATGAACCAACAAAAATTATGGTATTTGATATGGGTGCGGGAACTCTGGATGTGTCTGTAGTAGAGGTTGATGGTTCTTTCTTTGAAGTGCAATCTACTGCGGGAGCAACGGACATTGGAGGAAATACAATTGATGACATTCTAGAAAAATTTCTGTTAGACGAGGTAAGTAAAATAAAAAAAGATGCGAAAGAGGATGTCATTGATGAGTTCTCACGACTACAAATACGACAATTAGCAGAATCTATCAAAATTCGATTATCTGAAGAGGATGAGATTAGCATAAACGATGAAATACCTCTGAAAAATTCTAGCATTATACTTGATCTGTCATTGGATAGAACAGCATTTGAGTCGATGATTGAACCCGTATTGAAAGGTTCTGAAATATGTATCTTAGATGCAATAAAAGGTGCCAACATCGATACTCAAGACATTGGGAGAGTCATTTTGGTTGGAGGGCCCACTCAAATACCTGCAATTAAAAATTTGCTTACAAAAATTATCAAAGAACCGGAAGAAAAGATGGATTCGACTTTTGCAGTTGCCACAGGTGCGGCTATCCAGGCCGCAGTTTTGGCAGATACGATGGATCTTCCAGTATTGTACCAGAATTTGACATTGTTACAAAAAACTCAATTGGATTTGGGAGAACATGCAAAAAGCAAAGGACGACACATTATCGAACTGATGATTCCAAGAAATACCACGTATCCAATTCAGTATACAAAATCCTTTTTTGTAAATAAAATTGCCCAAAAGGAAGTACAGATCGATGTTTGGCAAGGTGACTTTGAAAAAAATCCCGACTTTGAGCGAAATTCATCAATTGGACAATTTTGGCTCAGAGGATTACGTCAGGGAATACAAAACGAAGTTGCAATAACATATACCATTGATGCTGACGGAATTCTTACCATCACTGCTTCTGAGAGATACGGAGATGCACGTACAGAATTGTCCATAGATCAAACAAGAGAAGACAACACTCCCGCAGAAATGCTGGAACAGACAATGAAAGAAATACAAGAAGAGGTGGAGAGCATAGAAAAACACTATAGACATGATTACATGAGTCCATATGAAAATCCAGTAGATGAATTCCAACATGATTCATCTTCACAAGAAGAATCTCTAGAATACAACTGGATGTGCAGTTGTCTTGCAAAGGCAAAAGACATACTTGCAAGATATCATAATGTATTTGATCCTTCTTTCTTTGATGTTGCAGAATTTGAATTGTTTTTGCAGCTTGACAAGCAATATGCATTTGCATACATTCAACTTAATCATGCACCATACTATCCAATAGGCATTCACAATACACTAAAAGAGAATACACGTGAAAACCAACGAATGCTGGTGATTACCTTGGTCCATGAATTGTTACATGCAATTCACCCGGACTGGGGTCACAATAGAATTAGACCAGAAGAAAGGAGACTTGCAAATATGGCAGGCTATTATGACACGTATAGGGAAAAAGAAGTCAAATTTCTCTCAGGACAGATGTCGCTTTGCAATAATTCAATGACTGGCAGAGAGAGAAAAATTCGAATACAATGTAGATAAATCATATTTCAATCCTCTGAAATATTTGGTACAATATCCTGACAATTTCCAAGTTTGTTGTTTCATGTTCCACCAAATGCTTCACAAATTTCAGGTCTAAGACCTGATGCAAAAGTAATTGACAAGTACAAAACTATCAGAATAATTGCAATCACAGACAAAATCAAAGCAATTCCAATTTGAGATTAATCCGTCTTTTTTCTTATTGTTATACTTTCAATATAAAATTGATAGTAATCTTTTAGTATTTGATTTATGCAAGTTTCAGCTTGGCTCGTTTGATTTTTATCATTCCATTATTTTTACTAGCGTTTATGACTC
>Ga0224497_10002181_pt1 | contig 11764 bp, 12 predicted proteins | sample SF_Jul11_sed_USG_4_FD_167970 | JGI IMG/M metagenome (GOLD analysis project Ga0224497, IMG submission 167970) | Sediment microbial communities from San Francisco Bay, California, United States - SF_Jul11_sed_USGS_13 | ecosystem: Environmental > Aquatic > Marine > Sediment | place: USA...
AACGGTAGATATAGTCCCGCCCCCAGGGGTCCTTGGGCACGGTCCTCTTTTTAAGGTACGGCCCGTCCCAGCGATCGGCGCCTGGAGGCTGGCTCACCAGGGCCTCCAAATCCGGCGGGTAGCTGCCGACCTCCAATCGGTAGAGATCGATGCCCGTGCTCAAGGCCTCGATCTGGATGCGCGCGGAGTCGCTTTTTGCCCCGGAAAGCCACTTGAGCACCTGGGGTGCGGCGAAGGTAGCGATGAGCCCCAGGATAGCCAAAACCACCAGCAGCTCGAGCAGGGTGAATCCGTGAGGCCGCGAAGGCGATCCCGAACGCTTCATCGACCAGCGGAAAGAATGCGTTGGGTTGTTGTGATCTTCCATGGTTTCTTTATCCGGTTAACGCAAGATCGTTGATGCTCAATATGGGAACCACCAGCGCGAACATGATGGCGGCGATGAAGATAGCGAGCCCGAGTATGAGAATTGGGCCGAGCAGCGTCACAAGACGCTTCACGGTCGTTTGCACTTCGCGTTCGTAAATAGACGCAAGATGCAACAACATAGTGTCGACGCTCCCGGTCTCCTCCCCAACGCGCACCAGGTGGCTAGCCAGGCTCGGGAAAACGTTCGCCTCCATCAGCGGCCGGGCAAGGCCCTGGCCCTCCCTGACCCTGGGAGACAACGTCTCGAGACGCCACGCAATCGCACGATTCGATACCACCTCGCGAGAGATGGCCAGCGCTTCGAGAAGATTGACGCCATTCTCGATGAGCAGACCGAGCGTGCGCATGAAGCGCGCAGCCTCGATTTCGGAAATCAGCGTTTTGAGCAACGGCAGCTTGAGAAGAAACTCATCCCACTTGCGGCGTACTTGGGGATTTTTGCCCTGCTGGCGTGCGATGAAAAAGCCGGCGGTAATGAAAAGCGCGACGATCCAGCCGTAGTTTTCGATGAATCCGCCAGCGCCGATGACGACATTGGTGAACCAGGGAAGCGACTGGCCGGAATCCTCGAACATGGCGGCAATGCGCGGCACTACGACGCCAAGGATCACTGCCAGAGACAGCAATGCGACGAACACCAGAATAATCGGGTAGAGCATTGCGTTGCCGACCTCTTCGCGCAGCTCGCGGGCGTCTTCCAGAAACTGGGCGAGCCGCGCGAGGGTTTGGTCCATGGCGCCGCTCAGCTCGCCCGCGCGCACGATGTTCACGTAAAAGCGTGAGAATAATTTGTCGCGCTTGGCCAGCGCCTCGGAAAACGCCATGCCACCGCGTACGTCACGCTGCAAACCCAGGATGAGATCGCGCTGCGGCCCTGGGCCCTCGATCTCCGCCATAATGTTGAGCGCCTTGTCCACCGACAAACCGGCTCGAACCAGCGTTGCGAGCTCCAGGGTGAAAACCTCTACGTCCCGGCGACTCAGGCGTGTTCTTCTGAGCAACGGTTTTCGACGCGCAGCTTTGGCTTCCACGCCCTCGAGCGGTTCGGCGCGGATAGGCACGTGGCCCTGAGCCTGCAGTTTGCGCACCACGTCATTGCGGTCAGCCGCTTCCATATCCCCCTCCAGCACGTCGCCGGCGCTGGTGGCGGCCTTGTAATGGAAAAGAGGCATCAGGCCTCCCGCGTCACGCGCTCGACTTCTTCCAGCGTGGTCACGCCCAGGAGCGCCTTGCGAATTCCGTGGGCGCGCATGCTCTCGGTGCCGGTGTCCCGGGCGGCGCGGCGCACTTCGGACGCGTCGCCCTTGGAAAGGATCGCCCGGCGAATGGTGTCGTTCATGACTATCAGCTCGACGATCGTGGTGCGGCCACGAAAACCGCTGCCGTCACACGAGTCACAGCCTGCGGATTTGAAAAGGCGCGGAGCGAGATCGTCGCTGTAACGCTGGAGGTTGAACTCTTCGGCTATCTCGGGAAGAACCTCGTAGGACTGCTTGCATTCCTCGCACAGCGTTCTCACCAAGCGTTGCGCAACCACGCCGTTGACGGTCGAAGTGACCAGATAATCATCGACACCCATATCGAGAAGCCGCGTTACGCTGCTTGCGGCGTCATTGGTGTGTAAGGTCGAGAACACCTTGTGCCCGGTGAGCGCCGACTGTACTGCGATCTTGGCCGTTTCCAGGTCGCGCATCTCACCGACCATGATGACGTCCGGATCCTGACGCAGAATAGATCGCAAAGCGTTGGCAAAGGTCAACCCAATCTCCGGCTTTACCTGGATCTGATTGATGCCTTCCAATTCGTACTCCACCGGATCTTCCACCGTGAGGATCTTCTTGTCCGGCGTGTTCAGCAATTTGAGCGCCGCATAAAGCGTCGTGGTCTTACCGCTGCCGGTTGGTCCGGTGACCAGCACGATGCCCTGAGGTCTGCTCAACAGCTCGTCTACTGCTTCGCGCAAAGACGCGTCAAACCCAAGCGTTTGAAAGTCGAGCTTGAGAGTTTCCTTGTCCAGGATGCGCATGACCACGCTTTCGCCATGCAGCGTCGGAACCGCGGAAATTCGCATGTCGATCTCGCGGCCCTCGATGCGCAGCTTGATGCGTCCGTCCTGGGGTCTGCGCCTCTCGGCGATGTTCAGGTTCGCCATGACCTTGATGCGGGATATCAGCGCCGCTGCCGACCGCACAGGCGGCGCCTCCACTTCACGCAGAATTCCGTCGACACGGTAGCGCGTCTTGAGCCTTGCGCCGAACGGTTCGATGTGCACGTCCGATGCTTTCACTTCCAGCGCACGACTGATGATCAGGTTGACCATGCGAATAATCGGCGCTTCGCTGGCGAGATCGCGCAGGTGCTGGATGTCTTCCGCATCGGCATCCTCATCGCCGCTGCGGTAACTCTCAGCGATTTCCGTAAGCGTATCGCTACCGTCGCCGTATTGTCGCTTGATCGCCGCTTCGATGTCGGATGCGGCACCGACCTTCACCGTGATCTCGCGTCCAAGCGCGAGCTTGAGCGCATCGACCGTGAACGCGTCCAGGGGATCCGCCATGGCAACGAGTACGGCGTCACCGTTTGCCGTCAGGGGCACCACCTGAGCGTGGGTGAGAAATTCCGGAGTCACCTGGCCGTCGATGGCGGGCACGTCGCCGTAGCCTTCCGGTGCGGCCAGCTCGAGATCGAGCTGTTCGGCCAGCGCTCCCGCCAGATCCCGCTCCGAGATCATCCCGAGCCGCACCAGCATCGTACCAATCCGCTCACCGCTTTCTTTCTGAAGACGCAGCGCGCGGTCGAGATCTTCGGGGCTCAAGCCTCGCCGCTCAATAAGGATTTCACCGAGACGCATTAGGGAAATTACCGTGACAGGTTACGGGTGGCGTTATTAAAAAGGTGTCGGAACTTCTAAGTTTAGCCGAGTCGGGTACCCCAGGGAAAAAGCAGGGAAGCGGCTCCCGTTTGAATTCGACCCAAAACGAAGGCGTGAATTCCAGTCGGGCAGGCCGCCCCGGGCCCGTGGTCTGGGTGCGGTCGGTTGGTTAAACTGTCCCTCCTCGCCTGAAGGAGCCCCCAATGAGCGATCACCATGAACACGCCCATCTGCCGGATACCGTGCTCCGGGTCAAGGCGCTCGAGTCGCTGCTGGTGGAAAAGGGCCTGGTAGACCCGGCTGCCCTGGACGAGCTCATCGATACCTACGAGCACAAGGTGGGGCCGAGGAACGGCGCTCGGGTGGTGGCGCGGGCCTGGTCAAACGCCGACTACAAGACACGCCTGCTCCAAAACCCCTCCGCCGCTTTGGCCGAGCTTGGTTTCACCGGCCGCCAGGGCGAGGACATGGTGGTGCTGGAGAACACCGAAAAGGTGCATCACATGGTGGTATGCACGCTCTGCTCCTGTTATCCCTGGCCAGTGCTCGGACTACCGCCGGTCTGGTACAAGTCCGCGCCCTATCGCGCCCGCGCAGTCATGGACCCCCGCGGCGTGCTGAAGGAATTCGGAGTGAGCCTGTCCGACGAGATCGAGATCCGGATCTGGGACAGCACCGCCGAGGTGCGCTACCTGGTTTTACCCATGCGCCCCGAAGGCACCGAAGGCATGGACGAGGAATCGCTGGCGAACCTGGTCACGCGGAATTCGATGATCGGTACCGGCCTCCCGCTCTCGCCTCATCAAATCGCACATCAAAAATGAACGGCGGCCATGATCTCGGCGGCATGCATGGTCTGGGGCCGATCAATCCCGAGCCCAACGAGCCGGTATTCCATGAAGAGTGGGAACGGCGCTGTTTCGCGCTGACGCTTGCCTGCGGATTTCTCGGCGAATGGAATTTGGATATGTCTCGCCGGGCGCGCGAGCGCATGCACCCAGCCAGATATCTAGAGACGAGCTACTACGAGCACTGGCTCATTGGGTTACAGACGCTGTTGGTGGAGACGGGACTGATCACGGAAGAGGAAATTGCGCGGCGCATGGGCGAGATTGGCGCGGAGGAGACCGACTGATGCGCGCGCTCAAAGCCGAAAACGTTAAAAAGATATTGCAGCAGAGTAAAGGCGCCCGCGTCGACGTGGACGTTCCTTTGAAGTTCAAATCCGGAGACCGTGTACTGACGCGAAACATTAATCCGCTGGGACACACGCGGCTGCCGCGTTATGCGCGCGGCCGACAGGGCGTCATCGACCAACACCACGGCGTGTTCATATTTCCCGATACGCACGCCGCAAATGGGGACAAGAATCCGCAAAACCTCTACAGCGTGCGATTTACCGCCCGCGAGCTCTGGGGCGATTCGGCTTCGGAAACAGACAAGATTTATATGGATCTCTGGGACGATTACCTCGAGCCCGCCAACTAGTGTCGAATCTAACTTCGCTTCGCACAATTTCATCATGCCTAATGAAGTCGATCTCGACGCGCTACCGGCCCTTCCGGTGGACGATCAAGGACCGGTGTTTCGCGAGCCCTGGGAGGCACAGGCCTTCGCCATTACGTTGAAGCTTCACCAACAGGGACGTTTCACCTGGCCCGAGTGGGCGTCGTATCTGAACAAGGAAATCGAAAAAGCTAAGCAACGCGGAGATCCCGATCTAGGCGACACCTATTACCACCACTGGCTCGCCGCCCTTGAGAACCTTTGTGTGGATAAAGGTATCACCAGCGAAAGCGCGCTGAAGGAGCGCAAAAATGCCTGGGACCGCGCCGCGCGGGCCACCCCCCACGGGGAGCCGATTGAGTTAGACAGGGCTGTACGGCAAGGTAAGTTTGACGAATGAGTTGGATTCGTTGGCCGCATCTTGGACTGTGGCCCGAAGGCTGGGGGCTGGGCGCCAAGATCTTAATCTACCGTCACGCGCGACGATAAATAACTTAGCGGGAAGATACAAACGATGTGGTCGCGCTGCGCATGGCCTGCGCTAAGGTTCCGCAGGCTCCATGGGATGCCGGGAGTGCCCGCTGCCAATGCGCCGATCCTCCACAGCTGGCCGGCTTGATGCAGGTCAATCCGCGCGATGAAATCAAAGCCCAGTATTCGGTTTCGATGCGGTACCGCCGCTCGCTAGCGAAGGTAAGCTGAAAAGGCCCTCCTCCTTGGATTTCATCTATTACACGCTGGCGGGAATCGCCCTGTATGTATTCTCGGACTGGATCCTTCAGAGCCTTGAAACCAAGCTCGGCAAGCGCCTCGAGTATCGCAGCCTCGTATTTTTCGGAATTATTCTCACCCTCGCGTTGATCAGCTTCTCGCTTATTCGCTGGCTCGCCGCAAGCTGACTATCGGGATAAGTTGGATTCTGCGCCCTCTCTGCGCGATTTACTCCAGACTCAACAGTTTGATGCAGATCTATACCGGCGTCCCGGATCCGCGTAGACTTGCCCAAGTTTGTGCGCCTAAAGCTTGGGGCGCACCCACCCAGGGAGGTCCGAGCATGTCCGATCAAGGCGATGCGCCAGGGGCTTCTGCTCCCCGAACCCCGGCACCCGAAGAAGCCGCCGCGGAAAAGATTCCTTTCATGCAGCGGCTGCTAGATAACCCGTTCCTTTTGCTCTTTCTTGGCGTGGCGATTCCCACCGTCCTTTACGTGATCTGGGGCGTGATGGAAATCGTCTCAATTCCCATCGCCAAATAGGAGGGATTACACATGGCCATCACACCGCCGAGCGAACGCATCTGGTGGAAAGAGCCCATTGCAAAAATTGAGCTCATCTGGATAGCCGTGGCGTTTCTTTGGGGCCTGATCATGTTTTTCATGATGATCTACTGGCACGGCGCCGGCGAACAGAATCTCTCCAACGAAGCCTATCGAATCACTCCGGAAGCATACGCAGAAAAGACCAACGCGATGGTCGCAAAGCACACCGTGCGTGAACAGAGTGGTTTTCCCGTTGTCCGCCCGCCCCCGGGTAGCGACGTCTATATGCTTGGCAGGCTCTGGCAGTGGTGGCCAATGCTCGAGTTGCAGAAGGACCAAAGCTATCGATTACATCTTTCGTCGCTGGACTGGCAACACGGGTTTTCACTTCAGCCGACAAATATCAATCTGCAAATTCATCCCGGATACGACATGGTGGTGACCGTGACGCCGGATCAAACCGGCGAGTTCAGCGTCGTGTGCAATGAGTTCTGCGGGATTGGGCATCACCTGATGATCGGGAAAATCTTCGTGGTCGAGTAGCGAGAATAGGGGACATGACGATGACATCCGAATTCCGGACTTGCCCGGTTACGGGCCTCAGGATCCACCGCCCGGCCGAAATGCTCATTAAAGTGAACGCGGTTGTGGCGATCGTCTTTCTCGCAGTTGGCGGTCTTTTCGGCCTGCTGGTCGCCCTGACCCGCTGGCCTGCGGTTCACCTGTTACCTGCCGAGTGGTTCTACCTTGTGCTAACGGCGCACGGGCTTGACGTGCTGCTCGTCTGGATTATTTTCTTCGAGATGGCGGTGCTCTATTTTGCTTCCGCCGTGCTGCTCAACTCGAGACTGGCGGCGCCAAAGGCGGCCTGGACCGGGTTTGCGCTCATGCTGATCGGCGCCGTCATGGTCAACGTCGCCGTGCTCCAGGGCGGGTCCAGCGTGATGTTTACATCTTACGTGCCGATGATGGCGGCGCCGCATTTTTATCTGGGTCTCCTGCTTTTCGCCGTCGGCGCGTTGATTGGCTGTTTCGTGTTCTTTGGAACGCTGGTCATTGCGAAGGAAGAGAAAACCTACGAAGGCTCGATACCCCTGGTGACTTTTGGCGCGTTGACGGCAGCGATTATTGCCGTGTTCACCATCGCCTCAGGGGCGATTATATTGCTGCCGACCTTCCTCTGGTCGCTTGGTTTGGTCAGCAACATCGACACGCTGATGTACAAAACCGTGTGGTGGGCAATGGGACATTCGTCCCAGCAGATCAACGTCTCGGCGCACGTCGCCGTATGGTACGCGGTTGCCGCAATCACGATAGGGGCAAAACCGATTTCGGAGAAGGTCAGCAGGGTCGCGTTCCTGCTTTACATTCTGTTTCTTCAGCTCGCCAGCGCGCATCATTTGCTGGTGGAGCCGGGAATCAGTTCCGAGTGGAAAATTTTCAACACCAGCTACGCCATGTATCTCGCGGTGCTGGGAAGCCTGATACACGGCATGACGGTGCCCGGCTCCATCGAAGCCGCCCAGCGGGCCAAGGGCTACACCAACGGCCTGTTTGAATGGTTACGCAAAGCCCCCTGGGGTAATCCGGCGTTCGCGGGTATGTTCATGTCCCTGGTCATGTTTGGTTTTCTCGGAGGCATTTCCGGCGTTGTTCTTGGCACCGAGCAGATCAACCTGATTATGCACAACACGATTTACGTGCCCGGCCATTTCCACGCCACCGTCGTGGCGGGCACTACTCTCGCGTTCATGGCGATCACCTATCTGCTGGTGCCGCTCATTTTTCAGCGCGAGCTGATCTTGACAGGCTGGGCAAAATGGCAGCCATACATCTTCGGCCTAGGCGTCGCCGGGATCTCGCTGTTCATGATGGGGGCCGGGACGCTCGGCGTGGCGCGGCGACACTGGGACATCACCTTTGCCGACGCCCCGCTGCAGTTCGACTATCCGGCAAGTGCATTCCTGATGATGGGACTGAACGGAATGTCCGCTGTACTCGCCGCGGTCGGCGGCGCCATGTTCGTCATTATCATTGTCGGCTCCGTCCTTTTCGGTAAGCGCACTAGTGGTGCGCAGGCCGAAGCGCCGAGACCCGCCGGTCCGTCGCCCGCGGCCGTCGGTCAGTACGGCAGCGCGGGAACCCTGCGCATCCCGGGCACGGCAGTGATGGTGGCGGTTTTCTTTACCACCTTTGTCCTCTACTACTTCGTCAACTGGAAATACCTGGCGGAGGTTTGGCCGCTGCGATGACCCTGCTCGGAGTGGGTAAGACAATCGGGGTGAGATCTGAGGACGAGTCTGCCGCAGCACAATGGCGCACAAGCCAATGGACTGACTATGACCACAGATCTGTTGGCACGGCGCATAGCTCGGGCGGGATGAACCAAGTGGCGGAAACGGCGCGACTACTTTACTCAGTCTTTAAATTGCGAATTGGCTTCGCGATTACCCTCTGCGCGCTCGCGGGAATCGCAATAAGCCCGGGATTGGCACCAGGACTCTGGCAATCTGTAGCGCTTGCGATTGCGGTGTTGCTGTCCTCGGCCAGCGCGGGGGCGTTCAATCAATACGTCGAACGTGATCTCGATGCGCGCATGCGCCGCACACAGCGCCGTCCGTTCGTAACCGGACGTTTTAAACCCAGCGCCTTATGGCCCGCTGGATTTGCCGCACTGCTGCTCTTTGCGGTGACGTTCGCGGCGCTGGCAACCAACGTTTGGGCGGCCGCCTACGTGTTCCTCGGGGCATTTACCTATGGCGTCGTTTATACGGTCTGGCTGAAACGCCGCACCTGGATGAACATCGTTCTCGGAGGCCTCGCGGGCAGTTTTGCGGTTCTTGCCGGCGCTGCTGCGGTGGATCCCGGCCTGTCGCCGGCGCCGGTAATTCTGGCCGTGGTGTTGTTTCTTTGGACACCGCCGCACTTCTGGAGTCTTGCTTTCGTTTATCGCGATCAATACGCGGCTGCCGGAGTACCTATGCTGCCTTCAGTGGTCGGTGAAGCTGCGGCGGCGCGAATTATTCTCGCCCACACCGCGATGCTGGTTCCACTTTCGCTACTTCCCTTTCTATTCGGCCTGGGCTGGATCTATCTCATTTCCGCGGCGATTGGCGGCGCCTGGTTTCTAAGCCGCAGCGTGAGGCTCGTTCTGGCTCCCTCGGTGGCGACGGCGCTCGCCAACTTCAAAGCTTCACTGGTACAGCTCACGCTGCTGCTTGTCGGCGCCACCCTCGACGCTTGGCTGATCGGCTAAAGGTCGTACCGGGCAGTCATTAATTACGATTGCCGACCGCGTCCCTATCGGTCCCCCATCTCGATATGTGCAGAGTCCGAATGGTTAAGACTCGTAGACTAAACTGTACATGCATGTTTTTACTGGTCATCGCGGGACTTGCTTTGCCGCTTGCCGTTTGGCCTCACGATAGCGAGACTCAGGTTGACGGCTCGGCAAATTTTAACCAGTCCGAGGCTCTGAATTTCAGTCAGAGCGCCATTGGGCGGCGCATCAGCGATTATCAGTTCAGGAACAGCGATGATCGTGCGGTGCAGCTTTCGAATTATCTTGGTAAACCGTTGGTGGTGAGCCTTGTCTACACGAGCTGCCATCACACCTGTCCTCTGACGACCGAACGGCTTTCCGCCGCCGTCGACGCGGCCCGCGGGGTCTTTGGCGCGGATGGCTTCCAGGTGCTTAGCGTTGGCTTCGACGCCGAGGTGGATTCGCCCGCGAGAATGCAGGCTTTCGCCCGCCAGCATAGAGTCGGCGGCCCCGGTTGGGCATTCCTGAGCGCCGATAGCGAGACCATCGCGGCGTTTGCCGCAGAGCTTGGCTTCATTTTCTTCCCCTCGCCCAAGGGCTTCGACCACCTGGCGCAGATTTCCATCGTCGATGCCGAGGGGCGCGTATACCGTCAAATCTATGGTGACGATTTCAGTCCTCCGGCCATAATCGAGCCGCTCAAGGAGCTTGTATTTGATAAACGAGTGGGACAATCTCGGCTGGACGACTGGATCGACGGAATTCGTTTGTTCTGCACCGTCTATGATCCCGCCAGCGGGAAGTACAGGTTCGATTACTCGGTAGTCATCACGGCAATCACCGGAATCGTCTGTCTGGGTGCGGTAGCGATTTTCCTGGTACACGGGTGGCGCCAGAATCGCGAGTCTGACCGCTCTAGCCTCTGACCGCCCATCACTTCAACCAAGACATACGAACTATGGGGCGGCTGAGACGTACTGCGCGGCTGGGACTCGAGCTAACGGAATCGTTGTTCGATGCCGCATTCTCACCAGCCTGGAATCCATTTTATCAGCTCGGCGCACTTGGCTGGTTCTTCTACTGGGTCGTTATCGTCAGCGGTATCTATCTTTTCATTTTTTTCGACACCGGCATCACCCAGGCCTACCAGTCCGTCGAACAACTCACCCAGGTGCAGTGGTACGCGGGTGGCATCATGCGCAGCCTCCACCGCTACGCCTCCGACGCGTTGGTGATCGTCGTCATGATTCACATTGGCCGCGAGTACATCCTGGACCGTTTGCGTGGCCCGATGTGGTTCGCATGGATAACAGGCGTACCCGTCCTTTGGATGATCTTCGCCGCCGGCTTGAGCGGTTATTGGCTGATCTGGGATCGACTCGCCCAGTACGTCGCCGTCGCCACCTCTGAATGGATCGACACGCTTCCCTTTTTCGGCGAGCCCATTGCCCGAAACTTCTTGCACCAGACCACTCTGAGCGGACGATTTTTCACCCTGATGGTTTTCATCCACATTGCGGTGCCATTGTTCATGCTTCTGCTCATGTGGATCCACATCCATCGCCACACCCGTCCGCGCGTTAACCCGCCGAAGGGTCTTGCTGTGGGAACGTTGTTGGCGCTGCTGGCGCTGTCGTTTTGGCAGCCGGCCGTGAGCCAGGGCCCCGCCAATCTCAATTTAGTTCCCAGCCCCGTCGAACTGGACTGGTTCTATCTTGCGGTCTTGCCGCTCGCCGACCGGCTTCCCGGGATATGGCTTTGGCTTGCTGTCGGTGTCGGCACAATCGCCTTGGTGTTACTGCCATGGCTTCCTCCGGGCCAACGTCAGGCGGTGGCGGTGGTCGATCTGGAAAACTGCAACGGCTGTGCGCGGTGTGCCGCGGACTGTCCCTTTGGCGCCATAAACATGGGATCCCGGACCGACGCGAGGGCCTTCAGTCACCAGGCGGTGGTGGACCCAAGCTTGTGCACGAGTTGCGGGCTTTGCACCGGGTCTTGCCCAACGGCAACGCCGTTCCGGCGCCGTAGCGCGCTTGTGGCAGGAATCGAGTTGCCGCAGCTCACCGTCGCAAGCTTGCGTGACCGCTGTCTGGAGATCGGCAAACGACTCGATGGTCGTAGTCGCGTCTTGGTATTCGGCTGCGACCACGGGTTAACGTTAGATAAGCTGATTGACGGAGACATCGGCGCCATTACACTGTCCTGCGTCGGTGCGCTGCCACCCCCGTTATTGGATTTTTTGATATCCAGGCGGCACGTAGACGGGATCGTCCTTACCGGTTGCCGGATGGGAGACTGCCACTTCCGCAAAGGTATCGACTGGACCGAGCAGCGTATCACCGGCGAACGGGATCCGTACCTCAGAAAACGCGTGCCTCGCGAGCGACTCCTGCGCTGCTGGACCGGTATCGATCAGGAGCGACAGTTGAATACAGAG
>Ga0224497_10002183_pt1 | contig 11761 bp, 9 predicted proteins | sample SF_Jul11_sed_USG_4_FD_167970 | JGI IMG/M metagenome (GOLD analysis project Ga0224497, IMG submission 167970) | Sediment microbial communities from San Francisco Bay, California, United States - SF_Jul11_sed_USGS_13 | ecosystem: Environmental > Aquatic > Marine > Sediment | place: USA: California...
TTGCCAAGGAAAGCTCATGAGGTATCGGTTCATTGATGAGCCGAAAAAGGTCTTGCTGGGCAACTTCAAGGGTGGCGTTCGGGGCGTCTCCCGAAACGGCTGCGATAGCTAACCCGCACGTGATCTGAGCCCCCGTGCGTTTGTTCGAACAGGGCGCTGGATAGGCAGAAGTGCGAGATCTTTATGGATCACTGGCAACGCTGTGTGGCACTCCGAATACCTGATGCTTTGCACGATAAAAGCATCAAGGGCAGCAAGAACCGCATTGCCTAACGAATGTGCACACTGAGACTGATAGGGATTCATGCGAAGAAATTCAAGGTGCCCACCGACTCGACTTACTCAAAATCGGTTGTGCCCGATCTGCTCAAGCGGCCCCTTAACTCGGTGGTGGTCAATTAGAATTGGACCAGCGGCATTAACTATGTCCAGACCGACCAAAGTTGGTTGTATCTCGCCGCAAGGGTGGTCCAATCCTTACGAGCCATTGTGCCGTGTTTAATGAACCGATAGATGATGCAACAATTAGTGTGTTAGTCTGTGATGTATTTACCATGGGGTTCCTCCACCGTTTCCTTAAAAAACACGATCATCCACTCGGATCTTGGAAGCAAATATCATTCACTGTGCCATCAGCGATTTGTCAGCAATAACAGCCTTTTCGGTAGCATGGGGCGAAAAGTTAGCTGCTATGGCTGCCCCCTTTATCAGGGATAGCTTCTTTCACACCCTGAAAGTCAAACTCGTTCGCCGGAAGCGGTGCGAGACTCGGGGCATGGCCGAAACCAGAATCTTTGAATGCAGCGAAATGTTTTATAAGCGGCAGAGAGGACACGCGGAGCTAACGCATCAGATGCCGATCTTCTTTGAGACGACAGTTTAATCCCGTGTTCGATTTGTGAGGGGAAGCACTTAAACCTGATTTTTTTGGGCAATTGGATATTTCTCTTGTTTCCCGTGCAATTCTTATTTATTATAGGTGTTCAAACGTTTGTTCATGCCATTCCAAGATCCAACCGAATTTTCCCCTATAACTGAGCTGAACGTCTTGCCTTGCGAATAAACAAGGTTGATTTAATTTTGACTCCTTGTGCATCTTGCGCTGGTCTTAGGTATTGACGCTCGATTTCAATGAAACCATTTATACCATTTCATCTCCCTGATATTGGCGAAGAAGAAGTTTGTTCGGTCGTCGAGACTCTTCGTTCAGGTTGGTTGACGACTGGGATAAAGACCAAACAATTTGAGAAGGAATTCGCCGAGTGGATAGGCATTCCTCATGCGGTAGCGGTGAATTCTTGTACAGCGGCGTTACATCTTGCCTTAGAGGCTGTTGGAGTCACTGCCGGCGACGAAGTTATTGTGCCGACTATGACGTTTGCTGCGACGGCAGAGGTCGTTCATTATTGTAGAGCTCTTCCAATACTCGTTGACTGCAATACTGAAACTCTTAATATCGATATTGAGGCACTTGAACAAGCCATTTCTCCAAAAACAAAGGCTATCCTCCCGGTCCATTTTGCCGGCCAACCCTGTGAAATGAATCGGATCATGGAGATTGCACGATCACGCAACATTAAGGTTATTGACGATGCTGCGCATGCCCTTCCTGCCAAGTATCAGGATAGGATGGTTGGGACGCTTGGGGATATTACTTGCTTTTCTTTTTATTCAACCAAGACCATTACAACAGGTGAAGGGGGGATGGCAACGACTGCGAATGCAGAGTGGGCCGAGCGTATGCGAGTTTTAAGCCTGCACGGTATTACGAGGGATGCCGTCAATCGATATACCCCTGAAGGCACCTGGTATTACGAGATTCGTTATCCTGGGTATAAGTATAATCTGACGGATATTGCTGCGGCTCTAGGAATTCCCCAACTCCATAAATGCGACCGCTTTGCCACAATCCGGCAGAGGTATGCCACTCTCTATAACGAAGGGTTTAAGGAGATTCCAGAAATTACGGTTCCCTATGTGGCGGAAGATGTGGAGCATGCCTGGCATCTTTACGTCATTCAGTTGGACCTGGAACGGTTGCGGATCGGACGGAACGAAATGATCGATCTCCTAAAGAAGCAGGGAATCGGAACTAGTGTTCATTTTATCCCCTTGCATCTTCATCCCTATTATCGGGATAATTATGGATATTCTCCAAAGGATTTTCCTGTGGCCAGTTCGGTATTTGAACGCATTATTTCTCTCCCGATTTATCCAAAAATGACTGAAGCTGATATACAATATACCATTGAGGTGGTTACTGCCATCATTCAAGCGCATCGTCGATGATTTTATAATGGTGCCCGATCAATGAAAAACACATGCCCTCTGTGCCCTTGTCATACAAAGCTCTTCGGAGGGCCTAGGGCAAGGTTTTTGAAGTATAGTGCTGAGCCTCATCCTCTCCATGTAGGAAAAACTATTCCTTGTTGACTCAAAATGACAAATTGGTGAAGGTCTCACCAAATTATCGTATGTTCATCTCCATACCTAAATCATAAAACTGCAGTTTTTGAACATGAGCCATTGAGATTCAAAATTTTGCACCCTTCTGGGGATTTATTTTGTGTATTCCCCTCCTTTTTGAGGGTCGTTTTTCTTCCTCAATCTATCCGAAGATGGTAGAAAGGGGATTTTTGTACCTCATCAAAATGCTCACAATGTTTATTCAGGAGTAGAGATAAATGACCAAGCGTTTTGTTGATGTTCTTGGTTCGGCCTGTGGCTTGGTGCTATGTGCCCCCCTCTTTGTAGTGATCGCCATCCTCATCAAAATGGATTCCCAGGGTCCTGTCTTCTTTAGGCAGGTTCGAGTAGGACGTGGTTTTTGTAATTTTAGTCTGTATAAGTTTCGCACCATGGTACAAGATGCCTCTGGAAAAGGAGGGGAGCTTACCATTGGCCAAGATTCTCGTGTCACCCGAATCGGGTGGTTTTTCCGTCAATTTAAACTTGACGAGCTTCCTCAGCTCTTCAATGTCCTTAAAGGTGATATGAGTCTTGTGGGTCCACGCCCCGAAGTGCCGTATTATGTCGAAAAATATAGAGAGGATTATCAAGATGTCTTGACGGTTAAACCTGGTTTAACGGATCTGGCTTCTCTTAAGTACATCGATGAACAGGTTATCCTCGGAAAATCTGCGAAACCTGAAGACGAGTACATGAATAAGATCCTTCCCGAAAAAATTCGATTAGCCAAATTATATATCGAACATGCTTCTTTAACCTTTGACTTGGCTGTCATCGCCCAGACGCTGTTGCAATTACTGGGAATGCGAAGTGTCATTTTAAAGGTAACCGATCGAGACGATCATGATGAGGTAACTTTACTTGAAAGTTCGGCTCTCTTTCAGCTTCTCTCCCGATATCGGCGGCCCATCATCATTATTTTCGATCTGACTCTAATTGTAATGGCCAATTTTTTTGCATTTTGGTTGAGGTTTGATGGCCAAATCCCCTCAGACGCCACACAACTTTTTCTGAAAACCTTGCCATGGTTGCTTTTGATTCGTGGAATTTCCTTTAGTGTCTTTCGCCTCAATGAAGGTTTGTGGCGGTACATTAGTATCTGGGATTTAAAGAAAATCGTTTTAGGTGTGCTTGCCGGGACCCTGGCTTTTTATTTCCTCGTCAGTTGGGGGTTCGGTTTCATCGAGTATCCCAGGTCTATTTATATTATAGATAGTATTTTGTTAGTTGGGTTTCTTTGTGGGATACGGATTGCGGTGAGACTCTTTCGAGAGCGAAAAGTTTTGAGAAAAACGAAAAGAGTCCTCATCATTGGGGCCGGTGATGCTGGTGAAAACATTGTTCGAGAAATGCAAACACATTCAACCTCCTCCTATACGCCAATAGGGTTTGTTGACGATGATGGAGCAAAAGTGGGCAAGCGAATCCATGGGGTCAAAGTTCTCGGTACTCGCCAGGATCTTTCAGACATTATTCATGCCCATAAACCTGAGGAAGTGTTAGTTGCGTTGCCCGGGACGAATTCAGCGATTCTTAGAGAAATTACGGCTGTGTTGGCCCCCTTTAAGGTAACCATCAAGACCCTCCCCAATTTGGGAGATATCTTGGAGGGGAAAGTCGCGATCAATCAAATACGTGATCTTGCGATTGAAGATTTGCTTCAGCGACCACCCGTAGGTTTGGATACCCAACCCGTGCGTAATTTAATTCAAGGCAAGCGAGTATTGGTGACCGGGGCGGGAGGGTCTATTGGTTCGGAGCTCTGTCGCCAAATTGTCGCGCTTGATCCAAATTCCCTCATCTTATATGAGCGACACGAAAACAGTTTGTACGCGATTGTAGGTGAGCTTTCGGATAGTGGGCATTCTTGCGTGGCGCATGGCGTTCTTGGAGATATCACGGATGTTTTGCGTCTCCAAGAGACATTTAGGACTTACCGTCCTGATGTTATTTTCCATGCCGCTGCACACAAACATGTACCCTTAATGGAGCTGAATCCAGGTGAAGCCATTAAGAACAATGTCCTTGGCACACGGTTGATGGCAGAAACGGCCGCGCAATTCGGAGTCGAGCATTTTGTGCTGATTTCCACAGATAAGGCCGTCAATCCTTCTAGTGTCATGGGGGCGACCAAGCGAGTGGCAGAATTAGTTGTTCAGGGTTTGGCTGGCCAGAGTCAGACGCGTTTTCTTACTGTTCGATTTGGAAATGTTTTGGGAAGTAATGGAAGTGTCGTTCCGCGGTTTCAAAAACAGATTAAGGCCGGTGGACCAGTCACGGTTACTCATCCTGAGGTTCGACGTTACTTTATGCTGATTCCTGAAGCCGTGACCTTGGTGTTACAGGCTGCCACTCTTGGGGAGCAAGGCGCCATTTATATTTTGGAGATGGGAGGACAAATTAAACTGTTGGATCTGGCGCGTAATCTCATTCGACTCTCTAGCCATTTCCCTGAAAAGAATATTCCCATTCAGTTTATCGGCCTCCGCCCTGGAGAAAAACTCGAAGAGGAATTAGTCGGAGAATATGAGCGAGCTGTGCCCTCATCAGTTGATAAGATTCTCCGGATTCAATCGGAAATATCTCTTGATCCAACATTCTTAACGCACATACTGAGTAGATTCGAAGATATAGAGACTTTGAATCATCCCTCCACAGGAATTGAGCTCCTTCAGCAAATAGTGCCGACTTTTCATCGGCCTGAAGCTTTGGAGTCAGCATCTTTAAGTGAGGAATCTCTCATTCATTAAGGAGGTTGTTAACGGGAGACCAGGTTGATTTTCTTGAGGATGAGTTACTGCTACTAATTCAATCTGGAACACAGATTAAGGAAATGAATCCCTGGTAAAGACTACTGGGATGACTGGTTGGGTTCCAGCTCTGCTAATAACCATTTAGAGCCAATTTTTCCGGGTTTTTTTATTTTCAAATTCATTTATCCGATATAGGAGTAAGTCCTAAGCTTGTGTATCCTTGATAGGAATTGATTTGTAGGGTAATATGCTTATTTATGGTAAAGGTGTTCCTTCAGCAACGTATGCCCATTCTTTACATGGTAAGAGTCCATGGTAACAGTTGAAATCCCATATCATTGTTAGATTGTAAAGTTGAAAAAAGCACCCTAAAAAAATATTTCGAGTGAATCAACCATAACTTTTTTAATTTTTCCCTTACCCAATGGTCGCCTGTGGGTAGGGAGTGATCATGAGGGTACATTGAAGGGGGTTCGTGAATAATATGGAACATAAGAGCATGAGAATTCTGATTGTAGTGGCCACGTTTATTCTCCTGCATGGGTGTACTTCAGGATGGAATGGGATGAAAGCTGTTGATGTTTCAAGCTTAGAACCTAGTGGCTACCCAACTCTTTCCAAAAAAATAAATATTAAAGGCAAAGCTTTTGTTAAAGAACAGAAGCCTGTTGATGATCAGCGTTATATTATCCAACCAGGCGACCACCTAAGCATTAAATTCTTTTTCAATCCAGAGCTGAACGAGGAAAATTTAATTGTGCGACCAGACGGCCTCATTTCTCTTCAATTGGTTAATGAAATAAAGGCAGCTGATCTGACCCCAGTTCAGCTCAAAAGCCTTTTGGCTGAAAAGTATACTGGGCAACTTAAAAACCCTGAGATTGCCGTCATCGTTCGTTCAGTACGGGAACCCTATAGAATCTATGTTGATGGACAAGTCAAGTCACCAGGAGAATTTGAAATTGTCGGGTCATTGAGTGTGTTGCAAGCAATTGCCCGTGCTGGCGGTCTGTTAGAAGACACGGCCAAGAAAAGTGAGGTGAAAGTGATACGACAGGACCTTGACGGTCAGAAATTTGTTATTAATGTGGATTTAAATGGTGCTCTCAATGGAGGGGATCTGAGGCAGGATATTCGACTGCTTCCGTCTGACTTTGTCTATGTGCCCAGGTCATTTTGGTAATTCCCTATGTCTGTACGAGTATTCCTGGCGTTGCCACTCTTGGGACTTTTCTAGATTGAAAAATATTGATTCATGAGATTTTTGTTGAAAAATGATAAAGGAAATTCGGTGAATATGAGGAGAATTCAGTTCCATAGACATAGTCCATTCCTATTTATGATAACGATCATGGCCATTCTGCCAGCAAGTGTAACCTTGGTGGGTTTCCTCGCGCCTCAAGCGCCTGCTTATGCCGAGCCTGGATCCGAAACCGGGTCTGCATCAAACGTATCAGTTGAGGAAAAATCCGGTGATCGGGTGTATTCGATTATGAAACAACAACTCCGCTCTTACCAGCAACGGCTGGAAGAATCGGAAGGACGTCTTCAAGATTTCCAACGGAAACATGGAATTATTTTACTTGAAACACAAATGAATCACCTTCTCCAGCAGCGTAAATCTTTGGACGACTCCTTGAAGCGTGCCGAAGAGAGTGTCAAGGGCTTTCAAGAGAAGTTTGCCTGGGTAAAGGAGCAAATTAGTCAAGTTCCCAAAGAGATTCCTCTTTCGAGTTCGGCTTCAGAGCAAGGGGTTGTTGGTGGGGCTAAGGCTAATTTACTGAGCCTCAAATTACAAGAAGAACAACTATTAAACAAATATACCGAAAATAACCCTCATATTCAGTCGCTTCGACGGGAAATGGAATTGATTAATCAGTTTATTAAGGAACAGGAAGCTCAGTTGGCCCGCAGTGTCTCCACCGGCAAGAATCCGGTGTATGCTGAGATGGAAATGCAATTATTTCACACCCAAGCAGACCTTGTATCGGCTGAAGCCCAAAGCGGAGTGGTCAAACAACAGATTGCTGAGGTGGACAAGGAATTGGATAGACTGAAAAATTTGGGACCGGAACTCGATGAACTTCGGCGCCAAGTTACGGCAGATGAAAAAAATTACATAAATTATTTAACCAAGGTAGGGACGACGCCACCACAAGACTATCAAATTCAGGTGGGAGACCAGCTGGATATTAAATTCTTTTTTAATCCAGAACTCAATGAAACCGTTCTGGTTCGCCCAGATGGGCGTATTGCGTTGCAGTTGATTGGTGAACTCCCTGTTGTCGGGAATACCGTGGAACAAATTCGAGCGATTTTAGTCAAGAATTACTCCGGGCAACTCAAGAATCCTGAGGTGGCGGTTCTTCTTCGCTCATCTAATGTACCTGGTGAGGTTATCAGTGCAACGGGAGCGGAAGGCAATCTTGGAGGGGGAAACGGAAATCCTGGAGGGAAAAGTGGAAACTGAGGCGATGGTAGAACGGGAAGGCTTGCCGTACCCATTTGGGAATGCCCGTGATATCTTGACGGCCCTCTTTAAGCAAAAATATGTCATTCTCATGGTATTTATTCTAATTTTTTCTGGTGTGGGCGCGTGGGTCTATTTTTCTGAAACTCTTTATGAAGCCAAGGCAAGCCTGATTTTGAAGTTCGGGAGGGAGCATATCGTTCGGCCAGAAGTGGGTAATATGCAAGTTTCAAGATTTAATGATGAAAGCATCGCACTATCGGAAATTAGTATTCTGACTTCTCGGGATCTCGCTAAACGGGTTGTGGCTGCACTAGGAGTCCATAAAATTTATCCGGAAATATGGAGCTCCCCTCCTAAAAATCCAGAAAGGGCCATAGAAGCAGCTGCAGGCTTATTATTGCTTAGGCTGTTGCCAGAACATATTAAGGATTCGAATGTGATTCAACTTTCCTTTCTTCACACCGAACCCGAAATGGCCGCCACGGTCTTAAATACTTTGATTGAATTCTTGAAAGAAAAACATCTTCAAGTTTTTAGCGATCCGAAGGCTTCGTTTTTAACGAAACAATTACAAGCCTACCAGGAGCAACTGGCACAGTCAGAAGAAAATCTTCAGTCTTTTAAGCATAAACATGATCTATCCTCCCCCCTTGTTGAACAACAAAGCCGTCTCCTTGATCAGCGGGCCCGTCTTGATAGCGACTACAAAACAACCAAGAATCAGCTGCAAGGGTTGGAAGGTAAAATCGCTTCAATTGATAATCAAATGAAAACAATTCTCGAGAATATTCCGGTTTCCACTGTGGAAGAAGGGGGAAATCTGGAAAAAGCAAAGGCGGATCTGTTTGCTCTGAAGCGTGCAGAACAAAAGCTTTTAACCAAATACACAGAAACCAGTTTTCCTGTTCTGAACCTTCGGAAAGAAATTGACTTGGTTGAGAAATTTATTCTGGCTGAACAGAAAAACGAGCGTACGAATACCGTAGCAAGTGGGAAAAAAGCGATGTATAGCCAGCTTGAAAAAGAGCGTTTAGGAGCCATGTCTGAGTCAACCACCCTTCAGGCAAGTGGTCATGTTATTGCCCTTCAAATTGATGACCTTGACAAAAAAATCCAGAGGCTTGACATATTAAATAAGGAACTGATCGTTCTGGAGAGAGCGAGGGCAGCAGATGAGCAGAATTATCAGCTCTATCTTAAAAAGGTAGAGGAAGCTAAAGTATCTGAAGAGATGGATCGTCTGAAAATGTCCAATATCAGTGTGATCCAGCCTGCAGAGGTTCCCCGTAAACCTGCCGGTCGTCCAACAAATTTGAAGCTCATTTTGGGAGCCATTTTCGGCGTTATGATGGGGGTAGGTCTTGGATTGGTGATTGAGTATCTGGACGGGGCCTATACCAGACCAGATCAGGCGGCCGAGGACTTAGGCCTTCCTGTTCTCGCTTCCTTCAGCCAAAAATACTGAGAAATTTCCTATGTATCTTGAATATTACGGTCTAAAAAGAGAACCGTTTCATATCACACCTGATCCAAGTTTCCTTTTTTTGAGTCCTAGCCATAAGGAAGCTCTTGGAGCAATTATCTATGGGGTGGAGAAAAGAAAAGGATTTATCGCGATTATTGGGGAAGTCGGCGTAGGGAAAACTTCAATACTTCGTGCGTATCTTGAGCGGAAGGCCTCGCAGAAACAGAAAACTATCTATATTTTTAACCCGGTTTTGTCATTTCATGAACTTCTGATTTCCATGTTCCGTAGTTTGGAGCTTATTCCAAGGCACGAAAATATCCCAGAAATGGTGAATCAACTTCATGAAGCTTTAATTGCTGAGTATCAAGCTGGTGGGACTGTTGTCGTTGCTATTGATGAAGCACAAAATATGCCCGTAGAAACACTGGAAAACCTTCGTATGTTCTCGAATTTAGAAACTTCTACGGATAAACTTATCCAAATTATTTTGTTAGGCCAACCGGAATTGGATACCTTGTTGCAACAACCCTCGCTAAGACAGCTCAAGCAACGAATTGTGCTTTGGGCAACAATTTCCCCTCTTACACGGGAAGAAAGTCTAGCGTTTATTGCGCATCGTATCTCCAGGGCTTGTACTACAGGGTCAACTTTATTATTTTCAGAAAATGAAAATACGCCTGTACTGTTTACGAAAAGTGCTCTTAATCTCATTGCTCGAAAGGCAAATGGTATTCCCCGGAGAATTAATATTCTTTGCGACAATGCCCTCATTACTGGATTTGGTCGGCAGGTTAAGCCTGTATCGGTGAGTGTCGTAAGAGAAATTATTGGGGACATTGATACGAATAGGTCAACTCATCAATCTTCAAATGTTAAGTGGGCAGTAGGGTTCGGTATAGCTCTAATCATTATTGCGGCTGCGCTGTTCTTTGTTGATTCACCCTGGCGAAATAGTAAAGTAGCAATACAGCCATCAGTCAAACAGATGGAGGAGAATGCTCCAAGGGGGACAAGAGACCCCATTCCACCAGCTTCCGTTGCTGGAGCCCCCCAGACCCAAAGCCAAAATGGTAGTGTATTAGCTGAAAAATCTTCAATGAATGGTATTGACCGAGGTGAAAAAAATACTGAATTCCAAAGAGAACCGTCAAAGACAGATTTAAGTGCGCAGCCGTCTGTGGAAATTCCTAGCGTTAACCTGGTCGTGCCTGGTTCAGATGAGCCATTCAAGTTTCCTTCCAAGCTGGTTATCTCTAAAGCAGAAAATGATGGCTTAGGAGCTAGTGCCCCCCAGGAAAGGGAGGATTCAGATTATTCAAGCGAAACCCTTTACCGGAAATCTGTCAGTGATTCAGCGGTCGGCCAAGCTGCTGCTCCCGATATAGCCCGTGAAGTAGCATCGAATTTGGCGACAGGGGCAATCACATCAATAACGAAAGGAAATTCTATTCGAGCAGTTCGGGAAGGAGAAAACTTGAGCAAAATTACCATGGAAGCCTATGGATCACAAAGTGAGGAGTATATTGAGTGGGTCAAGAAGCATAATCCTCAAATTCTTAATCCCGATATAATACTCCCTGGTCAGAATATAGTGTTGCCGGTGTATCGTAAAAATAAGGAATCTCAATGAGTAAAATATTTGATGCGCTGCAGATAGCTCAGGGAGAACGCTTGGCGGAAACCAAAGAGCTGAACGGGGAGCTTGCAATTTCTTCGTCGAAGGAGATGAGGAATGAGCCTGCCATTTCTTCGTCCCTTCCTTTGAGAGGTTTCGCTCACGTTCCCTTTCCAAGGTTCTATGAAGAATCCGAACTGTTGGCTTTAGCCCAGAATATTGCGGCGCGTCTTCCAAATCCTGACCAAAACGTCATTCAGTTTATTGGCTCTCGGATTGGAGAAGGAACTTCTACTCTTATTCGGGAGTTTGCGCTGACTGCAGCTCGATACAGCAATAAGCCGGTACTTCTCGTTGAGGCTGACTTCAACCGGCCATCCCAAAACCAAGCTTTTTCGATCGAGACGAAGCCTCCTTTGGAGCATGTCTTAAAAGAGGGCAGCGCACTTGATGGAGTTATTTCCCAAGTTGAAGATTCGAACCTATTTCTGGCTTCTCTTTCTTCTAAGGTTCAGCGTTCTCTTACAGAACGTAGCTTTTTCGGATCAACGGATATGTGGAAAACAGCTCGTGACCGGTTTTCGCTCATCCTTATTGATTCCTCGCCGGCAAGTGTCACCGCTGATAGCCTTGCCATTTGTGAAACCGTTAATGGAGTAGTCCTAGTTATTGAAGCCGAAAATACTCGGTCTGCCGTTGTGCAGAATGTTAAAAAGCAGATTCTTATGCGAGAGGGTAATCTTCTTGGCATAGTTTTCACGAAAAGGAAGCTTCACATTCCAAATTTCATTTACAAATTTCTATAAGGGCTCCATTCAATTAGCTATTTGTACCTTCCTAATAAAATAAGTATGGATTTTTCTACGCTACATCGGACACGAAGTTAAGCTGTTTTTCTCGCTTGTCCTCTTTCCTTCTTGCGGCGAATGTTCCCAATTATATTCCCCCTGCGAGTCGGTCCCTTTTTTATGTTGGGCATCCTC
>Ga0224497_10002185_pt1 | contig 11751 bp, 10 predicted proteins | sample SF_Jul11_sed_USG_4_FD_167970 | JGI IMG/M metagenome (GOLD analysis project Ga0224497, IMG submission 167970) | Sediment microbial communities from San Francisco Bay, California, United States - SF_Jul11_sed_USGS_13 | ecosystem: Environmental > Aquatic > Marine > Sediment | place: USA...
TCTCCATCGGCTAGAATCGGATCGATACGCTCACGGACGAAATCGACCTCCTCGAGAGAATGAAACAGCAGTGGGATACCATAGAGGTTGAGTCCGGCGTAGCGATCACCGAGGCCGGAACCCGTGAATGCGCCACCGTGTAGCTGGCCGACGCGAATCTTGCGCAGCACCTGCGAATCGCTGCCCATAACGCCGCCGGGATAGAACTTGATGGTCACGCGCCCATCCGTGCGCTCGCGAATCTCCGCGCCGCCGGCGCGCATCCCCTGCATCCAGCTCGAGCCGTCAGGCGCGACGGTCGCAAGTTTGATCTCGACCGCATGGACGGCGCTCGCGCTCAATGACCAAGCGAGCACACCCGCCAGACCGAAAGCTCTAAGCGCTGTAGATTTCGAGGCTCCTGTCCTACCCATCAGAAATACTCCGTTGAAGTCTCTAGCAACACCTCTGCCTCGCGCTTGGCCAAAACGTTGAACAACGTTCGGCCCGGTGACGCGACCGGCGCGGCGAGTACCTCCCCGAGCAAACGATCGTGTAGCTCCTGATCGAACATCATGCGCGCGTAGCGACGCGCATATTCTACCTTGGCCGATAAGTCCTGGCCCCCCGAAAGTTCGATCGACCTCTCAAAATGAGCTTTTGCAACGTCGGGCAGACCGCCGAGCGCGGGCGGGCGCAGCGCATTGAGAATGCCGAGATAAGTGTGCACTCCGCCGTTGTCGTAGTCCTCGTCGAGCACGAGCAGCCGTTCCATCGCCGCCTGGACCCATGGCAGCTCGGCCACGGCTGTCCAATCACTGCTGGTCGCCTCGAGATGACTGAGCCAGCTTACGGCATACGCATACAGAGATTCGGCATGGCGGGGTCGAAGCTCCGCGAGCGCGGCGACGAAGTCGTCGAAGCTCAAACCGCTCCACGTGCAGGCAGGCTCGTGATCCAGGCACAGTGCGCGAGCGCCATAGCGCCGCGCCTTCTCGGTTAGCACGACAGCATGTTCCTCGTCGGGCTCGAAACGGGATCCGTAGAGCGCGAAAAGTTGCGCCCCACCGGCCAGCAAACCTGCGCTATCGGGCTCCTGCGCAATGAAGCCGTCGGCGATCAGCAGATAAGCCGGCAAGCCCTGCTCGATGACGACGGGATCATCCTGGTTCAGGATGGCAGCAGAGAGCGTATTGGCCGCGCGGTTGCCGACCAGCGCAGCACAGCCACCGCAGCCGAGCGCTGCGATCACGCAAAGAGACAGACCGGCCGGGCGCAACCAGTGAAACATCGACCCAGATTGAGCGGTTGGGTCCACGACGTCGCGTACGGCCGTCGTTAAAGCTTTTCCTTGATGCGCGCTGACTTGCCGCTGCGGTCTCTGAGATAGTAGAGCTTGGCTCGACGAACGTCCCCACGCCGCTTGAGCTTGATGTCGGCAATCGCCGGGCTATGCGTCTGAAACACGCGCTCGACACCTTCGCCATGCGAGATCTTACGCACTGTGAACGATGAGTTGAGCCCGCGGTTGCGCTTGGCAATCACTACACCCTCGTACGCCTGCAGCCGCTCGCGGTCGCCTTCCTTGACGCGCACCTGCACGACGATCGTGTCTCCCGGTGAAAACTCCGGGACGTCCTTCTTGAGCTGCTCTTGCTCGAGCTCTGAAATCACTTTAGACATGGCTCAATCCTCAATCTTCTGGCGCTAGAGGCGCCACTCCGGCGCCATCGCAGGCGCAAAGGTTACCGTGACCTCGCCCGGATGGCTATTACTAATCACTGACAGGCGGCTCGCGCTCTGTCCCTGGTCCGTGCTCGGCAATGAATTCTTCCAGCAGCGCGCGCTCCTCGGCGGTCAATGTGCGCGCCTCAAGCAAGCTCGGACGACGCTGCCACGTTCGGCCGAGTGCCTGCTTGACCCGCCAGCGCCGAATCGCCTCGTGGTGCCCCTCGAGCAACACTTTCGGCACATCGAGGCCATCGATGCGCTCGGGACGAGTGTACTGCGGGTAGTCGAGCAGACCGGTCGTGAAGGATTCCTGCCGGGCGGAGTCCTCATGGCCGAGCACGCCCGGCAATAGACGGGCGACCGCATCGATAACCACGGCCGCGGCGAGCTCCCCGCCGCTCAATACGTACTCACCCACCGAGAGCTCCTCGAGGCCTTCGTGCTCGATAATGCGCTCATCGACGCCCTCGTAGCGCCCAGCCACGAGCAAGAGGCCCTGACCCGCCGCAATTTCCTCGACGAGCCCCTGATCTAGAATACGACCTTGCGCGCTGAGCAGAAACGCGCGGCTCGCGCTCGGTAAACCGTCACGCGCACTGCGCACGGCGTCGCGCAGCGGCTCGTATTTGAGCACCATGCCCGCACCGCCGCCGTACGGGCGGTCGTCGACCGTGCGATGCGTATCCGAGACGAAGTCACGCGGCGAGACGTGACGAACGTCGATGAGCCCGCGCTCGCAGGCCCGGCCGACGACACCGCTGCGCGTTACGGGCTCGACGAGCTCCGGCAGTAACGAGACGACTCGAATCGGGTACATGGCGTTCCACAGCGGCTCAAAACTCGGGGTCCCAGTCGACGACGACGATGCCCTCGCCCAGGTCGACGGTCTGTACGACCTGTTCGGCGATAAACGGTATCAATCGCTCTCGGTCCCCGATGACGACCATGACGTCGTTACTCCCGGTAGCCAAGAGATGATCGATCTCACCGAGGTCTACACCCGCACGCGTTACGACACGTAGGCCTTCGAGGTCGGTCCAGTAATACTCACCGTGATCACACGGCGCAAGCTCGTCCCGCTCGACCATGATTTCGGACCCGGCGAGCCGTTCAGCCGTATCGCGATCGTCGACGGCCGTCAGCTTGACGACGACCTGGCTGCCGTGCCGGCGGCCCTGCTCGACCTGTACCGAGCGGCGCTCGCCCTCTCGCTCCAGCGACCAAACCGGAAATTCGACGATGTTCTCGCGGGGGTCGGTGTAGGAATACACCTTGATCCATCCCTTGACGCCCCAGGCGCCAAGCACACGGCCCAGCCTCACCCAATTGTCAGCCGTGCCACTCACCGTGGATGGCCGCAGACGCTCGGCTGGCTTAAGACGCCTCGGCTTTCTTGTGCTGCTTCATGAGATTGGCGACGCGCGCCGAAGGCTGCGCACCCTGACCCAACCAATACTCGGCACGCTCGACGTCGATTCTGAGCTTCGTCTCGCTACCGGCTGCGATCGGGTTGAAGAACCCGAGGCGCTCGAGATATCGGCCGTCCCGCCGGCTGCGGCTGTCCGTGACCACGATGTGGTAGAACGGCCGCTTTTTGGCCCCGCCACGCGAAAGACGAATACTCACCATAGCTCAAACTCGCAAAATCCGGTTCTACAAACCCAAAGCGGCCGCATGCGGCGACCGCTCTCCAATTGCGCGCATTCTACTGTATTTACAGGCGAAAAAAAGCTCTTTCGACTCGCCCCGCGAGGGTCTCGCGCCTCAGCGGCCAGGTCGCCCGCGCCCCATGCCCTGTGGGCCCAGCGAGCCGCCGAGGAGTCTCTCGACGCCACCCGCCTTCGACACGCGCTTCATGGTTTTCGCTAGAGTCTTGTGCTGCTTGAGCAGCCGGTTGACGTCCTGAACGGCCAGACCCGCGCCAGCCGCGATTCGGCGCTTGCGCGACCCGTCGATGAGTCTCGGCTGGCGGCGCTCCTTGAGCGTCATCGCATTGATGATGCCAATCTGCCGGCGAACCTGGCGCTCGTCGAAACCCGCCTGAGCGACTGCGGCCGGGTTCACACCCGGGAGCTTGTCGATGAGGCTGTCGATACCCCCGAGCTGCTGGAGCTGCTCCAGCTGGCCACGAAAATCCTCGAGATCGAGCTCGCGGCCACGCTTGACCTTCCTGGCCACCTTCTCGGCCGTGCGCTGATCGACCTTGCGCTGCACGGTCTCCACGAGTCCGACGACATCGCCCATGCCGAGAATCCGTGAGGCCATTCGCGCCGGCACGAACCGATCCAGCGCGTCGAGGTTCTCACCCGACCCAACGAACTTGATCGGCACGCCGGTCACCTCGCGCACGGACAGCGCAACGCCGCCGCGCGCATCGCCGTCGGCCTTGGTCAATATGGCCCCGGTCAGCTCGAGCGCATCGTGAAACGCACGGGCAGAATTGACGGCATCCTGACCGGCCATGGCATCGACGATGAACAACGTCTCTGCGGGTCTCACGGCCGCCTGCATTGCGCCGACCTCGTTCATGAGTGCCTCGTCGACGTGGAGCCGCCCTGCCGTGTCGACAATGAGCCAGGCGTAACCGCCCCGCGTCGCCTCGGCGAGCGCCGTCTCGGCAATGGCGACGGGGTCGTCACTGGCCGGTTCGAGGCACGTGATGTCGAGGCTTTGCGCCAGTGTCGCAAGCTGCGCCCGGGCGGCTGGACGATAGACGTCCGTACTCACGAGCAACACCCGGGCCTTACCGTTCGCGGACAGGTATTTTGCAAGCTTCGCGGCCGTCGTCGTCTTACCAGCACCTTGCAACCCGACAAGTAACACGGTGGAGGGTCGTCCTGCGCGGCGAATCTCCGCCGCCTCGCCACCGAGGACGGTGATCAGCTCGTCGTTGACGATCTTGACGAAAGCCTGGCCCGGGTCGAGGCTCTGAGCGACTTCCTCGCCGAGAGCCCTGCTCAGGACGCGCTCGACGAAGGTCTTGGCAACGGGCAGCGCGACGTCGGCCTCGAGCAAAGCCATGCGGATCCGCCGTACGGTGTCACGCACGTTATCCTCGCTGATACGCCCACGGCCGCGGAGCTTCTGGACGACGCCGCTGAGGCGCTCTGTGAGATTCTGGAACATCGTGGGGTCGTCGGGGTGCCGAGAAACGTCGCAGAGCCTAGCACGGCTCCCGTGGGCCGACGAGTGGTGCGGGACGTTTCCTTGACAGCACCCTCGGCGACCTCCAATCTAAGCCGTTCACACCGCAAGAGGATCACCGTTATTGAGTGAAGACGTTCCGTTAGGCCTGTTATTCGGCCTACTCATCGTTTTGCTCCTCTTGTCCGCGTTCTTCTCCAGCACGGAAACCGCATTGATGAGTCTCAACCGGTATCGGTTGCGGCATCGTGCGCGTGCAGGTCACCACGGCGCCCGCCTGACGGAGAAGCTGCTCCAGCAGCCCGAGCGGCTCATCGGACTGATCCTGCTCGGTAACAACGCAGTCAATCTCGCTGCAGCGGCCCTCGTGACGGTCATCGCCATTCGGATCGGCGGCGAAGCGGCCATCTTTGCAGGCACGATGATTCTGACCGTCGTCGTGCTGATCTTCGCCGAGGTCACGCCGAAGACGATCGCTGCCCGCCACCCCTCGAAGATCGCGCTGCCCGCATCGCTGATCTACTATCCGTTGCTCAAAGTCGCCTACCCGTTGGTCTGGGTCGTGAGCTTCCTGGCCAACTGCTTGCTGCGCCTGCTCGGCTTTGGCGCCGACCGCGACCACGATCATGCGTTGAGCGAGGCAGAGCTGCGTACGCTCGTGACCGAGTCAGCCAGCATGATGCCGCGCCGGCACCAGCGCATGCTGCTGAGCATTCTCGATCTCGGTGACATCACGGTGGACGACGTCATGGTGCCGCGCCAGGAAATCGTCGGCATCGACCTCGACGAGCCGTGGGAAACTAATCTCGAGCTCATCCGCAACGCCAGTTACAGCCGCCTACCGGTATTTCGCGGCGACATCGACAGCATTGTCGGCGTCGTCCACTTGAGAAGCATCTTGTCGAACCTCGCCGAAGACACGTTGACCGAGCAAGTGCTGCTCAGCAAAACCGAGGAACCCTACTTCGTGCCCGAGGGCTCCCCGCTAAACAAGCAGCTCGTGAATTTTCAGCGGCTCAAGCAGCGGTTTGCTTTTGCCGTTGACGAGTACGGCGACATTCAGGGCCTCGTCACCACCGAAGACGTCATTCGCGAGATCGTTGGCGAGTTTGGTACTGATCCGGGCCCGGTCGGACCCGAAGTCAGCCGAGAGGATGACGGCGTCTTCATCGTCGATGCGAGCGCCAACATCCGCCAGCTCAATCAGCTCATGAATTGGGATCTGCCCACGGACGGGCCGAAAACCTTGAACGGTCTCATCGTCGAGCAGCTCGAGACGATTCCTGAGCGAGGGACGAGCTTGACGGTTGCAGGCTGCCCGGTCGAGATACTCGACACGACCGAGCACGCGATCAGGAAGGTGCGACTCAGCGTTCCCGAGACCCCGGCCGTCGAGACCAAACTCACCGCCATTGGCGGCTAGGCCAACTGCGTTTCGGCCCACGCCTCAGGAAAGCGGCTGACGGCAACGATCTCGAGCGTCACGGAGCGAACCGCGACGTCTATCCGGGCGGACGACCTTCGCGTCGAACCGGCGGACGGATATTGATGACGTCGCCGCCCGGTATCTCTGGCTTCACGTACTCTATCGTTCCTCGCAGTTCCTCATCGGCCGCCCTGGAAAGGGTGATCGTGAATCTCTGCGAGTCCCCAGGGGCCAGGCGGGACACCTCCCACACGGCCAGGTCGCCATTCGCATCACCCTGCCGGATACCCGCGTAAGCGGTCCCCGTCGTGCTGACGACGCTCGCGCCGGCCGGCACGGCCAGGGCGATCGTGACGTCTTCAGCCGTCAGCCCCTTGTCTCGGACTGCGCCATTCGACACATTTAATTCGTAGGTGACGCCATCGTCGCCGGCTTTCCCGGGCGTCAGCCGGCCGACCAGGGGAACCGTGATTCCGAGGTCGTTCATCCAGGTCCAGATCTGTTGGAGAAGGGATTCCGGAACGCGGTCGCTATCATAATTGCCCATGCGGACGCGGCCCCATGGTCCTGCGGGCCTGGGCGTTGACGACGGCACGTTCGGATCGAGCTGGCTCCACTGCGCCCTCTGGGTCGTCGTGTGCTCGTAGACCATGCGCTTGAACCACTCGAAGTCCCCGCCGACCTCGCCTGCGCCATGGCGTGGCGTGCTGATTGCCGCACCGTGACACTGCAGACACCCGATGACACCCGCGACTTGCTGACCCTGCGGCCCATCCGCTGGCCACTCGACCCGCCACGGACTCGGCCCTGGAGAAGGTGGCAGGCTGTTGAAGTACGCCGTCATGTCGACGATTTCCTGCTCGGTCACGTTATGCTCGTTGAAGCTTGCCATGCGTCCCACGGGATCACGGACGGCTTGCCGGACGTGTTCCACGGTCAGGTTGCGGCCGGCCAGCGCTGGTCCCCATGCACCCTCGGCCTGCCGGCCATGGCAGTTCGAGCAGGACGTGTTGCCGAAGGCGTACGTACTAGCGCCCGCTCCAGGATCTCCGCTCGAGGTGGCCTGGTTGCTCTGGGCGGCAACGCGACTTTGCGTGAGCGGTAATGCGAGCACAACGCTGACGACGGCAAAGGCGATACGCATGACGGTGCTCCTCAGTCTGACGGGTATTACCGCAGTGCTAATTCGAGTAGAGGGTCATTGTGGCAGTCGGTTCTCCCATGCTGCAACATTGTCGATCCGGCGATGCCCCTGCGGGCTGGACCCGCACGGTCGCAGCACCGGCCGTCGAAGCCGAGCCCACTGCCGTGGGCGGCTAACCGAGTCCGACCGCGGCCAGCGCTTCACCGAGCCGGCTCACCGGTATGATCTCCAACTTCAAAGTCGCTCCCCGCGGTGCGTTCGCGGCCGGGATTAACGCCCGCGCAAAGCCGTGCTTTTGCGCCTCGATGAGACGCTCCTCGCCGAACGGTACGGGCCTGACCTCGCCCGTTAGCCCGATTTCCCCAAACACGACGAGATCGCTCGGCACCGGCGTGTCCGTCAAACTCGACACAACCGCGAGCAAGACGGCTAGATCAGCAGCCGTCTCGCTGATACGCATGCCGCCGACGACGTTGGCAAACACGTCGCGATCACCGACGCCGAGACCGCAGTGACGGTGGGCAACCGCGAGCAACAGGCCGAGGCGCTGAACATCGAGCCCTTGCGCGAGGCGCCGCGGCGGACCGCCTGGTGTCGAATCGACGAGTGCCTGAACCTCGACGAGCAACGGCCGCGAGCTCTCTCGCGTTACGAGCGTTACGCTGCCGGCGACGGGCTCGGTTCGCCGGGCCAGGAAGATCGCCGAAGGATTCTTGACTTCCTTGAAGCCCTGCTCGCCCATGACGAAAAAACCCATCTCGTTGGCCGAGCCGAAGCGGTTCTTGACGGCGCGAATGATCCGAAAGCGACTCCCGAGATCGGTCTCGAAATAGAGCACGGTGTCGACCATGTGCTCGAGCACGCGCGGTCCAGCAAGCGTGCCCTCTTTCGTTACGTGACCGACAAGCAGTGTCGCGACACCGTTCTGTTTCGAAAATCGCACAAGCTGCGCCGTGCTTTCGCGCAGCTGGCTGACGGAGCCTGGCGCCGATTCCAGCGCCTCGCTGAATAGCGTCTGGATCGAGTCGATGATCAGAACGCCAGGCGGCGCCTGCTCGAGCTGCTCGACGACAGCCTCGACGCAGGTCTCGGCCATGAGCTCTACGGTCGCAGCTGCGACCTCGAGGCGCGCGGCCCTGAGACCGACCTGATCGAGCGACTCCTCTCCGGTGACGTAGCAGACCCGATGTGTGTTGCTGAGGCGCGCCGCCGCACCGAGTAACAGCGTCGATTTGCCGATGCCGGGATCACCACCGATGAGCACGACCGCGCCAGGCACGAGCCCTCCGCCCAGCACGCGATCCAGCTCGCTGAGGCCGCTCGACATGCGGGCGATATCGGCCACACTGATCTCGTCGAGCCGCGTCGTGGCAACTGGCGTCGGCCTGCCCGAACTTTGCGCTGCGCGCCGGCGAGTCGGCTCGCGGCTCTCGGCCAGCGCGTTCCAGGACCCGCAGTCCGGGCACTGACCCTGCCACTTCAGATGCTGCGCACCACAGTCATTGCAGGTGAAGATTCGCTTCGCCTTCGACACCGGCGCAGCATAGCATTCGAGTGCCCGACCTGCGCCCTCGCAGAGCGGCGTAATTCCTGACTTTTTAACAGAAAAAGGAGCGACAGGTCACAAGGCCGCTCAGGCGCGGCTGGCATACTGAAACCTCGACGGGACTACGACGATGGGGTGCTGAGCGTGCGCTTAGCTCTACCGAAATTTTTGGCGCTCGGCGTGCTTGCCATTGGCGCACTGAGCCTGCCGCCACTGGAGTTGCCGCAGCGGCTCGATCGGGCATTCTATGACGCCTGGTCGCGTCTGGCGCCGCCTGCGCCGCCCGAGGACCTCGTGCTCGTCGAGCTCGACAAGCCGGCACAGCAAACCGGACTCATCGAAACCGCGCGCTGGCAGCGAGCCCGCCTCATGCTCACGACCCTGGCAGACGCGCCCGTCGTGCCTGCAGGCGATGTCCCTCTTCTCGGGCCCGTGGCCGTTGCGAGCGCGAGCATGCCGATCCTCAAAGAGACGGGCTGGCTCAAAGGCGGCTACCTCTGGCTGCGTCCTGACATCGACGGCGTGGTCCGTTACGAGCGCCCGACGCTCGGTGACATCGAACGCACGCCGTCGCTCGCATTGGCAGCGGCCGAACGAGTTGGGCGCAGCGATTCGGCCAGCCTGCCAGTTGCTCCAGAAACGGGACCGGACGCCGACCGCTTCGATCGCCGTTGGCTTAGATTTTACGCGCCGGACGCGTTCACGGCTCGCAGCCCTGAAGAGATTCGCCAACAGCCGGATGCGCTCACGGACAAGATCGTCATCGTCGCCGCCAAGGGTGAGGCGGCCCATCCGACGCCTGTCGGCCCTCAGTCCACGGCTCAGCTGCTCGCCCACGCCATCGCAGGCTACAGACAAGGCTCGACGGTGAGTACGAGTGTTTGGCTCGACGCGGCAGGCTGGCTTCTCGCCGGCTTATGTGTCGCCGCCGTTGGCGCGTTTCCGCACACCGGCCTCATGGGCCTGTTGATCCCGATCGGCGGCACGGCTGGGCTCGTCGCGACCGGCGGGGCGAGCTTCATACTCGCTGGCGCTTGGATTGCTGTCGGCGGGCCCGGCTTGCTCGTGCTTGGCCTCAGCGTGCTCGCATTCCGGCAATCGGCCCCGGAGCATCCGATGAGCCATGGCAGCAGCCAGCGACGAACGCTCGCAGATGCGCGCAGGCTGTTCGCACTGGGCGACTTCGCCGAGGCCTGGTCGATCTACCGCGAGCTGGCGATGCGCAACGATTTGCTCAGCGAAACCTACGAGCTCGGTTGCGGACTCGCAGAGCGCGGGGAGAACCGTCTGGCAGCGGATGTGTTTCATCGTGTCGCTCAGGCCGATGCTGGCTACAAAGACGTAGCGAGCCGCCTTGTCGACTCGTGCGCAATTGGCGCAGAGAAAACGGCAGAGGATCGCCCGCAACCGGAGACGCTCGGTCGTTACCAAGTCCTGGGACTCATCGGCGGTGGCGCAATGGGTGTTGTCTATCTAGGCCGCGATCCATCGATCAACCGCATCGTCGCGATCAAGGCCATCTACCTCGAAAGGGAATTCGAGGCGAGCCACCTGCAGGAGGCCCGCGAGCGCTTCGCGCGGGAGGCCGAGACAGCGGGCCGTCTGAGCCATCCATCCATCGTGACGATCTATGATATCGGCGAGGAGCAGAACATCGCCTACATCGCCATGGAGTACGTCCGCGGCGTCCACCTCAACCGCCACTCGGACCCCGACTCGCTATTACCCGTCTCGCAAGTGATTGATTTAATGGCTCGAGTCGCCGACGCGCTCGACTACGCGCACCTCCAAAACGTGGTCCACAGGGATATCAAGCCCGCCAATATTATGTATGATTCGGGCACGGATTTACTCAAGATAACCGACTTTGGAATCGCCCGGCTCATGGACGTCAGTCGCACCCGTACGGGTGTCATACTCGGCACGCCTTCTTACATGTCCCCCGAGCAGCTCCAAGGGGAAATTGTGAACGGGAACACCGACTTATTCGCGTTGGGCGTTACTCTTTACCAGCTATTGACCGGCCATCTACCCTTCCGGGGCTCCTCCATGACGGAACTCATGTTCGTGATCGCCAACGAACCCCATATCCCTGTGACGGCGATCCGAGCGGAGCTGCCGCCCGTGCTCGATACGTTGCTCGACCGTGCCATGGCCAAGGATCCGGCGGAGCGCTACGCGAGTGGCGCCGAGATGGCCGAAGCACTCCGCGCAGCGCGTGGCAGCTGCTGAGGGCGACCGTGCCCAAGCCAATGAGCATCAAGGATAAATTCGCCGCCGTCGAGCTCAGCGATACGGGGCGCGTCAGGGATCACAACGAGGACGCGATCGGCTGTGTCAAGGACATCGGCCTGTGGGTGCTCGCCGACGGCATGGGCGGCTACAACGCCGGCGAGGTCGCCAGCGGCATCGCCGTAAAAACGGTCATCGATCTAGTCCAAGAAGCATGCAAACGCGAGGATCGCGCCGACATCGAGACCGGCACGGGCTACATGCGCCAGACAATCGTGCTCAGAGATGCCATCCACCGTGCAAACAAGATCATCAATCAGACCGCTCAATCGCAGCCGCAGTGCGAAGGTATGGGCACGACGCTCGTGGCGTGTTTGTTCTTCGACAACCGGCTCTCGATCGCACATGTTGGTGACTCACGCCTCTATCGCATGCGCGATAATCGTTTCGAGCAGATCACGATGGACCATTCCCTGCTCCAGGAACTCGTCGATCGAGGCTTTTACTCGCAGGAGGAAGCCTCGCGATCAACAAACCGCAACTACGTAA
>Ga0224497_10002187_pt1 | contig 11749 bp, 11 predicted proteins | sample SF_Jul11_sed_USG_4_FD_167970 | JGI IMG/M metagenome (GOLD analysis project Ga0224497, IMG submission 167970) | Sediment microbial communities from San Francisco Bay, California, United States - SF_Jul11_sed_USGS_13 | ecosystem: Environmental > Aquatic > Marine > Sediment | place: USA...
AGAAGACGAGGTAAATATCGATGGCCCGCATCCTGATCACATGCTTGCTCGCACTCAGTGTGCAAACGGGCGCATGGGCGTGGACCATCGAGCCGCAGCCGACTTACGTCGAAGCAGGCACCTCGCTTCACGTGACTCAGGGGGGTATCAGTCTCTCGCAGGCGACCCAGCTTGCCCTGCAACAGAACCCGGGTCGCGTCGTGCGTGCCGAGACCATCGATCGCGGCGGGCGTCGCGAGCACCATATACGGATTCTCGGCGCCGACGGCCGCGTCCGTACGGTGCGCGTCGACGCCAATTCCGGACGCATCCTCTAACCACGAGCACAACGCCATGCGCGTACTTGTTGTCGAAGATGATCAAGTCCTAAACCGCTCGCTGTCTGAGCAGCTGGAGCGTGCCGGCTACGCGGTCGATCGAGCCGAGGACGGGCGCGAAGGCCTTTACTATGCGACGGAATACCCGCTGGACCTGGCGATCGTCGATCTCGGATTGCCGACCCTGTCGGGCGTCGAGCTCATCAAAGGGTTGCGTGCCGAAGGCAAGGAGTACCCTGTGCTCGTGCTTACGGCCCGGGACCGTTGGCAGGACAAGGTCGAGGCGCTGAAGTTCGGCGCCGACGACTACGTCGTCAAGCCATTCCATATCGAGGAGCTGCTGGCCCGCGTCGATGCGTTGCTCAGGCGGGCTGGGGGCTGGGCCCAGTCCGAGCTCGTCTGCGGACCGATAATGCTGGACACGCGCAGTCAGGAAGTCAGGGTCGAGGGCGAGCCGCTCGAGCTGACGAGCTTCGAGTACAAGCTGCTCGAGTATCTGATGCTGCACGCCGGAGAAGTGCTTTCCAAGACACAGATTACCGAGGCGCTTTACGACCAGGATTTCGAGCGCGACAGCAACGTCATCGAGGTGCTGATCGGCCGGCTGCGCCGCAAGCTCGATCCCGACGGTCGTTACAAACCGATCCAGACGCTGCGCGGCCGCGGTTATCGGGTTGCGCTTGCGCGCGGCAACGATGCCGAGTCCGCCAGCGAAGAGACGGCCTAAGGACGCCGGGCGAGCTCGAGATGGGCCCATTCCCAGCCCATTGGATTCGATCTCTTCGAGCACACGTGTTGCTCGGCGTCAGCGCCGTGCTCGTCGTGCTGTTCGGTATCACGATTTTCGCGCTAGACCTCACGTTTCAGCGCAGCACCGAGCGCGCGCTCGAGGAGCTGCTCGACGCGCAGCTGCTCGGGCTCATCGCGCTGGCCGAGCCCGATCCTGTGCTCGGCCTGACGCTGCCCGAGGATCCGGCCGATTCCCGTTTCAATGTCGCCGATTCCGGGCTCTATGGGGCGCTTTGGGACGGTACCGGTGCGCGGATCTGGCAGTCGTTGTCGCTGCTCGACCGCGGTGTCGATCCCGGGCCGCTGCCCGAGCCCGGCGAGCGGCGCTTCACGGACATCGTCATGCCCGGACTGGCGCCGGCGCGGGGACTGCTGATGGGGATTGCCTGGGAATACGCCGACGGCAAAGTGGGTACGTTCACGTTCGGCGCCATGGTTTCGCTCGAGCCTTATACGGCGCGCCAGCAAAGCTTCAGGCGCAACCTCATCGGTTGGTTCGCGGGAATCAGTCTGGCCATGCTCGTGGTGATTGCCGGGCTGCTCGGCCTCGTGCTGCGCCCGGTCGGGCGGCTCGAGCGCCAGGTCAGAGCGGTCGAGGCCGGCCAGCGCAGCCAGCTTTCCGGACGCGTGCCGACCGAGCTCAAGGGACTCGCGGGGAACCTCAACGCGCTCATCGATACGGAGCGGCGTCGACAGGCCCGCTACCGCAACACCCTCGATGATCTCGCCCACAGCTTGAAGACGCCCCTGGCCGTCATGCGCACGCTGCTGGGCGACTCAGGGCGCACCGAAACGGCCGAGGACGCGGAGCTCATCCAGGCCGTCGATCGCATGGAGGAACGTGTGACGTATCAACTCAGGCGCGCGCGCGCGTCCGGTGCCACGGGCCTCGGCATGGAGCCCGTCAAAGTCGCCCCTGTGCTGGATGACCTGAAGCTCACGCTCGACAAGGTTTATCGAGACAAAGCGATCAGCGCTGAGGTGGCGGCATCGAGCAATGTCGTGTTTCTTGGAGATGCTGGCGATTTCACCGAGATTGCCGGCAATATCATAGAAAATGCCTACAAATACGGTCGCGCCCGAGTGCGTGTACGTGCGTGGAACGAGGACGGTTCGCTCAGGCTCACCGTGGAAGACGATGGACCCGGCATCAGTCCGGGCGAGGCCGAAGCGCTGATCGAGCGCGGCAGCCGGGCTGATGAGTCCGTGCCGGGGCAGGGCATCGGGCTTGCGGTCGTTCGTGAGATCGCGGATCTGTATCAGGGACAGCTCACCGTCGGCGAGTCCGATCTGGGTGGGGCGAAGATTGACCTCGACCTGCGGCGCGCCAGCTACGACAGCGAGCGTATGTAATTTCTCTAAAAACTATATATCTAATTAATAATTAACCATATTTATGGGTTTTCCTCGCTCGATCTGCGCGCCCTGATCTCCTTGAAAATCGGCTCGACGAGGTCGATCGGCAGCGGGAAGATGATCGTGCTCGTATTTCTTTCGGAGGAGATCTCAGTCAGCGTCTGCAGGTAACGTAGCTGCAATGCCTGTGGTTGCCCGGCGAGTATGTGCGCGGCGTCCGCAAGCTTCTGCGATGCCTGAAACTCTCCCTCCGCATGAATGATCTTGGCGCGCCGGGCCCGCTCAGCCTCGGCCTGGGCCGCAATCGCGCGAATCATGCTCTCATCGAGATCAACGTGTTTGATTTCGACGTTCGAAACCTTGATTCCCCAACTTTCGGTGTTCTGGTCGAGGATTTTCTGAATATCGGCGTTGAGCTTTTCGCGCTCGGCGAGCATGTCGTCGAGCTCGTGCTGGCCGAGCACGGAGCGTAATGTCGTCTGCGCCAGCTGGCTCGTCGCCTCGACGCGATTCTCGATCTGGATGATGGACTTTTCAGGATCGATGACACGAAAGTAGATAACTGCGCTCACTTTCACCGAGACGTTATCGCGCGAGATCACATCCTGCGTCGGCACATCCATGACAATCGTGCGCAGATCCACGCGCACCATTTTCTGAATACCGGGGATCACGATGATCAGGCCGGGTCCCTTGACCTTCCAAAAGCGTCCGAGCAAGAAGATCACGCCACGTTCGTACTCGCGCAGAATCTTGATCGCGCTGAATAAGAAGAAGGCGATGGCGGCGGTGATTAGGACTGGCAGTTCGAATAACATGCTAACTCCTTGAAAATACTAGTTTTGCACAGGCTCTACGTGGAGCACGAGGCCTTCGATCCGCGTAACTCTGAGCAATTGATCCTTAGTGATTGGCACATTCGAGCGGGCGAGCCAACGCTCGCCGTGCGCCCAAACCTGCCCCTCGACGGTGAAATCCTCGAGCGCCTTCGCCGTCATCTGCTGCATTTCCTCAATGCCGCTGACGACGGGACGAACCCGCGATTTCATGGCAAACCAGATAATGGCGAGCAGCAGTGAGCCGCTCATGAAGGCGATCGTCGAGATCAGCGGAATGGAGACGCCGAAACCCGGCAGATCCGTATCGATCAGGATCACTGAGCCGAATACGAACGCGGCAATACCGCCGAGCCCGAGCGCACCGAAGCTCGGAACCAGAAACTCCGAGATCATGAGCACGACCCCGAGCGCGATGAGCGCTAGCCCCGCGTAGTTCACGGGCAAGATCTGAAACGCAAACAACGCGAGCAGAAGCGAGATGGCGCCGACGACGCCGGGGACGATCGCACCCGGATTGTAGCCCTCGAAAATGAGCCCGTAGATGCCGAGCAACATGAGCATATAGGCGACCGTCGGATTGCTGATGACCTCGAGCAACCGCGTGCGCCAATCGGGCTCGATACGCTCGTAAATGATCCCGTCCGTATCGAGTGTTATCTCACGGCCGTCGATCTCGACCTGCCAGCCGTCCAGTTGTTCGAGGAGATCGCTGAGATCCGTAGCGATTAAGTCGATGACATTGGCTTCCAGCGCCTGTTCTGCGCTCAGGCTTTCCGCGGCGCGCACCGCCCGCTCGGCCCAGTCCGCGTTACGTCCGTGCAGCTCGGCGAGGCTGCGAATATAGGCCACGGCGTCGTTGATGGCCTTGCGCTCCATCGCGGTGCCGGGCTCGGCTGAGGATGGCGCTCCCGTTTCGGTCTCGGTCGCAGTCTCCGTGTCCTCCGTAGCCTCATCGTCGTCTGCTTCGGTCTCCTCGGGCTCGGCGGTCGGCGTAGCCGGCGCGGCTGTCGGCGCACCAATCGCGACGGGCGTCGCCGCGCCGAGGTTCGTAGCCGGCGCCATGGCGGCGATGTGGCTCGCGTAGAGGATATATGTTCCGGCGCTTGCGGCCCGCGCGCCCTGAGGATAGACGAACGTCGCAACGGGCACCGAAGAGTCGAGGATGCCCTGAATCATGTCGCGCATCGACGTGTCGAGGCCGCCAGGGGTATCCATTTCGATGACAACGAGTGCGGCATCGCGCTCGCCAGCTTCCTCGATGCCACGCACGATGAAGTCAGCAGTCGCAGGGCCGATCGCTCCCTCGATTGCGAGCAGCGTCGCAACACCCGAGCTGGGCTCGGTCTCCTGGGCGCCTAGCCAAACAGCGCAGCCGAGGGCCAGCACGGCTGTGAGGGCCGTTCGTCTGAGTTTGGTTGCCGTCGCCGACATCAGCACATCATAACAGTGTTGATGCTGGAGCCCGCCATCGGTGTAACCCGCGCAGTCCTTTGCACTGCGCCCGGGCGGGCCGTATAGTCGCGCCGGTATGACGCAGTCGATAAAACAAGGCGATTGGCATCCGGCGAGCTGGCAGACGCGCCAGGCCAGCCAGCAGCCGATCTACCGCGACCAGGCGAGGCTCGAGGACGCGATCGCCCAGCTGAGCCGGTTGCCGCCACTCGTCACGAGCTGGGAGATCGAGGCGCTCAAGGAGCACCTCGCAGCGGCCCAGCGCGGCGAGGCATTTCTGCTGCAGGGCGGAGACTGCGCCGAGAGCTTTGCCGACTGCTCATCCGACGTCATCGTTCAGAAGCTCAAAATCCTGCTACAGATGTCGCTCGTGCTCGTCATGGGGCTCAGAAAACCCGTCATTCGAGTAGGCCGCATGGCCGGTCAGTACGCCAAACCGCGCAGCGCTGATATGGAGACGAAGGACGGCGTTACGCTACCGAGCTATCGCGGTGATCTCGTCAACCGGATGCCATTCACGACTGAGGATCGCGAGCCGGACCCCGCGCTCATGCTGCGTGGCTACGAGCGTGCGTCGTTGACGCTGAACTTCGTGCGCTCGCTCGTCGACGGCGGTTTTGCAGATCTTCACCATCCGGAAAACTGGGACCTCAAGTTCGTCGGGGACTCGCCGATGGCCGAGGAATACCACAGGATGGTTCAGTCGGTCTCCGATTCACTGGAGTTTTTCGAATCTGTCACGGGCGATGCGATGCATACGCACCGCGTGGATTTCTATTCCTCCCACGAAGGCCTGCACCTGCCGTACGAGCAGGCGCAGACGCGATTCCTCCCGCATCGCAAGCGCTGGTATGACCTGACCACGCACTACCCTTGGATTGGCATGCGTACGATCGAGCTCGAAGGCGCCCATATCGAGTTCTTCCGCGGCATCAGCAATCCGATCGGCGTAAAGATCGGCACGGGTGTCGGCGATGAGCAGCTCCAGGCGTTGATTCATGCGCTCAACCCGCAGAACGAGCCCGGCAGGCTCACGCTGATTACGCGATTCGGCGCCAAACATATCGATGAGCACCTCCCGCGCGTCATTCGAACCGTGCGCGCGACGGGCTCGCGCGTGCTCTGGATCTGCGACCCGATGCACGGCAACACCGAGTCGACGGCCGAGGGCTATAAAACACGGCGCTTCGACAATATCCTCACCGAGCTCAAGTCAGCCTTTCGCATCCACAAGGAGGCCGGCAGCTACCTCGGCGGCGTGCATCTCGAGCTCACGGGCGACAACGTAACCGAATGCGTCGGCGGCGCGATGGGCCTGACCGAGGCCGATCTGGCGAGCGCCTACAAGACCCAGGTCGATCCGCGCCTGAATTACGATCAGGCCATGGAGATCGCCATGCTCATCGCCGGACACGTCCGCGCGAACGGCTAATTTAGGCTGACGTGCCAGACCCCGTGGCACATTTTGACCCCGACTGCCGGCGCTGCCCGCGCCTGGCGGGCTTTCTCGCCGAGCTCAGAGGGGAGCACCCGGACTATTGGAACAAGCCCGTCCCAGCGTTTGGCGATAGCGCCGCCAAGCTCCTAATCGTCGGCCTCGCGCCCGGGCGTCACGGCGCGAACGCAACGGGTAGGCCGTTCACGGGTGACTTCGCCGGCATCCTGCTTTACCGCACGCTGCATGAGCTCGGGCTTGCGAGTGCGGCGGAATCCGTGCGTCGAGATGACGATCTGAAGCTGCTGGGCTGCCGCATCACGAACGCCGTAAAATGTCTACCGCCGCAGAACAAGCCCACGACGTCTGAAGTGAACACCTGCAATAGCTTTCTTACCGCTGAGCTCCAGGCACTGCGCGCCGGTGCTGTCATCCTTGCGCTCGGCACCATAGCGCACCGAGCCGTGCTCAGGGCCTTTTCGCTCAAGCAAGCTGACTTTCGATTCGCTCATGGCGCCCGCCACCGCCTCGACGACGATCGTTGGCTCGTCGATTCCTACCATTGCAGCCGCTACAACACGCAAACAGGCCGACTGACGGCCGAGATGTTCAGCAGCGCACTTGCCGAGGCCAAGCGTCTGGCGATTGCATCGCCATGAAGGAAGGGGTGGGTCACGCGGCTGGTGCAGGTGAGTTCTCTCCTGAGGCCCTCATCAAGCACCTGACTCATCGGCCGGGCACGTACGAGATGCTCGACGCCAACGGTCAGGTCATCTACGTCGGTAAGGCCAAGGATTTACGCCGCCGCGTGTCGAGCTATTTCCAGGGCCGTGCACAGAACGCCAAGACGATGGCGCTCGTCAATCTCATCGCTGACGTGCGAGTCACCGTCACGCGTACCGAGGTCGAGGCGCTCATGCTCGAGTACAACCTCATCAAGCAGCATAGTCCGCGGTTCAACGTGCTACTCCGCGACGACAAGAGCTACCCGTATATCCATGTCAGCACCGATCAGGCGTTTCCGCGGCTTTCGTTCTATCGCGGCGCGCGCAAGCGGACAGGAACGATGTTCGGCCCGTATCCGAGCGCGGCAGCCGTCCGAGAAACGTTGAGTCAGCTGCAGAAGCTCTTTCAGATCCGGCTCTGCGACGACAGCTATTTCGCCAATCGCAGCCGCCCTTGCTTGCAGTTTCAGATTAAGCGCTGCAGTGCGCCGTGCGTTGGCGCGATTTCCGAGGCCGAGTATGAGCGCGATCTCGATTCGGCTCTGTTGTTTCTAAGGGGTCGCAACCAGCTTGTAACCGAGCGCCTTGCCGAGCGTATGGACAAAGCGGCGGCGGCGCTCGACTATGAGCGTGCAGCGCAGTTTCGTGATCAGCTCGCGCGACTCAAGGCAATGGAATCCGAGCAGCTCGTCGCGAAAGGCGGTGGCGAGTTCGATGTTGTCGGCGTCGTAGACGAGCAGGGTCTGGCCTGTGTCACGGTCATGTTTTTTCGCGGTGGTCGTATGCTAGGCAGCCGCAACTATTTCCCGCGCGTCCAGGGCGAGGTCGAACCCGGAGAGGTCGCGCGGGCGTTTCTGCTCCAGTACTACACGGCCCGGGAGGCACCTAAGGAAATCCTCGTCAGCGAGGCCGTGGGTGAGTCTGCGGCGATCGCAGCCATGCTCGAGGAGAGGGTCGGCAGGCGCGTTTCGATACGTCATGCTGTTCGCGGTGATCGCGCGCGTTGGATAAAGATGGCACTGTCCAATGCCAGGCATGCGGCAAGACTGCGTCAGAAAGCCAGTGCGACGCTCGCGCGCCAATACGAAGCGATGGCCGACGCGCTCGGACTCGACGAGGTCCCGAGCCGTCTCGAGTGCTTCGACATCAGCCACACCGGCGGTGAGCAGACGAGCGCGTCGTGCGTTGTGTTCGGTCCGGATGGGCCATTGAAATCTGACTACCGCCGTTTCAATATCACAGGGTTAGCCGCGGGAGACGACTACGGGGCCATGGCGCAAGCCCTGCAGCGCCGGTATGCGCGATTGCGTAAGGGCGAGGCGCCCATCCCGGATCTCGTCTTTATCGACGGTGGGCGAGGACAGCTTGCCGCGGCGGCGAAGGCATTTGCGGAATATCAGCTCGAGGGAGTGACGTTGATTGCAGTAGCTAAGGGTAGGGGACGCCGAGCGGGCATGGAGCGCCTGTACACGCTCGATCGCAAAGAGCCGCTTCGTCTGAAACCCGATTCGCCAGCGCTGCATCTGATCCAGCAGATTCGCGACGAAGCGCACCGATTTGCGCTCGTGAGCCATCGCGCACGACGCAAGAGCAAGCAAGTCAGCTCGCCACTCGAGGACATCAAAGGGCTCGGCCCGAAACGCCGCCGCGCGCTGCTGCGCGAGTTCGGCGGCTTGCAGGCCGTCTCGAGCGCTGGCGTCGAAGAGCTCGCTCGCGTCAAGGGAATCTCCGAGCAGCTCGCCGAGTCAATTTACGACCACTTGCACGCGGACTAAAGCATGGTTTTTAACGTACCCAATACGCTGACGTCGTTTCGAATCATCGCGGTACCGCTCGTCGTCGTTGTGTTCTATCTGCCGGTCGACTGGGCGGGGCCGGCCTCGGGCCTGCTCTTCGGATTGGCTGGCGTTACGGACTGGCTGGATGGTTATCTCGCACGTCGGTTCAATCAGACATCGAATTTCGGTGCGTTCCTTGACCCGGTTGCCGACAAACTCATCGTCTCCACGGCACTCGTAATCTTGGTGCAGCGCGATCCGACACTGCTCAATACGCTCATCGCGGCGGTGATTATTGGCCGGGAGATCACGGTGTCGGCGTTACGTGAATGGATGTCCGAGCTCGGTGCGCGTGCGCATGTGTCCGTCTCTTTCTTTGCGAAGTGGAAAACGACCGTGCAGATCTTCGGTATCGGCTTCATGTTGTATCAACAGCCGTTCTTCGAGATCCCAATATACGAGATTGGTGTCGGTCTCATGATCGTTGCCGCGGCATTGACGCTGTGGTCAATGCTCGACTACTTGAAGGCCGCCTGGCCGATCATGAGAAAGCAGGATTAGACAGCCGTCTCGAAGAGGGCCAGCAGCCGGTTCCATGCCCGTTCGGCCTGCGGCTCGTGGTAGACGTGCGAATCTGGCGGACACCAGCCATGCAGCGTCCCGTCGTACACTTCGATCTCTGCTGGCAGCCCGGCGCTGGCAAACGACTCTCGCAGCACGTTCTTGGCATCTGGCTCATTCGCATCGTCGTTCTCAGCGATGGCAAAGAGGTAATGTGCCTGCATCGTAGGAATCAGTAGATGCGGGCTGTCGGGCCCGTCTGTTACGAGCCCACCGCCGTGGAACGATGCGCCGGCACCGACCGGTATGACGGGCGCTCGTGTCACGCGGTAGTAGGGATTGATCACCAATACGGAATAGCCGGACGCGGCGAGCCGTCTGCCCATCTGCCTGAAGGCCGGACGCAGGCTCATGATGTCGGGCCAAATAATGACGCCCGCATCGGCAACAGAATCGACAAGCCAGCGCCAGCAGATAGGGCGCCAAATTCCCGTCGCGTCAGCTCTCCCTAGCGTCGCAGGTAGTCCATCGATTCTTCATGAGTTCTGTCGTCGCACATGTTTGAAGCGTCAGCGCTAATTGACACCGTTGTGAGTCCATCGCAGCACGCGGCGACCATTGTTGACTTCACCCAGATAGACGTTGCCGTTCGAGTCCGTCGCGATCGAATGAATGTGGTAGAACTCACCGACGCCGTGCCCGCCGTAGCCGCCGAAGAAACCGACCAATTTCATGCTTTGGCGTTCTACGATCTGGACTTTCTTATTGCTTCCGTCGGGCACGTAGAAAAATCGCTGCTCTGGGTCGGCCGAGAAGCCGACATCGAAACCGGTGCCCTCACGAGCCGAGGTTTTGCGCGCTATGTAGACTTCGTTGACGAACGTGCCGTCGATCCGAAAGGCCTGAATTCGATTATTCACGCGATCGCCGACATAGACGAGCCCGTCATTGGACACGCCGAGCCCGTGAACCAGATTGAACTGCGGTGAGCCCGGTCCTTCGAACGTGCGGGTTCGCGGCGCCGAGTCGTCGGGCCTATTGCCGTAGGCACCCCAATGGCGTTTGTAGGCGCCCGTGTCGGCATCGAATACGATGACGCGCCGATTCGCATAACCGTCGGCGACGAACACTTCGTTCGTCGGAGCGTGGACGACCACGCCGGCAGGTCGGCCCAGGTTGACCGTATCATTGCTACCCTGGGACTGGCCATGCTCGCCGATCTGCAACAAAAATTCCCCGTTGCTCGTAAATTTCAGAATGTGTGCGTCGTCGTTGCCGTTGCCCGTGATCCAAACATTGTCGTTGTGATCGACAAAGATGCCGTGCTCGTTGTCTGGCCAGCGATAGGCCGTCGCGCTTGCGCCCTCCCGGGCCGCAGAAGTGGTTGGGCCTCCCCAGGCCTGTACCACGTTGCCGGCTTCATCGAATTCGATTACGGAAGGTGCCGGCACACAACAGTCGGCGCTACCGCTTTCGCCATAGCTATCGTGCTCGTCCAAAGTTCGCGGACGCTGCAGTACCCAGACATGATCATCTGAATCCACGGCGGTCCCGGACACTTGTCCGAGCATCCAGTTGTTGGGTAAAGGCTTCGGCCAGTAGGGATCGACTTCGAATCGCGGCACTCCGGTTTGCGCGTAGAGCGCTGTTGGCAGTATCGCGAGGGCGCACAAGAGAGTTGTACGAACACAGATCTTCATCAGCTGCCTCCTTAGCCGGCCGCTGGCGGCATAAGCGATGCGAACCTTCACGACCTTGCTACGCTTGGGTTCCGCAAAGAATGACACGCGGGTGTCTCCTTTGGCTCCCTGGGCGCAATTCTACCCATATACGACTGAAGATTATCCCTGAACCTGCCGTGCCTTAGCGCAACAGCCCTCAGTCAGAGCAGTGACTCGAGCGGCCGGCGAAGCTGGTTCAGTTGGGCTGGCCCGTAATTAACGGCTTGTTAATGCCCGATGACGGCCGCAAAATCGGCATATGAGTTCCACGAGAGAGGCCGAAGCACTGACCGTCATACCGAGTAAGCGCCGACTGGGCGCCGTCGTATCGATCATTCTACTCGCCACCTCTTATCTCGCTGCGCAAGAGCGAGCTTCCGAGTGGATCGCCGCAGGGGTTTTGCACTCCTCCAACGCCGAGCCCGACGATCAGCTCGGCGTCGGCGGCGCGCTCATGGGGCCGACGCTGGCGATCAGTAGAGACGGCAGAACGCTTGCCGTCGCAGCGCCGCACGAGGACGGCGGCGCGCGCGGCATCGATGGTGATCAGGCCGATAACTCCGTTTACGGCGCCGGTGCCGTCTACGTGTTCACGCGAAACGGCGATACCTGGAGGCAGCAGGCCTATCTGAAGGCATCGAACCCCTCGCTGCTCGACGGTTTCGGCTTCGCGATAGCGCTGAGCGGGAACGGCGACACGCTCGCCGTCTCGGCCAATTACGAAGACAGCAGCGCGTCGGGTGTAGATGGCGATCAATCAGACGAGTCGGCCGAGG
>Ga0224497_10002188_pt1 | contig 11747 bp, 6 predicted proteins | sample SF_Jul11_sed_USG_4_FD_167970 | JGI IMG/M metagenome (GOLD analysis project Ga0224497, IMG submission 167970) | Sediment microbial communities from San Francisco Bay, California, United States - SF_Jul11_sed_USGS_13 | ecosystem: Environmental > Aquatic > Marine > Sediment | place: USA: California...
TTTCCGACTTGCCCCCGCCTGACACCGTACAGGGCTTGTGGCAGAACGTTCCCACTGCTCCTGTGCCTATCAAACGCCAACGCCTTCCGACTGTGGGACGCGTCATTTCGACCTTGAATCCCGACGGTAGAATGTAAGTCACATCCGGCTGGAGCTGCAGAGAGCGTTTCTCGCCATTCTTCTGCCACTCAATTCTCTGATCATGCAAATCTATATTCGAACCACTCGGAATATACGTAATGTCCGGATACTTCTTATCGGTTGCGTATCCATCTTCATGAACATCGATCTCTCCCTCGAGCGCCGCAACCGTTTCTTCAAAGGTATGGTCGACCTCCTTGATGTATTCACTCAGGTGAAATTCTTCGCCTAAATCATAGCCGGCGAATGCAAGGACCCCTCCGGAATGCTCCTCTTCGACATTGCCCAGGAGGTTGGCGGCATAGGAAATCTGCGTCTTAACCTCCTTCTTGCAGTACCCGTAGTAGTTGTCGGCGATCAACGTTACTGCAACGCCGCTGCTATCGCGGGAAGTTACCTTGAACGCCCCGCCATCGTTGTACAATTCGTCCTCAGCTTGCCAGCACATCCCATCCCGTTTTTGCCTGTCTGAGGCTTCACTAATGTGGGGCAAGCCAAGCTCCTTTTTCGTGAACGTAATCAAGTGCGGCGCGAGAATCACACAACCCGTGTGGCCGGACCAATGCTTTACATCAAGACCACTATCGTTCTCGGCCAAATAGGGATCGCCCGCATTGCCGAAGATGCTCTCTACAAAGTCCAGGTTGCTGACGAGGTTGCCGGGGGCGAAGAAGCGAACCTCGAGGCGCTTTTCTTCCGTGACGCCTTCCACGCCAGGCTGCACGATTGGTCTCAGCATCAGGGAGACGAACAAGCGTGCTTTGTCTTCCTGGGTTGACGTAAACGGTAATTCGAGAAGGTCGTCCGGAGGATCCAGCGCCTTTTCCAGAAGCCTGGCGAATACGCTGAGCGGCACTGCCTTTTTGTCGGTCGGGATTGGCAGACCATTCTCGGCAATGTGAAAGACGCCCCTGGTCGTCCTGCGATCGCTGGCCGGGTTGTTCAGCACTCCTTGCTTCACTCGGAAGCTGCTGACAATGTTCGATTCGAAGGAGTCCGCATCCGGCGGCAGCGAAAGCGCCCGCGCCATTCCATGACGCTCAAGGATGAGAGGATTGGTAGGCACCCACATTCGCTCCTCGATATCCAGTCCGCTAAAAAGGCCGCCCAGATAATCCTGGATGCGCTGGTCCACAGGACACAGGTGCCCCCGCAGCAGCCGATTCTTCTCGGCGACGCTTTGCAAAAGCGAATCACCCATTTGCAAAAAGGGGTAATCCGATTCTCGGCCGAATACAGGATAGCCAAGCGACCGCAACTTGATGTTCAGATACTCCACCAAAGCGCCGTCTTCGTACGAATTCTTTCCTGATTCCAGATCGAATCCTATTCGCGCCTTCAAATTGTTCCAGTCGTTATTCATCGGGGGCGTTTTAATATCCTTCCAGTCAGGTGATTACAAACAGCAATATCCGTGCCAACGATGCCGGCCGCCATGAGCAGGAAGTACGTGCGACCAACGGCGCGGCGTGCACAATTATCGTGCAGGCATGGCTCGCCTTGCACCGAGATTACGCATTCGGTCGCCACATCGTCCAACGAGACCCGAATAACCGCCTGCCGGTGGAGCGGCCGGAGAGCGGCAGGCCTTGCGGTCGCAAGCAACTCAGGACGACGGGTGCCCTCTCAGGTTCTTCGCCGCTCGTATGGTCCGAATCAGTATGCGCGACCGTCAGTCGTTGCGCCAGATAAGCGAGCGGCGCCGTAAACACTTCCCTGGCACGGGCGTGCGCCACGCGATGCAGAATCGGTTGCAGCAAGTAGCGGCTGCTCAGCACGGCGAGCAGCTGCAGCACGAAAGCGGTGGATGAAAGCGCCAATGCAGGCCCGTTAGTCCTTGCGTGCAGTGGTGGTCTGCCGCCAGGTGATCTCTGCTATCTGATGGGCGCCACCGACGGGACGGATCAGAGCAGCGAATCGGCCCGCCTCGCCGTGCCGGAAATGGCCCCGAAAAACGCCACTTCCACAAAATCATCAGGTATTCATCACGCGCCACTCAGTTCAGGCACCTATGCAGCCCATATGCTGCTCATACCTTCAGGAATACAGCAATAGCGCTGTCGTCATTATGTCCGGGAGATCAGAGATGTGCGCATGGGCTTCAAACCACCGAACAACACGCAGTGGCTCCGTTGTCAGGACATTGACCCTGCTGGTGATCGGGGCTGTTGTGAGCGCACCCGCAGACGCTGCCTGTATTGCAGGCGGGTATACCCTGGACAGCGATACTCTCTACGATGTCGTAACGCATCCGACCGAAGCAGACACGCTCTTCGCCATCCAAAATCCTGCTGCCCAGGACGGTATCGCTCTGTTAAAAAGCTGCGACGGCGGAATCACCTGGTCGGCGACGGCACTGACGCGAGACTTCTATAGTGTGTCTTCGCTGGCCATCGACCCGGTCAACGGCGAAACCGCGTACGCAATGACCAATCGCGGTCCGATGGTCAGTCGTGACGGGGGTATTACCTGGTCCGAGACGGACCTGCCGAACGGACAGATGGTCTTCGGCGGCGACGGGACACTGTACAGCCATGACCTGACGAGTATTCAAAAGCGCCCGCCGGGGCAAACCTGGGCGACGTTGACGCCGGTACCCGCGAAATTCGACGTGCTGCGCCCGCATCCCACCGACTCCACAAGGATTCATGTCGGCCAGTATTACTCGGTGGACGGCGGTGCGAGCTGGCAACAGGTTCTTCCGGAGCGCGTCGCCGATGTGCGCTACAGTCCATCCGATCCCATGCGGATGATCGCGACCGCAACACCGGCACTTCTCAGCACTGACGGTGGTGTCAACTGGAGCGAATTGCCGCTCGAGGAATTCGAGGTGTTCCAGACGGCCAGCGTTTCCGGTACGGCGGTCGCTTTTGACGCATTGGATAGCGACACGATTTGGATCGCAACCCGCAGTTGCGGACTCTGGCGCAGCAGCAGCGGCGGTGCGCGCTGGCGGCTGCCAACGGCGGGCCTGACCGGAGCCCCCGAGTCATGCTGGCTGGGTGATAATCGTCCCGAGGTCAAACGATTCAAACCAAGCCCAATGGACCCCAACCGCTTTTTTGCCATTACGTCGGACGGGTTATTCATTACTACTGACGATGGTGATACGTGGGTCGAGGCGAATGGCCAGGCCGGTAATCCGGCGCCTCCGCCGCCTAACCCATTCTCAGGTGACGCCGATCTGGAACTCGATCTCTTTGGCCTGCCCGGCAGGTTTACGCCGCCGGTCAGCCTGAAGTTTTCGGGCACCATCAGGCATAAGGGTCCGGACATGGCGCGGGAGGTAACGTTTTCGGTCCCGGTCGATTCCATCGGTTCGTCGCACGGCGTATGCGTCGGCGGTAGCTGTGATTTTGGCGACGTGGCGCCCGGCACGATCATTCAACTGCAAATGCAACGCAAGATTCTCGGCGGCGGCATATCGGCACGTTGTAACGGCGACGTGTTCGAGATGTCAGGACGCGTCACGGCCACAACCAACGATCCGGTACCAGATAACAACGTCGATACAGTATCGTCTGTGCGACGAAATGAACCCTCACTGATATCCGGCTGCGCAGGTGAAGGGTTGCTGCAGCGCGAAGGCGGCGGCGGGTCGTTCGGGTATGTTCTCCTCTTTGTACTCTTGATCTCCGCATTGACCAGGCGCTCATTTGATCGTGCAGGACTTTCATGCGGGGCAGCAGGTTCAGGGCGCAACCTGGAACCAGGATTAGCTGGCAAGCAGCAAGTGATGGCAGCACGATTGAACTGGACGTCGTTTTCGTTGGGGAACCACGAAGCCTGAATGATTCCGGTTCCAAAACAGGCTATGACGTGGTCGGACGCCGTCACGCTATTAAATCAAGGTGATCAATCTTCGCCCGAAACCGTGCTGGCAGCGCGCATGATCTGCGGAGCCGATTCACGATATATACGCTCCACCAACTCCCCGTACCGCGGATCGTCCCGCAAAACATCCCAATGGGGCCAAAAGGCGGCGAAGCTCTCCTCGTAAGAGCCATTTTCGACAGCCTTGTCCAGCCAGAGCAGGGCTTCGTCGACCAACCCGGCCCGGGCGTACAGCTCCGCGATATCGCCCGGATCCATGTAGGTTGCACTCATCCGGGCAACCAGCGCCTCGGCCATGGCACGCATGGCGCCGGTCGGGCCGCCTGCGTCGAGGCCATCTTCGAGCGCCGCCAGGAGGACAATATCGCCACGCCGCTCGAGTTCCAGCCGCTCCTCCTCCAGCGCCTCGTCGAAGCGGCCCTGCTGCCAGAAATACCGTGCAAGCAACCAGTGCACCGAGTACTGGGGGACCCTCGCCTGCATCGCCGTGGCCGCCGCGATGGCCTCGTCAAAGCGGCGCGCCATGTACAGATGGCCCGGTAACGGCAGACTGTGCATAGCGCTGAACGGGCTGATCGTCAGGAGTTCACGCGCCCGGGCGACGCTCTCGTCAAAGCGCCCCTCAAGCAACAAGCAGTCTGAGTCGCCATGAATCGCATAGGGCTCCGACGGATTGAGCCGCAACGCCTCCTCGAACGATTTGCAGGCGCCGTCAAAGTCCCACGTATACCAACGTGCCCCGCCGAGCACAGAGTGACCGATCGCAACCTGGTCATTCGCCTCGATCGCCTGTAACGCGGCGGCCCGCCATTTTTCCATGGCCTCTCGGGGACGGGAAAAACCGAACATGCCCTGCATCGCATGCGCCACCGACAGCTGGCCCCAGGCAAGCGCGAACCTCGGTTCGATCGCAACTGCCTTCTTGAACTGGTCGATGCCGGTTTGGATGCCATCCCTGGTAAACCGATCGAACTGCGAAAGGCCCAGCGCGTAGGCGTCGACGGCGCGCGGGTCGACCGGGCCCATCCGGTCGATCGCAGGCGACGCCGCGTTGGCACCGATCTCGGCGCCAATAGCGTCTGCCATGTCTGCGATCAGGTTGAATACGTAGGGAGTCTCGCGCGTGTAGCGTTCCGCCCAGAGGTGATCGTCGCTCCGGCCGTCGATCAGCTGGACGGTCACCTCGATCGTGCTGCCTTCCCGCAGCAGGCTGCCCTCGACCAGGGCGTCCACGCCCAGTTCCCCGGCAATGTCGGCCGTGGGCAGCTGGCTGTCGCGGTAACGGATCGTCGACTGCCGGGACGTGACCCGTAACCCGGGCAACTGCGAAAGCTCCGTAATCAACAGGTCCTGCAGGCCGTCGACGTAATAGTCCTGGTCAGGGTCGCCGGTCAGGTTCTGCAGCGGCATCACCGCGAGCGAGCGGATAACCTTCCCTTGCGGAGTCTCGAGCTGAGGCGCGCGAAGCCAGAAAGCGGCCAGGACGATCAGCGCGACGATCGCGGCGGCGCCCGCCAACAGGCTTCGCCTGCCGGTTCGCGCATGGGTCTTTCGAGACGGCGAGTCGGGGCCGTCCGTGCGCCCTGTTTCCTCCACCTCGGCGACGAAGCGATAGCCTCGTGAATGCACCGTTTCCAGATAGCGGTGGGTAGCAGAGTCATCGTCCAGCGCCTTGCGCAGCCGGGCCACGGCCTTGGTGAGCGCCGATTCGCTGATCACCGTGTCGCCCCAGACGGTGTCCATCAGTTCCTGCCGGCTCACGAGCCTGCCGCGGTGGGCAATCAGGTAAATGAGGAGCTCTAGCACCAACGGCTCGAGATGAATCTCCTCCCCACCCCGGGAAAGTCTCCACCTTTCCGGGTCGGCCAGGAAGTCGTCGAAACGGTACACAGGATGTTGTCCTTTTCCCTCCCATTTTAAGGCTTCGGGAGCCGAATACCATGTGGTAAACCGAACTATCGACGCCCTGAAAGCGGGTCTGTCCCGATACCGTCAGCTGCCCGTCACCCAAACGTCATGCGGCGATGCGAGGACCTTCGTAGGCTATCTGTGCTGGGAGGCAGTCCCTGCGGATTGCGGCCCCGGCGCCACTGAATGGAGAGATAACATGAAAACTCTGAAACGCATGATGGTCGCCTTGCTGGCGCTGCTGCCACTTGCGACCGGGGTGGCCTTCGCGGACACCGAGCACGGCTATTCCCGTATCTTTATCTTCGGTGCCAGCTTTATGGATCCCGGTAACCACTTCGCGCTGACCGGTGAGACCGCCCACCCACCTTTCGAACTAATGGAAGCCAGTTACGGTATCGGCGGGCATCATTTCAGCAACGGTCGCACCTGGGTCGAAGTCCTGGCACAGGAAATGGAACTGACCGAATGGGCAAAACCCGCCTATCGTGATCCGGCCTTTGGCAACTATGCCGTCGGCAGCGCTCGCGCACGTGACATCTTGCCCGACCCTGTGGAGCCGAGCCTTGGCGACCAGGTACAGGCGTGGGTCGATAACGGTTATTGCACCTACGCTCCAATGGAAGACACGCTGTTTGTCGTGGATTCCGCCTACTTTGACCTGGCCGACATAATCGCAGGAGATGATCCGTTCGTCATCCTTCCCGGTATGACCACCAGCATCGCCACGAATATCGGCATTCTCTATGAGTGCGGCGCACGCAACCTTCTGTTCGCGTTCATACCTCCTTTGGAGACGTCGCCAATAGTGCCACCGCCTGAGGATCCTACGGCACCGAGCCTGAGCGCAATTTACAACTACGTATTTCTGCAACCCGTTATCCAGTCGTACGCCAGCGAGCCATTCAATATGAATGTCTCGGTCGTCGATTACTTCGCTTTTGTCAGCGGAATGATGGCGACGCCAGAAGCATTCGGCCTCACCAACGTTACGGATTCATGCGTGACGTTCGGCGTCACCAACGGTGCGTTCTGCGACGACCGCGATGGATACTGGTTCTGGGATCCGTTGCACCCGACGAAGAAGGTGCACGCCCTGATGGCAGAATTCGCGCTCGGGCAGCTGCCCTAGCCAGACTGAGGCGAGAACGCTCAATCCGTGCACCAGTTAAGCCAGGATTGAGCCGCCTGCAGAAAGTCCGCGTGCCGGCCCTCGGCACGCGGACGATTCGGCGAGTCCGGCTGGCGATGCACGGCTGTTCCACGCAAACTTCACGCAGCCCGTGTAACGCTCAAACCGGTCGATTCGTCGCCTTGCGCAGCTGATCACCGATCGGCAGCTTGCGAATACGCACGCCGCTCGCAGCGTAAATGGCGTTCGTCAGCGCGGGCGCCACGGACGGGATGCCAACCTCGCCGACGCCTGTCGGCGTCTCGTCGTAATTGAGAACGTGCGCTTCGAAGTCTACCGGGATCTGTGTGATGCGTGCGAGCGGGTAGTCGTGGAAGTTGCTCTGCCGCACGCGGCCGTTGGTTACGGTTATCTCTTGCCCCATCGCAACGCTGATGCCGTCGATGGTCGCTCCCTGCAGCTGCGCTTCAACAGCGTTCGGATGTACGGCGTAACCGCAGTCGATGGCCGCGACAATGCGATCGATACCAAGCTCGCCATGCTCGTCGACCGTGACTTCGAACGCGTGTGCTGCATAGCCGCCAAAGGTGAAATGCCCGGCAATGCCGACGCCGGTTCCGGCTGGCCTGGGCTCGCCGTAAGCGATTCGCTCGGCAATGAACTTCAGCAACCGGCTCACGCGCCCCGGGTTGAAGGTCGGCCCACCGTGGCCATCGTACTCCAGCTCACGCGCTTCGCCCAACAGGTCGAGTCGCAGCTGCAGCGGGTCCTGCCCGATCTCTATCGCGAGTTCGTCGATAAAGCTCTGGATCACGAACGCATTCGCCGTGTGCGCCGGTGCCCGCCACGAACCGCGCGGCAAGCCTATCGAATTGTGGAAGTACTCGAGCCGATAGTTGTCGACAATGCGGCGCGGGAAATCGTCGGGATACAATTCCGCCTGCCACAGATTCTCTGTCGGCATGTCCGGCCGCCGGTAGTACTTGCTGCCGCTCGCGAGTCGCTGCGTCCAGGCGGTAACCTGGCCGTCGCCGTCGATACCCGCGCGCACCTCGTGCAGGCCGCCGGGCCGATAGAAGTCGTTGGTCATGTCGTCCTCGCGGGACCACACGAGCTGGATGGGCCAGCCGGTTTGCTTCGAGATCATCGCGGCTTCTGCGACGTAGTCGTTCGTCAGGCGCCTGCCGAAAGCGCCGCCGACGCGCGTCATGTCAACGCGAATGTTTTCGCGCGGCAGGCCTGTTGCCGCGGCCGCGGCGCGCGAGGCGCCAGCCGGCATCTGCGTCGGTGCAATGATGTGGCAACTGTCCTCCCTGACGTGCGCGAAGCAGTTCTGTGGCTCCATCGGCTGGTGCGAGACGAACGGCACCGCGTAGCGGCGGGTGACGACTTTGTGGGCATTCGCCATTGCCGCCTCGAAGTCGCCGTCGTCCGTAACGATCTGTCCGGTGGTCTCGAGCATCGCCGCATTTTCCTGCCAGAAGCGTTCGCTGCTGTCATCGGCATTCGGGCCAGGCTCCCACTTGATCTCGAGTGCGTCACGCCCTTTCATCGCCGCCCATGTCGAGGTCGCGACGACGGCAACGCCGCTTGCAAGAATGACGTACGGCTCGCCGGCTTGTGGTCCCTCGATCGTGAACACGTCAAGCACGCCAGCAACTTTGCGCGCCGCCGAATCGTCGAAGGACTTCACGCGCCCGTTCAGGATCGGCGAACGCGCGATTACCGCGTATCGCATACCCTCGACCTGCGTGTCGAGACCAAACTTCGACCGCCCCGTCACGATGTCGAGCGAATCGATCGTATCGCGGCGCGTACCGATGATCCGGTAATCGCGTATTGCCTTTAGCGGCGGCGCTTCCTCGGGCATGTCAAGCTTTGCCGCATCCTCAATGAGGTCGGCGTAGGCGATCTCGCCGCCGGCGGCATCGCACAGGACGTAGCCGGGCCGGGTGCGGCAGGCTTCGGGCAGCACGCCGAGCCGCGCGGCTGCGGCGCGAACAAGCTGTTGCCGCGCTTGAGCGCCAACCTCGCGCATGAACTGCCAGTTCGAAGTAAGGCCGGTGCTACCGCCAACACCCTGGCCACCGTATTTCCAGGCATAGCCGTCGGCCGTCTTCAGGAGGCCGAGGGGCATCTGCCTGATGGAGACATCTTTCCACTCGACGTCGAGTTCCTCAGCCACCATCATGGGCAGCGCGGTACGCAGGCCCTGTCCGATCTCGGGCTGGTTGCTGCCGATGATGACCTCGCCCTTCGGCGTGATCTCGACAAAATAGCCGATCTGACGTTCGCCGAACGTGCCATCAGCCAATTCGGCGCGAGCGAGATCGAAGACGGGCAGCCCGAGCACGAAGCTGCCGGTCACTGTAGAACCGGCAACGAGGAAATGGCGGCGACTGATCATTGGTTCAGCCACGGCGACCCTCCTCCCGCGCGATCTCGGCGGCGCGATGAATAGCCTTGCGAATACGCACGTAGGTGCCGCAACGGCACAGCATGCCGGCGAGGTTGGCGTCAATGTCGGCGTCTGTCGGCACAGGATGGCGCTCGAGGAAGTCGACCGCGGCCATGATTTGCCCGGACTGGCAATAGCCGCACTGCGCAACGTCCAGTTCGAGCCAGGCCTTCTGCACCGCGTGCAGATTGTCGTCATCGGGCGCGAGGCCCTCGATCGTGGTTACCGAACGGCCCTCGAGCGACGCGACCGGTACCCGGCAGGACGCCGCGGCATCGCCGTCCAGGTGTACGACGCAGGCACCGCAGAGGCCAAGGCCACAACTGTACTTGGTTCCGGTGAGTCGTAAGTGGTCGCGAAGGACCCAGAGTAGCGGTGTATCGTCGTCGCCATCGAAGGTCACCGGGTGGTCATTGACCGTGAAAGAGATCATCTCGGGGCTCCCGCAGCTAGGCTGCCAGTTAGATGCACAAGACAGCCAAATGTTCGCAGAATCGGGTGCATTTTGCATTGCACAGGGAAGAGACGTGCGTTCCCTTATCTACAGCACTGCGCGGAGCGATGCACAGCCACGCAACTACGCAGACTTGCACCTCACAAACTTCACGAAACGCCCGACCCAGGGGTTCTTTTCTGTGTTTCGATGATGCGCAAAGCCGGCGAGAAGATTGCCAACGATCAGACCATCGTGCTGGCCATCGACACCATGGCCACGGCGTACCCGATAAGCATAGCCAGGATCGCCGGCCAGGTTTTCGAGACGCGCATAGTGGAACTCATGTGCCGGAATCGTTGCATCCGATTGCGGTGTTCCGGCCGACGCCGGTGACCACAGGCCCTGACCGGTTTCCTCCAGTATCACGTAGCCCCTGCCCTGCGGACGATCGTGGACAACGATATCCCCCGGTATGACGCCAACCATGTCGTACTTATCACCACGCCACTGGATGTTTTTCGCGAGATACATCAAACCGCCGCACTCCGCGTATGCCGGCATACCAGCGGCCAGTTTCTGACGGATGTCTGCACGCAGGCTCTTGTTCGCAGCCAGGGCGGGCAAACACATTTCGGGGAATCCGCCGCCAATGAACAGGCCGTCGGCCGCAGGCAATTCCGAATCGCTCAGTGCGTCGAAAAAAAGGAGTTTGGCGCCGGCATCCTCGAATGCCTCGAGATCATCCGGGTAATAGAAGCCGAACGCTGCATCGCGGGCGACAGCGATACGCACATCTGGCTTTGCCGCAGCGGATGCGTCGCCGACGAGGGACTCCTTGTGCACCGACCTGGCACTGTGGGCGATCTCGATCAGGCGATCGACATCCGTGCCGGCAGATACCACATCGGCAAGCCGGCGGATCGTCGCATCGACGCCTTCCGCCTCATTGGCCGGGACCAGACCAAGGTGCCTCTCGGGTATCTCGAGAACCTGGTCGAGGCCGATCGCGCCCAGCACTTCGATGTCAGTGTAACGGTTCAGTGCCGCGCGGAGTTTGCCCTCATGGCGGGTACCACCGACCTTGTTGAGGATCACGCCGCGAATGTCAACGGCCCGATCGAAGTCCAGGTAACCGCGAAGCAACGGTGCTACGCCCCGCGTCATGCCGGTAGTGTCGATCACCAGCACCACGGGCGCTGACAGCATTGTGGCCAGCGCAGCATTGCTGTCTGCACCTTCGACGTCGAGGCCATCGAAGAGTCCTTTGTTGCCCTCGATCAGGCTGATATCGGCCCCGGCCGATCTGGTGGCAAAACTGGCGACGATCTCCGCATGCGACATGGTAAAGAAGTCGAGGTTATAGCAAGCCCCGCCGGCGGCGCGAGCCAGCCACAAAGGATCGATGTAGTCCGGGCCTTTCTTGAAAGGCTGCACGGCCAGGCCACGCATCGTCATCGCCGATGCAAGTCCGACGGCAACTGACGTCTTGCCAGAGGACTTATGCGCGCCTGCTATGAAGAAGTGTGCCAATACAGATTACGTCGGTTCGCGCGGCTGCTGGCTGGCCGCCCGGCGTCCACGCGATCTATGGCAATCGAAACAATCGATTTTCACCGCCACGTAATCGTGACACGAGCGGCAAAAATGTTCCGGGCTGTCCGCGCTCACCGGCCTCGCATCCGGCCCCATAACCGCATGACAGTTTACGCATTCTCTGAGCCTGTGCCCCTCGCTGCGTATGTCTTGCGAGCGGGGTTCGCCATGCTCATGCTCGAGTAGCGTCATATGGTAACGGCGCATGAACTCCGTATCGTCAACACAGCTGTCGCCTTGCCCCC
>Ga0224497_10002190_pt1 | contig 11736 bp, 8 predicted proteins | sample SF_Jul11_sed_USG_4_FD_167970 | JGI IMG/M metagenome (GOLD analysis project Ga0224497, IMG submission 167970) | Sediment microbial communities from San Francisco Bay, California, United States - SF_Jul11_sed_USGS_13 | ecosystem: Environmental > Aquatic > Marine > Sediment | place: USA: California...
CAGCGTCGGGGAGTGGCCGTACGGCATGTTCGAGGCCGAGGTGCGCACGGCAGCCTTCCAGAACGGCTACTTCGCGGCGCTGTGCAACCGGGTCGGGGTCGAGGAGCAGCTGACCTTCGCCGGCGAGTCCTTCGTTTCGGACCCCGAAGGGCGCGTCGTCGCGCGCGCCAGGTCCGGCGAAGACGACCTGCTCGTCGCCGACCTCGACCTCGGGCGCGCCGCCGACTCCACCGCGCGGCGTCTCTTCTGGCGCGACCGCCGGCCCGAGCTCTACCGCGACTGGCTCGAGTAGCGTCCGCGCCGCTCCCTTCCTCGACTCGACCCAGGCTCAATCCGGTGCCGGGCTCGATCGAGGCAACGACTCGTGCAGGCGGATCTCGAGGTGCGACGCGTAACGCTGGAAGTCGGTGTCGGTGGTGAAGATGGCAACGTCGAAGCGATGGGCCACGGCGCAGACGAGGAGGTCGATCGCGGTTCCCGAGACGCCGCGAGCCCGGCAGACGTTGAAGAACCGCGCCGCCTGATCGTAGTCGAAGGGCTGGATCTCGAGATATCGGAAGTCGCCGAGAATCTCCTGGATCGCGGTGAAGCTCCTCTCGTCGCGGATGCCGGACAGGATCTCCTGGCGGATCGGGCCGACGAGGACCGCCTCGCCGGAACGTACCAGGCGGGTCCACTCGTCCACCAGCACGCGCTCCTCGCCACTGAGGGTGCGGCGCCGACGCCGCAACGCCAGAGACCAGATCGTAGTGTCGACGAGGACGATCAATCCGAGTCGGCGCGGCGCAGGTTCTTGTGATCGTAGTCGTCGAAATACTCGACTTCGCCCACCCACTCGAGGATGCTCAGGCGCCTGCGCGCCTTGACGTACTCCTTGAGCGCCGCGGTGACCGCCGCCTTCTTGGACGGATGATGCCCTACCGCGACGGCTTCCTCGATCAGTCGATCATCCAGTGCCAGGTTGGTCGCCATGGGTGCCTCCTGCACCGTCATTCTACACAGCCTGTTGTGTAAACGGCAACCCTGATGCTCCGCCCCAACAGCGACGGGATGGTCCACGCCGCCCCCTGTTCGCATCGCGGAGCGCCGGCGCCAGCGGCGGAGCCCAGCGGTCGTGCCGGGCGGTCAATCGTGGTGGCGAGCCGCCAGAAAGAAGATCCGGGCCTAGAAGCCACCCCTAGGCACCGAGCCCAGGAGGTACTTGAGATCGTCGTCGCTCCAGCGCACGCCGCCGCCCAGGAAGAGCGTCTCGCTGTCGCTCACTAGAAAGTCGTCGAGCCCGGCGAGCAGGTAGAGGTTGGGGTGGAGCCACCACTTGCCCGTCAGGCGGAGGCGGGGGTCGAGCTTGTCGGGGCGGCCGAAATCGAAGGCCTCGAGCGACATCCACAGCTTCTCGTCGAAGACGCCGTAGTCGACCCCGACGCCGGCGGTCGATTCGAAGATGCCGGTGCGCAGTCGTGCGGCGCCGGAGACGAAGCCGAACTGCGCCGTCAGTGCGTACTTGTCGTCGACCGTGCGGGTCTCGGTCGTCGTCGTCGCGCTCGCGCCGTCCGGCCCGGTCACGGTCTCCGTCTCGCGCCGGATCTTGAGCACACCGCGCGGGTCGTCCACCACTCCGATCCGGTAGAAGCGATTGCTGGTCGAGGGGTCCAGCGTGATCGTGAACGAGCTCGCCGCGTCGCCCGGCGCGTCGAGGTGGTAGCTGTCGAAGGCCAGATCCAGTCCCAGCTTCTGCACCCGGCCCAGGGTGTCGCTCAGGCTCTCGATGCCGGTCTTCATCGTTTCCAGGGTCGAGGTCAGCTGGTCGTGGGCCTCGTCGCTCGAGACGAGCTTGCCGAGCGTGCCCTCGCCGGAGGCCACCTGGCTCGAGATCTTGTTCAGGTTGTCGATCGAGGTCCGCATCGAGCCCGCCACCTGCGCCATGTTGTCCATGCCCTCGCGCAGCGAGCCCCGGTTCTCCGCGACGACGGCCTCGACCTGCGTCAGCAGCCGCTCCATCTGCTCGGTCAGCCGGGGCAGCTCGTCCGCCAGGCTGGCGCTCAGCCGGTCGAAGTTGTCCACGGTGCTGCCGAAGCCTTGCCGGTTGGCCGCGATCAGGTCGCGAACGCTGGCGCTCGTCACCTCGAGGTTGGCCAGCAGCCGCTGGATCGTCGGTCCCATCGCCTGGAAGTCGAGCGCGGTCAGGCTCTCCTCGAGGGTCGTACCGAGGTCGCTGAACTTCGCCATCGCCTGGTCCCAGCCCATGGGCGTCTCGCCCGGCAGAAGCGCGCCGTCCGGCAGCGGCGCGCCGCCGGCCTCGCCCACGCGGAGCTCGACGAACTTGTCGCCGAGCAGTCCGAGCGAGCTGATCGTGGCCGTCGCGCCTTCCCTCAGGTTGACGGGAGTCTCGAGGAGCAGGCCGACGACGGCCCGGCGGTCTTCCAGACGGATGCCGTCGACCCGTCCGACCCGGACGCCGGCCACCCGCACGGCCGACTTGTCGTCGAGCCCCGCGATCGAGTCGAAGACGGCCTCGACCCGCCGGCCCTCCGGTCCCCAGAGGCGCAGGTCCTCGATCTGGAAGATGAGGTATGCGAGGACGGCGAGCGCCGCCGCCATGAAGATTCCGACCTTGGCCGTGTTCGACATTCCAATCCCTTTCGTTACCGGGGTTCGGCGAGGCGAGGGCGGCGGCTAGCCGCTCCGCGCCGCCCCCCACATCTCGAGGTCGCGGCGCAGGAACTCGAAGACCCGCGGGTCCCTGCTGGCCCGCAGGTCCGCCGGCGTCTCGTGGGCGATGATCTTGCCGCCGTAGAGCATGGCCACCCGGTCGGCGATCCTGAAGACGCTTCCCATGTCGTGGCTGATGGTGACGAGCGTGGACGCGAGCGAGTTCTTGAGATCGATGATGAGCTCGTCGATCGTCTCCTTGGTGACCGGGTCGAGCCCCGTCGTCGGCTCGTCGAAGAGCAGGATCTCGGGCTCGTGGGCGATGGCGCGGGCAAATCCCACCCGCCGGCGCATGCCGCCCGAGAGCTCGGACGGCATCTTGCCCTCCACCCCCTCGAGCTTGACGAGCCCCAGGCACTCGCGCACCCGCGCCGCGATCTCGGCCCGCGAGCGCGAGCCGATGCGGGTCAGCGGGAACGCGACGTTCTCGGCCACGGTCATCGAGTCGAAGAGCGCCCCCTCCTGGAAGGCCATCCCGAACTTGCGCCGGAACCGGGTGAGGGCCTCCCCTGCGAGCTCCTCGACGGTCACGCCGTCCACCTCCACCGACCCGCGGTCCGGACGCAGCAGGCCGATCACGTGCTTCAGGAGGACGCTCTTGCCCGTGCCCGAGCCGCCGATGATCACCGTCGAGGTTCCCGCGGCCATGTCGAGGTCGACGCCGGAGAGCACGGCATTGGGCCCGAAGGCCTTGTGCAGGTCCCGCAGGCGGATCTTCACCTCGCCCGGCCGGGCGCTCTCCGCGGCGCCCATCAGAAGAGGATCTTCGTCAGGAAGAAGTCGCTGATCAAGATGACGATGCTGGCGATGACCACCGCCCGGGTCGTCGAGCGCCCCACCCCCTGCGCCCCGCCGCTCGTGTAGAACCCCTGCTGGCAGCCGATGACGGCGAGGAACAGGCCGAAGAAGGCCGCCTTGATCAATCCGGAGGTGACGTCCGAGACCTCGGTGTACTGGAAGGTCGTCTCGAGGTAGGCCACCGGATTCGTGCCCATGAGGAGCACGGCGACGAGATAGCCGCCCCAGATGCCGATGGCGTCGGAGACGACGACGAGGAGCGGCAGCATGACGACCGTCGCCCAGACCCGGGGGACCACGAGGTAGTGAATCGGATTGGTCGCCATGACCTCGAGGGCGTCGATCTGCTCGGTGACCCGCATGCTGCCCAGCTCCGCGCCCATCGCCGACCCCGAGCGGCCGGCGATGATGAGGCCGCCGAGGACGGCCGCGAGCTCGCGCACGAGAGACAGGGAGACGAGCGAGCCGACGTAGCGCTCGGCGCCGAAGCGCATGAGGGTCGCCGTCGTCTGCAGCGCCATGACCATCCCCGTGAACATGGCGGTCAGGAGGATGACGGGCAGCGAGTTCACGCCCACGCGGACCATCTGGTAGAGCAGCTGGCGCCAGTCCCAGGGCCGCCGCGGGGTCCAGACCAGGACCCCCCAGAGCATCTCGAAGAAGCGGCCGATCTCCTCGAAGAAGGCCTCGATGGTCTTCATGCCGGCGCGCGCGTCAGTCGTCGATGTAGCCGAGGCGGGTCCGCACGCGCAGGCCGAGGCCGCGCACCCTGACGTCGACCTCGCGCCAGCTGCCGTCGCCCACGGCGTGCTGCGGGTAGTAGCCCAGGACGTACTGCTGCCGCAGCTCGTCCATGATCTCGGCGAACGCGTCCGCCAGCTGCTCGGGGCCGTCGATCTCGGCGACGCGGCCGCCGCTCTGCGTCACGACGCGATGCAGCAGCCGGTGCTCCTCGAGGTTCCCCTCGAAGCCCCGCAGGGCGGTAGCGAACCGCGGCGGGTCCGAGGCTCCAGGCTCGCGGAGGAAGATCCAGTAGACGAGCGCCTGGCTGCGCTCGGCCTTCCACAGCACGTCGCGCATCGACAGCAGGCTGTGCAGATCGGAGCCGTCGGTGAAGAGCACCACCACCCGCCGCCCCTGGCGGGCGTCGAGCAGCTTCAGACCGGCGTAGAGGTAGTCGTTGATGGCGGTGCCGCCCACCGGCTCCACCGCCTCGAGGACCCGGCCGAGCACCTCCGGATCGCGGGTGAACGGCGTCGCCCCCAGCAGGCGATCGGAGAAGAGAACGAGCTTGGCCTCGTCGAGCGGCGCCATCCGGTCGAGGAACGTCCGGGCGCCGCCCATCGCCGCGGCGAAGCGCTCCCCTTCCATGCTCGCGCTGCAGTCGAGCAGCAGCACCGCCGTCACCGGGACGTCCCCGTGCTCGAAGGTGACGATCTCTTCCGGCTCGCCGCCGTCGAGGATCTTGAAGTCGCCGCGCTCGAGGTTCGGCACCCTCTCGCCCTCCGACATCACGCTCACGTAGAGCTGGCGCAGCTCCACCTCGAGGGAGTCGTCGACCTTGAAGCTGCCCGTAAGCCGCAGCGCGACGACCCGCTCGCCCCCCGCCAGCCGCGCCTCGGCCCGCAGCTCGCGCTCGCGGTTCTCGTAGCCGACGTCCCAGACGAGGGAGTACGGCCGCTCGGTCACCGTTCCGACGCTCACCCCGTCGACGAAGAACTCCACGGCCAGGACCGCCTCCTCCGTCTCGACGTGAACGGAAAGCTCCACGGGGCCGTAGATCCCGGCCCCCGGGTCCGGAGAGAGGAACCACGCCTCGGCCGCGCCGGCGGCGGCAGCCCAGGCCGAAGCCCAGGTCGCGGCCACGACCAGGAGGAGCGCGCGGCGCATCATTCCGCCGGCAGCATGGGCTCGCCGCTCCGCGTGGCGACCGCGAGGACGCCGTTCTGATCCGCCGCCGCCTGGCGCAGCCGCGCGCGCGCCGCGTCCAGCAGCCGGCCGGGCCAGTGTGCGTAGTGGTAGCGCTCCGATTCCGGCTCCGGCCGGCCCGAGATCTCGTCCAGCACCGCGAGCGCGGACCGCGACTGCCTCTGCCGGTCGAGCAGGAGCGCGAGCTGGATCGCCTGCCGCGAGCTCTCGGGGAAGCGCTTCCGGCCCTCGCGGGCGACGGCCGCCGCGACGAGCGGATCCTCCTGCAAGCGCGCCTTCTCCTGGACGGCGAACCTGGCCACCCACTCCGGCTCGCCGATCGCCAGCGCGCGGTCGAGGAGCGGCTCGGCCAGCCGCGGCTCGCCGCCGCGGGCGACGCAGACCGCCTGGCGCAGCAGCGCCTCGGCGCAGCCCGGCTCGAAGCGCGCCGCGGCGGCGTAGTGCTGCGCGGCCTCGGCCAGCTCGCCGCGCCGCTCGTAGAGGGCACCGAGGCCCAGGTGCGCGGCCGCGTTTCCGGGATCGACGGCGAGGGCGCGCGCAAGGAGCTCGGCGCTGCGCGTCGTGACGAAACCGCTCTGCAGCCAGCCGCCGAGGCTCGTCAGCAGATCGCTCGCGGTGCGCCTCGCCGCGGCCTGCCCGGACCTCTCGGCGTAGACCTCGGCCAGCTCGGAGCTCATCACGAGCGAGTGGCGGGCGAGCACGGTGGCGCGCTGCCCCGCGTAGTGGCGGTAGGCGTCGTGGTGCAGCAGCATGATCGGCACGAGCAGCTCGACCGAGCCGCGCTCGAGGATCTCCCGGATCACCCCGAGCTTGGCCCGCCAGAGCTCCTCGACGTCGCGCTCGACCTTGCCGGGCCGGATGAGCGGCGTCTCGAGGGCGTCGAGCTTCTCGAGGGCGGGCTGCGTCTCCCCCTCCGCCCAGGTCGCGAGGACTCCCGGATAGGCGGCGTACACCCGGCCGGCGATGTCGGGGTCCGCCGCTCCCGCCATCGCCGGCACGAGCGTCAGCATCGCCGCGAGAGCGGTCACGACCCGTGCGCAAACGAACCGCTCTGCGAGCTTCGTCACACCCCAAGGCTAATGACGTGTGGCGGCGGGCGCAAGCGGCGCGGGGACGCTGCAAGCCGGGCCGCGGGCCTGACGGAGCCGAGGCGCTACCCGGCCAGCACCAGCCGCAGGCTTGCCGCGTCGATGTTGCCGCCGGTCAGGTAGATGACGACGGTCCTGCCGGCCAGCCGGGGCGCCAGCTTGCGCAGGCCGGCGAGGCCGGCGGCGCCGGCGCCTTCGGCGAGGTTGTGGGTGGTGGCGAGCAGCAGGCGGATGGCGGCGGCGAGCTCTTCCTCGCCGACGGTGATGAAGTCGGTGAGCCCCTCGCTTAGAGCGCCGAACGTGCCGTCGTAGACGTCGCCCGTCGCCAGCCCGTCGGCGAGCGTCGGCCGGATGCCGCTGCGCACCCGCTCGCCGGCGTGCCAGGAGTCGTGGATCGTCGAGGCCGCCGCAGCCTGGACGCCGTAGAACCGGGTCTCCGGGGCCAGCTCGCGGGCCACGGTCATGGCCCCGACGGCCTGCGATCCGCCGCCGACGGCGATCACGAAGGCGTCCACGCCCGGCTCCTGGTCGAAGACCTCGAGGGCGATGGTGGCCGCGCCGGCGAGCACGCCGAGGTCGTTGGTGGAGTGGATGAAGGTCATCCCGCGCCGCGCCACCAGCTCGCGCGCCACCTCGACGGCGTCGTCGTAGGTCTCGCCGCGCTCTACCAGCTCGGCGCCGAAGGCGCGGATGGCGGCGTTCTTCTCCGGGTTGTTGCCCAGCGGCACGCAGATGGTGGAGCGCACCCCCAGCCGCTGCCCGGCCCAGGCAACCCCCTGGCCGTGGTTGCCCCGGGTCGCGGTCACCACGCCCCGGCCGCGCTCCTCGGCGCTCAGCCGCGACAGGGCGACCAGGCCGTTGCGGGCCTTGAAGGCGTTGGTGGGCTGGTGGTTCTCGTGCTTGACGAGCACCCGCACCCCGTGGCCGACGGCCTCGTCGAGGAGAGCGTACGAGCGCAGCGGCGTCGGCGGCAGCACGGCCGCGACCACCCGCCGCGCCGCGAGCACGTCCTCGAAGGCGAGGGGCCAGCCTCCCGTCATGCGGCCGCCGTGATGCGTCCCGTCACGCGCCGCGGCCCGCCGTCTCGATCTTCGCGCTGGCTGATTCCATGACGTTTCCTCCGCCGCCTGCGGCAGGTCTCCGGCCGCCGATGATACCGGGCCGCGCGACGATCCGCCGTCAGGCAGCCTAAAGCGCCATGAACACGCACGATTTCCCGCACCGACGTTTGACAAGAAGGCTCGCCTTCTTCCAAGATTGCGGCGATGAGAAGCGTCCACGATCGACCGAATCGTGGCGGCGCCGGCGGATCGGGGCGGTCCGCGCGCCGGACGGGAGGGGCCCGTCGAAGAGTGGTACGCCCAGAAAGGAGGTGGTCCTGTGGAGTTACATAAACCGGGTTTCGTGGAGGTGGCGACTCCGTAAGGGGAACCTCCCACGCCTCCGTGGCCTGACTGGAGGGTCTCCCGAGAAGGGGAACCCCTCGCCACCGAGACAACCCTGAAGGCCCCGGCCGGCCCACGGCCGGGGCCTTCTTACTTCCGGCCGCCTTGCTTCAGGCCGCCGACTTCAAGGCACGACCCGCAGCCTGCGATGGTCGCTCTTCCAGGTAGGCGGTCGGCATCGCTGCCATCCACGGTCTGCGACGGTGGAAGGGCCGAGCCGGTCAGCGAGAGCTGATTCCGAGGGTCGCGGCCCGCGAGCCGCTCAGCGCCCGCCGATCGTGAGCGTCGCGCCGGCCGAGTAGGCGTTGAACTCGGGGGCGTACATCGACTGGACCGTCGCCGGGGCGGCCTTGAAGGTGCCGCCGAGGTTGGCCCGCAGCCGGTAGCGGAAGGCGTACTCGCCCGCCGGCAGCCATTCGAAGAAGAAGTCCGTGCCGCTGTCGCGCACCTGCTCGTACCAGCCCACCCCGAGGTCCCACTTGTACTGCGAGGTCAACGTCTCGGGCTCGAAGCCGGCGGCCCGCGGGTCGCGCAGGTGGACGTACTCGGCCGCGTGCCTGGCCCGCAGGGTCAGCCGCACCTCGACCTGGTCGCCGGGGACGAGCTCGGTACCCTCGGCGAGCGGCTCGAGCACCCATTCCTCGCCCCGCCGCAGCCGCCGGAAGTAGGTGCGCTCGACGGCGAAGAAGTCTCCGCTGGCGCGCTCCGGCAGGAGCTCCGTCGAGAAGTGCCAGGTCGCCGAGGCGAACATGAGGCCCGGGGTCTCCTTCTCCACCACGATCGTGGAGTCCCGCGCCGGATCGATCTCGTCTCCCGTCACGACGATCTGGCGGTTGCGCCCCGTGTACTCCTCGGGCTCGAAGACGAGCTCGGTGACCCGCCCGCCGACCTGCACGGTCGCCGCCTCGCGCGTGCCGAGCTGCCCGACGGCGGACAGATAGTGGACGAGCGAGTAGATGACCTCGGCCGTCGCGCGGGTCGACTTCCAGTGGTTGAGCTTCTTGTTGAGCATCAGCCAATGGACGAGCCCCCGCCGCCGCTCGTCGTCCGGCGAGATCTCCGTGAGCGTGCGCAGGGCGAAGGCGTGGCTCTCGATCGTGTCGTTGTACCAGAGCCAGGCGCGGTCCTCCGGGGCCCAGAACGTGCCCTCGTCCACCGTGGTGCGCGCCGAGTCCATGACGCTGTCGAAGACGAGCCGCGCGTCGTCCGCGCGCCCGGCGCGCCGCAGGGTCAGCGCCAGGTAGCTCTTGACGAGCGGCGAGTGGCGCTGCCAGCGCGCGAACGAGTGGTCGAGCATCCGCCGCCGGTCGTCGGCCGTGAAGACCCCTCCCGTCCAGGATTCGTCCGGGTAGCTCGAGAGCACGTAGTTGAGCAGCGCCACCGTCTCGTGCCGCGCCTCCTCCGAGCCGAGGTCGCCGACGATCTCCTCGACGTAGTGCCGGTGCAGATACTGCCAGGCGCGAACGACCACGTCCCGGGGGACGTCGAGCCCGAACTCGAGGGCCCGCGACAGCCCGCTCACGACGTAGAGGGTCATGAACGGCGACGGCGGGCCTCCCGGCCACCAGGGAAAGGCGCCGACCGCGGTCTGGGCGGCCGCGAGCCGCCCCAGGGCGGCGTCGCGCTGCGCCGCGGCGACCCGCGGATCCAGCACCCGGACGAGACCCTCGTCGGGCCCTTCGCCGCCCCCGGCGGCGACGAGCCAGGGCGTCTCTTCGAGCGCCATGCGCCGGTTCGGGTCGTCGGCGACCCAGGGCTCGAGCGGCGTCTCGCGGGCCGCCAGGCCGGCGGCCATCCGGGCCACCGCCGGATACTCGTCGAAGACCGAGCTGACGATGCCCGTCGACAGGAAGCGGTTCAAGACCTGCTCCGTGCACTCGTAGGGGAAGTCCACGAGGTAGGGCAGCGCGTTGAGCACCGAGTAGAAGAGCTGGGCGTCGAGGGTGACGACGAGCTGCTCGTCGATCCGGCTCGGGTCGCCGCCGGCGGCGAGATCGGGGAACGCGAGCTCCCGCCGGGTCGCATCCTGGAGGGCGGCGAAGCGGGATTGGGCGAGATGGAAGCGGCCCGGCAGGAGCGGCAGCGGCCGCAGCTCGCCGTCCGAGAAGTCGCCGGCCGCGCCGACCACGCGCACCGCCACCGTGCCGACCCGGCGCGGCGCGCGGACCTCGAAGGACAGCGTCGTCGAGGCTCCGGGCGCCACCTCGAAGGCCCGGCCCCGGCGCTCCTCGGCGGCCAGCCCGAAGTCGCCGGCGACGCTCTCCCCGCCGGCGGGGTCGAGGATGTCGAGCTCGAGCTCGCCGCTGAGCGGTGCCTCCCCGGCGTTCTGGACGACGACCTCGAGCCGCGCCGCGTCGCTCTCGCGCAGGAACCGCGGCAGGTAGGGCCGCACCAGAAGCTCCTTCGCCGTCGTCACCTTCTCGGTGCGGGCGCCGTAGCGCAGCTCGCGCGTCAGGGCGTGCACCCAGACGTTCCATTCGGTCAGGGAATCGGGCACCGTGAACTCGAACGCCACCGCGCCGTCGCCGTCGGTCACCAGGTGCGGCTCCCAGAACGCCGTCTCCGAGAAGTCCGTGCGCAGCTCCCCGCCCTCGGCGGCCGGGCCCTCTTTCTCGGCCTGCGCCTCGCCGTCCCCGGCCTCCGCCTCGAAGCTCCCGGCCGTCGGCTCGACCGCCATCGCTCCCTCGTCCGGCGCCGGCGCTTCCATCATCATGGCGACGTTCCAATCCGCCATCCGCCTCATCCCGCGGGGCCCCGGACCGCCGATCCCGTAGGCGTCGAAGAAGCGGAGGCGATCCGCCCGCAGCGAGGGATACCGGGGCACGCGGATCCAGTCCTTCTCCTTCTGCAGGACGGGCCGCGACGAGCCGAGGCTGGCCAGCCACGTGGCGAGCGCCGGGGTGGGAGGCTCGAACCCGTGCGGGCGGGGCGGTTGGTGGGGGGCGAAGAGCTCGAGGCTGCGGTCGTGCATGTAGCCGAGCACCTCCGCCGCGCCTTCGGCCAGCGCCTCGCCGTCCGGATCCGCGACGACGACCCGCCAGCGCTCGCGGGCGCCGGGCCGCAGCCGATCCCGGAAGGTGGCGAAGCTGACGGCGAGATCCCGCTCCGCGGGCGGCACCGTGAGCCGCCGCTCGAGGGTCATGAGCTGGTGGTCGGCGAGGGTCGTGAGGCGTACCAGGACGCCGCCCCGATCCGCCTCGCCGACGGGCACCTCGAGCGTCCGCGCGGCGGCGGTCGCCGTCAGCCGGCGCTCCTCGACGGGCCGGCCGGGGCGCGCGATCTCGAGCAGGAGCTCCTGGCCCGGCAGGCCCGAGTGCACGAGCAGGCGCGCCGTCTCCCCGGGGAAGACGGTGCTCCGCTCGACCGCCAGCAGCGCCGGCAACGGCAGCCGCGCCGCGCCGGCGACGACGAACTCGAGCTGCGCCCGGGCCGCCGCCCCGAAGGGGTCGCGGGTCTCGTAGTAGAGGCGGTAGGCGCCCGCGGCGAGAGGCTCGGTCTCGATCCGCGCCATCCCCGCGCCGTCGTGCTCGAGCTCGCCGGCAACGACGGTCTCGCCGTCGGGCCAGGAGCGCAGGCGGCCTTCGACGCGATAGCCGGGGCTCCAGCGCGGGCGCAGATCGTCGCCCGGCGTCCGGTAGGAAGCCGCGGCGCCCGGCTCGCGGCCGACCGGCTCGTCGGCCGGCAGCGTCACCTCGCTCGGCGCCGCGAGAGCCACCAGCCGCCAGCTGCCGCTCCCGGGGCGGCCGACGCCGTCGAGATCGGCGCGG
>Ga0224497_10002192_pt1 | contig 11732 bp, 10 predicted proteins | sample SF_Jul11_sed_USG_4_FD_167970 | JGI IMG/M metagenome (GOLD analysis project Ga0224497, IMG submission 167970) | Sediment microbial communities from San Francisco Bay, California, United States - SF_Jul11_sed_USGS_13 | ecosystem: Environmental > Aquatic > Marine > Sediment | place: USA...
CAGGTTGTACCCCTGAACGATCCGGCCGGCATGTAGGGCTTCGGGGTGATAGTCTCCCATGCGATCGGGGAACGCGGTGGTACCCATCATCGGCGTGAGCTGGAGAGCCATGAAATCTCGAAAGTGGACGGTTTGATAGTCTGCGAGCATCAGCTCGAGAGTACGGATATGGCAGAGGTGAAAGGGATAGTAAAGAGCGTTCATGAAGGAAGTGCAGAAACAAGAAAAGAACTCAATGGAATGGTAAGGGGAGTGCTAATCTGGCGGGTAGGGCGTCCGTTTTTCTGAGCGTAAAAAAATTTAAACATGATAATATTCTTTAAATTTTAGTCGACAGGTTACTTCTAGGTAAATGACAGAGCCATGGCATTTTCTAATTCAGGTAAAAACAGGAATTATTCAATGCAGTAAAGGGAATTATTGTTTTTGTGAAATGAAAATGTAAAGTAAATAGTAATCTTATTCTTTAAATTTACGACAGTTCTATTCGGCCCATTCTTAGGGAGTTTTTTGTCATGGATGAGATCATGTTCTTTAAAGGTCTGAGGTAAGCTGAGAGAGCCTTTATTCGCCAAGCTTCAGGGTGACGTAGGGGGTCAGAAAATACGCGATAAGAGAGAGAAGCATTCCCACGGCTGCCCCCAGTAATCCGCTAATATAGACCCCAAAAAGAGGAAACAAAAACACCACCAGAATCATGATCTTGGCAATATCTCTGTGCCCCTCATAAAAGGCCTGACGTTGGGCACTTTTGAGAGAATCACTCAAAGATAGATCGGAAGGGAGCGCCATGGAAGTCCGAGAGCCGCAAGTGAATGAGTAAGGGGCCCTGATAACAGGGTGGGCCTGTGATCAAGAAAGTTGGTCTTTTTCTCGAGGAGAAGCTTGTAGGCCTGCTCCAAGCTATGGTTGATTCTCTCTTATTACTCTAACCATGGTTCATGAGCATTTCATGATGGGGCCGATGTTCTTGAAGCCCTCTACATTTCCTCTCCACTTTCCAGGCAGGTGGTACATTCATCCATTTTGGGGTCGCCATGGCGGCTGCAATAATGACGGGAACACTTGCCACAGGTCATAAAGGTCATGCGGACCCAACCCCCTTCCCCGCACACATAACAGTTTTTTTCTCGTTTCGCTTTTGGCATCACGTCTCCTCTATCGTGCGTTCGTTCTCCGCTATAACAACATGAGGACTAGGTCAGCGTTAGAAGGCTCCTGTTTGGGGTTTTTGATCAGAAATGTTGTTCCCGAGAGAAATCCTGGTAACCAATTGGGGCAGGCGTCCATTCTGCAATGACGCATCAGGAATAAGGATGAGGAGACTACAGCATGGGTCAGAGGTCTGGCAAACGCCGCAGGGTGCGATTGAAAGGAAGATTGAGGTCTTGTGTGACGAAATTCCCGGGAATTTTCCTAGGAAAAAGTTAGTTCCTGAATGTGATTGCCAAATTACCTACATTTTCGGTATCTCTATGTGTTCAAGGGTTCCAGGGAAGGTTCCAAGACCCGAAGTAAATCGTGAAAAAAATTTGACCATACGAAGAAAGGAACGAAGCATGGCATGTGCTCGATGTGGCGGACTGATTGTGAAAGAATCGGTCTATGATAGGGAAGGAAGCAGCCAGGTCATCCTCATGGACCGTTGCCTCCAATGTGGCCATATTGAAGATCCCGTGAGTGCGCGCAATCGTGCGCAGATCAGTCAATCACCTACCGAGAAAGGCAAGGTCCGGCGGGACCCCGAGCACCCCTTCCCCCCGATTCAATTAGCCAAAGGGTAGGATGAGGCTACGCCGGCATCAACGGGAGTTAGCGGACATCTGCGAGGAAATCCTGGGTGGGCGAGGGCTCACAGACATTGTCTGTGCGGTTACGCCCGGTGGAGGGAAGAGCTTGCTGCCACAGATTCTCGCGGCACGCTTGATTCCAGCAGTGGCCGACGCACTCTGTTGGATCGTTCCGCGCAGTGTGTTGCAAGATCAGGGCGCACGCGGCTTTCAAAATCCCGGTCACCGAGCCCTCCTAGGCCATCGGTTGGAGGCCATGATGACCACCAATCAAGCCCATCCGACGAAGGGATGCGCCGCCTATGTCACCACCTATCAGGCCCTTGCGGCGGATGCCCGGAAGATGAACGCCAAAGAGTTTCGCCGCAAACGCTATCTCTTGGTTCTGGATGAGCCGCATCATCTCGAAGAAGGCGGCATGTGGCATCAGGCCATTCAGCCCCTTTACGATCACGCGGTTCTGCGGGTGCTCATGAGTGGCACGTTTGAGCGCGGTGAGGGCACCCCGATTGCGTTTTTACCCTATACCAATACTGCTCGTGGCGATCGAATTGATTGGGAGGGTACCCCATCCCGTGCCGTTATTCGCTACACGTTAGCCGATGCGCTACGCGAGCAGGCCTGCATTGATCTGACCGTCCACTACGCCAACTGCCAGGCGACATGGTTGGATGCTCAGGGAGCTGAGCATCATGTGGAGAGCTTGGCGTTAGCTGGGAAGCAATCATCTGCTGCTCTCCTTACGGCACTAAAAACTGAAGCAGCCCTTGAACTTTTAAGTACGGGTGTAAAGGATTGGCAGAACCATCGCCTTCGTCATCCTCGCTCGAAGTTATTGGTCGTTGCGGCCAATATTGAACAGGCCCAGAAGTATACGGCCTGGCTTCAAGCGCGAGGTGTCCCTGCCAATATTGCGACCAGTGAAGATTCAACAGCAGCCTATCAGGCTATCAAGGCGTTTAAACGTCAAGGAAGTGGGGCCATCGATTGCTTGATCACGGTGGCCATGGCATATGAGGGCTTAGATGTTCCGGCCATTACCCATCTTATTTGCCTCACGCATATACGAACCAAGCCTTGGATCGAGCAGGTCGTTCATCGTGCGACGCGTATGGATCCGCTGGCTGGACCCTATGCCGACCAGCGGGCGTATATTTATGCCCCGGACGATAGGCCTTTTCGGGAATGTCTGGAATTCATTTTAGCGCAACGCAACACCGCCATTGCGGGCTCTCAGTCATCATCCCAGGCGCTGGGAGACCAGGCGTTCCAAAATGCTCAGGGGCTGTTTCCCCAGACCGATCGCGCAGAATCGAGTATCCAACCATTACATTCCGGAGTCCTGGGGATGAGTAACCAAGCGCTATGGGCCAATCTGGCGGTGCCGGCTCAATCGGAACTTCACCAGGAGACACCCAAAGAGCGATTGGATCGCTTACGTCAGCAAATTGAGAAACACGTTCGCACGCACGAGCAGGCGCGCAAACTGTCGCATGGCACCGTGAATCGGGCTGTCTATTCACAGTTTCGAAAATCGCGTGCAGCCATGACCGAACCTGAACTTCACAAAGTCATGAAATGGGTCAGTAAAGCCTATCCTCTCTAATCTGGACCTGCGTCTCGTCCCGTGTGCATTGTGTTCACCGGCCAGACATCCACCCAAAGCCCATTATGTCTGAAAACAAGAACGAAAACTCCGCCTATCAGGGACCGGCATTCTGGTCGTATGGCTTCCGGCCGTTCTTTTTGAGCGCGGGCCTCTTTGCCGCGGTGGCGATCCCGATCTGGATCCTCATGATCACTGGGACGGATCGCGTCGAATTTCACTATGCCCCACGAGACTGGCATGTGCATGAGATGATCTTTGGATTTTTGGCCAGCGTCATCACCGGGTTTGTACTCACCGCCATGCCCAACTGGACTGACCGCTCTCCGCTCAGCGGCTGGCCGTTGATGTGGCTTTGGGGACTGTGGGTAGCCGGTCGTCTGGCTAGCACCGGGCCCTGGTTCACCCCGCTGCCGTCAGCTCTCATAGATGGTGCATTTCTGGTGATTGTGGCAGCTGTGGTGTGGCGAGAGATATTCATGGCCAAGGCATGGGACCGGTTGCCGATTGCTGTGCTGATCAGCCTCTATGCGAGCGCGAATCTGCTCTTTCATGGGCTCTTTCTTAATCATGCGGCCACCGATCTGGCCGAGCGGATGGCTCTGGTTCTCATCATGGTGTTGCTCGCACTCATCGGAGGAAAAGTCACCCCTGGCTTTACGGAAGATTTCTTGGGTCAGCAAGGTCTGACACCACGGCCTGCGCCTTTTTCTCGATTCGATGGCTTCTCGGTTATCGCCGTGGGCCTCGCCGGGATTGCCTGGATGATGAATTTGGGGCCACTGATCACAGGCAGTGCGTTCGTGGCCGCAGGGGTCATCCACCTGATTCGTTTGAGCCGATGGTATGGCTGGCTCACCTGGCGTGAACCGTTAGTGCTGATTCTACATCTGGGATATGCGTGGCTCGCCCTGTCGTTTCTCATCCTTGGGGGAGCCAAACTAGGCGTTGGGTTGCATGGGGAAGAAGCGATCCATGCACTCACGACTGGAGCTGTGGGTGTGATGACTCTGGCCGTGATGACCCGAGCGAGCCTGGGTCATACGGGACGAATCAAACATGCTGGACCCCTAACCGTCCTCATTTATCTTCTGGTCAACGTGGGGGCCCTGCTCCGGGTTTTCGGGCCAAGTCTGAACCCCTCGGGAGATGGTATGCTTATCCTGGCCGCTGGGTGTTGGAGTGGCGCCTATCTGTTGTTCGTCCTCGGCTACGGCCGCATGTTGCTTGGTCGTGACTTGGAAGAGGTGGCAGGACAGTGAGGGCAATGGTGTTCGGTGACCATTTCGGTTCAAAGACGTGGCCTTCTCGTCTACGAAATACCACGATGATTGTTTGGAGACGGTATTCCCTATGACCATACAATGGTTTCCCGGTCACATGAATATTGCGCGTCAAGAAGCGGCGAAACGGATGGAGACCGTCGATGTTATCATCGAAGTGTTGGATGCGCGGATGCCGAAGGCCAGCAGCAATCCGATGATCACGGAATTGCGGTTACATCGCCAGCGGCCTTGTCTCAAAGTACTCAACAAAGCCGATCTTGCAGACCCGGCTGTGACCAAGGCGTGGCTCGACATGTACAACCAGGAGCCCGGCGTCAACGCCGTGGCTCTCTCCTGCAATCAACCCGGCCAAGCCGCAAAGGTGCCCAATCTTTGTCAGCTATTGGCTCCACATCGCAATAGCAGTACGAAGCCGCTACGCATGCTCATCATGGGCATTCCTAATGTTGGCAAATCCACATTCATGAATATGCTCCTCAAACGCCGTCTTGCCAAAGTCGGGAACGAACCTGCCGTCACAAGAATGCAGCAGCGTCATACCCTGAACGATCATATGACTCTTATTGATTCGCCCGGCCTGCTGTGGCCAAAAATTGAAGACCCGATTGTCGGTTTTATGCTGGCCACTATCTATGCGGTGAGTGCGAAGGTCGTCGTTGACGAAGAACTCGCCGAGTTCCTCGCGTCCATCCTTCTCGCACGGTACCCTGATCTTCTTGAAAAACGGTACGGGTGCGTAGGAGATGACCTGGACAGTGCGGGCGTACTCCAAGCCATAGCAAAAAAACGGGGCTGTCTCACGAAAGGAAAGGGTGGGGGATTGGATATGGAAAAAGCGGCAAAAATCCTGCTTAACGAATATCGTAACGGCACCTTGGGCCGCACGAGCCTAGAGAAACCAGATGCGCGCGAGCCCCTGACCTAGGCTTCTGCTGGTTCAGTCATTGATCAAAATCCTGGCATGGGAAAAGCCAATTTATTAGAATCTGTATAATTCTATGACCCTCCACCAAAGGTATGAAAGATGAGTTGCGATAAAGACACCCTTGATTTTGTCACAATTGACGGCCTACTTGCCTATGGTGAGGCGCTTGCCAGCCGACCGCCAGCGGAGGGAATTCAGTTCCCTGCCCCGCCTGTGGCCTCGATGAACCGCTCACAAAATGTTCAAGAGGCGATGGTCGCGATCAGAGGATTCGTGCAACAAGCCCAAGCCGGTTTTAGGGATGCTGCGGCATACAACAATGCCAGGCAGGCATTGATTCACCAAGTCTGCGGTGGAGATGGCATCGTCTTTTTTGCCGCCTGGAATCAGCTCCTTGCCCAAGGAGAACTGTCGGCATTATTCCGGGCGCCGATCGGGGCAACGCAAAAGCCCATTCGTCGTCGTCCCGTTGCTATTGTGCAACGCCCGCACATGACGGCAAGTTTGGCAGAAGGCCGTATCGTGCTCGACATCGGGGATGATCGATTTTGGTTAATGCCACGAGATTTACATGAGCGAACCCTGTTTCTCACCATGCGCCATGGCATCTCGCAGGTAGACAGTAAAAAGTGTCGAGTCGGGCGTCGGTTACGCAACGTGTTGGACCCAGAAAGGGGTATTCCTAAGGCTGATGCCATTGGTGCCGCGCTGGCCAGGACGGTGGGCTTGGTTGGGAAGCAACTGGACTTCCTCCAATTACATAATTACCTCGATGCCTCATCCTTTGTGCATATGGTGAGCCACAGTCCCAATACTCGACAGCTCTTTGAACGGGTTGTCGCCATTCTGGATCCGAAGGCCACCATGGCAAAAGAGCCCATCATGGAGCAGGCGTTAGAGTCTCAAGACTTTGGTTGGGCCACCGGCATAGAGAAAACCGAAGAAATCGAGGAAGCCGCCAAAGCGTTTGGCGTCGATGCCAAAACAGCCCAGCGGTTGATTAAGCACCCGCTCTATAGTTACCCCGGAGGCCATTCGTTCTTTGAACTTTATATTGAGTTGGTCGATCGATTTCATCAATTAGGCCAGGACCACCTGGGACAGGTGTTGTGTTTGTACACGCACAGCTCCACCTTGCGGGCCCTCTTAATTTATCTTGATCCTCGCCCGTTCAGTGAAGCCTTTTCCGAATTTGGAGGCTATAAGGAGGGGCAGGATAATGTGGTTCTTCTCACGTTTGAGCATGGGCAGTTATCCGGATATTCCACGGCGGTCGGTCTTTCGGAGCGTGAACGGGCAGCGCGTGAGGCCTGGGTTTCTGTGGAACAAACCCGCAGGCAGAAGGTGACGTTGAAGCCACGGAAAATCCGCAGGCTTGTCGCGTTGGTGTCTGGCGGAGATTTTGCGGGAGCGGGGGCGGCGTTAAAAGAGCTTCGTGTGACAGGGACCCGATTGGGTCTCGAAGTCTATTTTGTTCACCATGGATTTCTCGGTTTGGTGAATAATTGGATTGAGTTGGTCACGGAAGAGGAGACACGTGGGATGAGTAATCATCCTAGCAGTCCCATTGGCAGCAGCCGGTTTGAAGAATTCAAAGGTGAGGGGGCCCAACTGGCAGCCATGCAGCACCTCAAGCCCTATCTGCAGGATGGGGCCCTGGTCGTCATGGGGGGGGATGGAAGTTTACGTGGGGCCCGTGCCCTCTTCGAGCAGTTTGGCGTACAGGTGGTGGGGATTCCAGGTTCGATCGACGACAATTTGGCTGGCACGACGTCGCTGGGGCTTCATTCGGCGGTGGAGCTCGCCAATAAATCGATTGAATCACTGAAAGCTACAAGTGCGGCCATGGGGAGTGTGTTTTTCGTCGAGGTGATGGGAGCCGGATCCGGACATTTGGCCTTAACTTGCGCCTATCAAGCCAGAGCCGAAGGATTATTGGTGAATGAATATCCTGACCCGGATGCCTATATCGAAGAAGTGATTTTGGGGACCCTGAAAAAAACGTTGGGGGTCCGGAACAAAAGCCATCTGTTTGTGGTGGCAGAACGCACACCGCATCGTCATCATCCAGAAGGAGGGGTGCATGGCTTAACCAAGTATGTGGCAGAACGAATTGCCCAATGGCCACATCTTCAAGCAAGACCTGGACACTATCCCCTTTCTGTCGCCACGAAAGCCACCATTCTCGGGCATACCTTACGCGGGGCATCTCCCACGCCTATGGATAAAGCCATGGCGCAACATCTGGCGTATGAAACTATTCGGCGTTTAGTCGAACAACCCGAACAGGTCGTGGGATGCATGCTCGCCTACCAGGGGTCAGGAGCGATTGAGCCGATTCCTCTTCATGCCGTAGTCCCTAAGCCCTTTGATTGGGAACTCTTTGGGAGAATGCACGGAACAGAGCTGCCTTAGTATTTTCAGCTCCAAAGAAGTTTTCCTTCCACTCGATGGGTTGGCCACAAGGTCACCCACAAACCAGGGAACCTTGTTATCTGATGGATACCCGCGCCTACCAATAACTGCAGGGGCAATCTCAACAACTGCGGGTATGACGATACGGGAGAGAGGTGTGTGCCCATGCTGTGGGTTGAAAGGCGACGAAATAAGAAAGAACCCTTCACCTGACGGCGCTTCAGGGAATCGTTCGAATTTGAATCGCATCAACCCGTTCTTGGGCTAACACGTCTGAGATAATTACGACTTTTTCTCCGGCCTGAAAATGTTCGCGAGTTTTTAAAATCCGAAAAGCCGTTTGCAACGTTTTTTCCGGATCCGAACTTAAATTGATTCGGAAGGGAAACACCCCACGATTGAGGGTCATCGTTCGACGCGTTTGGCTTCCATTGGTAAAGGCATAGATATTCGTGGAGAAGGGCCGACAACTGGCAACAAAGTCGGCCATGACGCCTCTGCGGGTAATCACGACGATTCCTTTTGCTCGCAACTCCTCGGCCAGCTTGACCGCCGCCGCGGCCAAATGCTGTTTGTCGGTCGTCATATGGAGATGTTTGGCAAATTGTAAACCGGGAATCGCTTCAGTTTTTCTGGCGATGTTGCACAGGTATTCCACACATTTTAGTGGATATTTTCCGACCGTGGTTTCACCGGATAACATCACGGCATCGGCTTCTTCATAGACCGCATTTGCCACATCGGTCACCTCCGCGCGGGTAGGGATCGGGTTCTGAATCATGGATTCCAGTAGGTGGGTCGCCACAATGACGCGTTTACCGGCTTCCGCGCACAACCGAACAATCTTGCGCTGGACATTCGGTAAATCTTCCAGGTTAATTTCGACTCCCAAATCGCCACGAGCCACCATAATGCCATCCGCTTCCTGGATAATTTCTTCCAGATTACGCACGCCCTCCTGGTCCTCAATCTTCGCAATAATTTTCACTCGCCCGGCCTTGTGGCCCAACAGCTGGCGTAATTGCCGGATATCCTCAGCTTCGCGGACAAAAGACAGGGCAATAAAATCGACATCCCGTGCCAGGCCAAAGAGAATATCCTTTTTGTCCTTTTCCGTGATAGCCGGGAGATTGACCCGGATCCCTGGCAAATTCACATGGCGTTTACTTTTCAAGACCCCACCATCCAGGACGCGGCATTGCATGAGTGGACCGGTTTTTTCCAAGACCTCAAAATTAATCAAACCATTGTCGACGGTAATTTTATCTCCCACATTGACCGTCTCCATTAAATCGGCATAGTTGATGTGAATTGAGCTTTCTTCCACATCCACTAGTCCTCGCGCGGAGATGGAAACAATTGACCCACTCTGTAGGTTCAGATCGACAGGCAAGTCTCCGGTCCGGATTTCCGGGCCTTGTGTATCCAACAGAAGAGGGATGGGAAATTCAACTTTTTTATTCAGGGTTTTGATATGTTGGATGATTTTGGCATGAGTGTCGTGGGTGCCATGAGACATATTTAAACGAACAATATTCATGCCCGCGTCATACATCTTTCGCAACATCTCATAGGATTCGGTGGCCGGGCCGATCGTGCAAATAATTCGTGTTTTTTGCATACGTCCTTTCGGGGAAGAAAAAGCCTTGGGAATGATTACTCAGGGCTTCATGGTGTGGGGAACGATTCGACGAGTTGCGACGTCCTGTGAGTTTCAGCACAATCGTCGTTCAACAGTATCGTCTCAAGCGAGCACACAGGAACCGAGATTCTAGAACTCTAGGTTGAAAGGGAACCCTAACTTTCCATCATCTCCAACCGCGTATCAAATTCATGGCCGCAGGACACGCACCGGATACAGTCGGATTCAACTATGGGTTCGTCATCGCGGATGCCCATGCCACCACAATCCGGACAGCGCGCTAAGTGCAGCACCTCGTCTTGAAGGTTTTCATACCGGGTGCCCCGCAAACAGAAAATCGGTTGGCCATCCAGTAACCATGGTTGGCGGGCTTTATTCAGAACCGGGAGGACCAGGTAATGATGCGCCGCATAATCCTGAATCGCTTCAGGGGTCGTCAACCCATCCTGGATGAGCTTCCCCGTTTTGGCATCATAGATGGCGCACTCTTTCACGATCGCTTTTGTTGGCCCCATGAGATACCTCCTTGTGACAGGATGAATCTGTTCCTCAACGGTTGTGTTTCGGCAAGTATGCCATACCCACTTGCCGGAAGATCAAGGAAAAAGAATTCTGATCCCCGGAATTGGCCAGGAGAAAGGGACGGGAGTGAGGTGGTCATGATAATCCGTAACGTTCGGGCGTGGCCGCTGGAACATCGGACATGAGCAGGCGCTATTGGTAAAATACAATATCCTTTCCCCCCTTCATCATGGGAAAAGGATAAAGACTGGTGTAAAGTCTTCAAGCAATTGGAGGCAGGCTGGGTTGTGGCAAGGGTCGCCGACAACCCGATTAAACAAATGGGTTCTCATGAGGAGGAGGAGGGTAAGGCGATGAAAGATGAAACTTCAAGCAAAGGATTAAGACCTAAAAGCCGACCAAAAAAACTAACCCGATTGGATTCCTCTCCTGCGGCCCAGAGTGCTGCAGAGGCATTTGAAGCTTTGAGCGAACGACTCGATATGATGCTTCCCGAGGTCATGGCGAGAATCGCTGCCGTCGAGCACGTGCTGATTGCGAAGAAGGTGTGTTCGCATGAGGATCTCTTGAAGGCCCGGCAATTCATTGATGAACAGGAGAGTTTTTAGGCAGGTCCGACTGGTGCCCGAGTCAGGGAGGTGAGGGGGTGCTGCTGCCCAGTACAAAATCTGGTCGGTCACAGGACGAAAGGACAGACTCCGTCAAGCGAATTATTTTTGACCAAGGAATCGGGGACGGTCGCGAACGGCGATCATACGTATGAGGTCGCGCACCGAAAGGATGCCGACGATTTTGTGGTTTTCAGTGACGGGCAAGTGGCGAATCCATTTTTCTGCCATGAGATCGCTGGCATCATGAATCGTCCGATTAATATCGATGTCAATGAGGGGGTGAGTCATCACAGTTTTGACAGGGAGTTGTGTGGCATCCTTTTCCTGGCTTAACACTTTTTGAACGAGATCACGTTCGGTCACAATGCCTTTGAACTCCCCATCTTCTTGGACTAAGAGCGCGCCAATTTTTTTTGTGGCCATTTGTTGGGCCGCCTGTTGGACGGGAAGGTCACTACTGATGGTTTCGATAGATTTTTGCATCAACACGCTGAGCGGGCGGTACACATTATCTAACTCACGGATGGGGCCAGATTCGGCATAGACAAAATAACGGACGAGGTCACGAATCGAAATCAATCCGACAATTTCTTCATCTTCCGCGACGCACAAATGGCGAACGCCTTGTTGCTCCATGAAATGACTGGCGTCAAGCATGGACCGATGGCTCGCAATGGTGCGCAACGCGCCCGTCATAATTTTTGCAACGGGAGTGGAGAGGTTAGGTTGATCGGCGGCCATCACTTTACGGACCAAATCGGTTTCCGAAACCAATCCTATAATCGGTTGCCGATCTGCATCCGCTCCCTTTCCCTGCACGACGAGACAGCCAATACGCTTCTCGGCCATATGGGCAGCTGCCTCTATGGCAGTGGTCGTCTCGCTGATCAGCTCAAGATCCCGTTGCATAAACTCTTCAATGGCTACTGAAGAGA
>Ga0224497_10002193_pt1 | contig 11731 bp, 8 predicted proteins | sample SF_Jul11_sed_USG_4_FD_167970 | JGI IMG/M metagenome (GOLD analysis project Ga0224497, IMG submission 167970) | Sediment microbial communities from San Francisco Bay, California, United States - SF_Jul11_sed_USGS_13 | ecosystem: Environmental > Aquatic > Marine > Sediment | place: USA: California...
ACGTCGGGTCAGTAATTGTCACACATCACCATGGTGATCACGCCGGTTCGCTCCACGAGGTGATGGGCCTCGCCGGCGACGCCACAGTGGGAACCGGTGGTGGGGACATCGAACTAATCAACGAGCGGCTGGAGCTTCATCTCGGGGTCAAGCCACCACCATTGACCGTATTTGAGGACGGCCAGACCGTCTTCGGCACGACGATCATCTCCACACCCGGGCACACGACCGGACATATTGCTGTATGGGACGAGGAGACATCCGTACTCATCGCAGGAGACGCCCTCAACGGAGACGCCAACGGGGGAGGTGTGGAGACGGTCGATGGTGTCGGAGGCCCCAACAGCCGCCGCAGCGAGGACATGGCGGCTGCCATCGAGTCGGCTCGCAAACTCGCGGCGCTACAACCGGAAACCATCTTCTTCGGGCATGGAGCACCAAAGCTCGGAGGCGCCGCTGCCGCCGTGAACGCGCTACTTGACCAGCTGTAGCGGGCCAACATTCGTGGGCGCTCCTGGTTTCAAACCAGTGACGTCTATCGCGTGAAGGTCTTTGTGGGCTTCCGCGTGTACCCGACCGACCCGGGCCGCGGCAGCGAAGTACTTGGCAGGAGACCTATTCGCCTTTCAGCATTTCGCGTTGAACAACGGCTGGTCTTCGAAGCGCGCGAAATTAGTCGCACAGATCGCCAATTCTGCCGCAGAAACGAGCAATTCGTCGAGCGAGCGATATCGGCACCTCGCGGGGCGGTTAGCGGGGTCGGTAGATGTCGGAGCGATGATCGATGTAGATGACTTGGAGTGTGTGGCTATCGTGGTCGATCTCGTAGACGACTCGGTAGGCTCCGACTCTCGCTGAGTGGAGTCCGGTCAGGTCGCCTCGCAATGGTTTACCCACCCGGTGGGGGTTTTCGAGAAGTGGGCCAAGTAGGTAGTCCAAGACTGCAACCGCGATCTTTTCGGGTAGTCGATCTATGGCCCGCCGTGCCGGTCGGGCGACGACGAGGTCCCATGGCACTTCGGTCACGGTGTCTTGGTACGAAGCTGGCTTCGAAGCGTCTCGATCTCATCTTTGGCGGCGACATCGCCGTTTGCGACTGCTGCCCGGCCTTGCGCTATCTGGCGCATCGCTGCCGGGTCGGAGAGGATTGCTACGGTTTCTTCGATCGCTTCGAGGTCGTCCGTGCTGAGTATTACGGCAACGGGGCGACCGTTCCGAGTCACTGTGACTCGCTCATGGGTCGTGACGATCTCGTCGACGACTTCTGACAGTTTGGCTTTGGCTGTGGAGAGCGGGATAACTTTTGACATGACCAAAATTATAGTCTATGTCGCTGATCGCAACAACCCTCTTGGAAGGACCCTCGGAAGTGTCCACCCACCCCCGATCGCCAAATATGGAGCACGAACGCACATTCCACCGACCGCACCAGATCGGCACATATTGTGCGGCCTGATCCGTCCAGGAACCATCGCCGCCAGCACCAAGCGGCCACCCGCAGTTTGCCCTATCGCCGGAGTCGCAGGACTACCGCTGATCGAAATGGCGGTGGCGATTTTTTGGCCGTCACGGGCGGGTTGGTCATCCCGGAGGTCGTCCGCCCCGTCTCGCCCAGCCAGCACCCGTGGTTGGCAATGTAGGGCCGTCCTGGCTGAACTCCAGGAGCCTTCCAGATCTATTGGTTGCCCAATCCCGTTTACTCAACCACCCGCACGCACAAGGCCACCATCGACTGCGAGTGCCTGACCGGTGATCCAGCGGGCTTCCTCAGAAGCAAGGAACACAATCGCAGGCGACAGGTCTTCCGGCTGCCCAACCCGGTGAATTGCCTGCATCCCGACAATCATTTCTGTGAGCTGGTCAGCACCCTCGATGGCTGCATGAGGGAAGAACCCCACCAGAAGAGCGTTGACAGTGATCCCCTCCGCACCAACCTCGGTTGCCAGAGACCGAGTGAACGCAAGGACACCACCCTTGGCGGACACATACTGCAACATCATTGGCTGGCCCAACATGATGGTGCCGGAGGAGATGTTGATGATTCTTCCGTAACCCTGGGCAACCATGGTGGGGTGAACTGCTCGGGCGCTCAGGAACATCCCCGCCAGATCAACATCGAGGTTTGTGCGCCACTCATCAGGCGAGATCATCGTCCACGGTTTCTGGATACCGGACACAATGGCTGCGTTGTTGACCAAAATGTCGATTCGCCCGTACAGATCAACCGTCTTCGCCGCCATCGCCTTTGCGGAGTCGAAGTCGGCAACATCGGTCTCTACCCAGACCGCCTCCGAACCAGCTGCCTCCACCGCCGCAATCGTCTCCGACGCATCCTTGATATCGGCGATCACCAGCTTGGCACCCGCCCTAGCGAGGTGCACAGCGTGGCTTCGACCTAAATACCCAGAACCCCCCGTGACAATCGCCACCCGGTCCTCCAGAGAGAACATGCTCTCCTCCTTCTGTCGAGACCACCCGCCTCGGGCGTTCTCGCACGGGTATCACAGCCACGAGTTGGTGTCTAGTGCCAGAGGTCACAACGCCAGCCCCGACCCCACCCGCCGACCCCCACCCCCTTTGCCCCGGTCGCCACACCGGCCAGCCTCCTGACCTCGGAAACCGGGCTAGCGATTTCTGCCGTGACGGCGGCTGATCCTTTGCGCAGCTGCAGAAACGCCGAAACGAGGATCGGACACACCCACCCAGATCACCCTGTTATCGCGCCATAACGATCGCGACCCCAGATAGCGCCGAGCAGGCACGTCTGCGCTCGTTATGGCTCCGAGGTCTCGTGCGTACGGAACACTCGCCGAGTCAATAGCTTGAGCGACGCTCAGGCTGAGTACACGGTTTCGCCGCCGACGATCGTCCGGACGACGCCTATCTGATCGAGGTCTTCGGGCGCCGTGAGCAGCGGATCGCGGTCGACGACGACCAGATCCGCGACGTAGCCAAGGAGCAGATGACCCCGCCACGACTCCTCGAACGCAGTGTGCGCCGGGGCATGGGTCATAAATCGCAACGCATCTTCGACGGCGATCGCCTGGGATGAGTCCAGCACATGGCCGCTGGAGGTTTCGCGCAAGATCGCGGCTTTCACTCCAACGAAAGGGTTCAGCTTTGAGCACGGGAAGTCGCTGTTGAACTGCATGGGAATGCCGAGCTCCATTGCGGTCGCAACCGGCATGATTCCGGTGAGTTCGTCGTCGGCGAAGACTCGGCGCCACGCATCCCCAACGGCTTCTATGAAACTCGGCTGTGTTGACAAAACGAGGCCAAGTTCGCGAAGCCGTTCGAGCTGGCCGGGGCGAGAGGGGAGATAAGCGTGCTCGATGCGGTGACGGCGCGCCGCCAACTCGGTCCGGGTTACTGCCATCGCCTCGAATGCTTCGAGCGCCATATCGACGGCGCGCTGCCCGATGGCATGGACCGCGATCTGCAAACCGCCCTCGTGGCTGAGGCGAATCGCCTCGATGAACTCGTCTGTTTCGACCCGCTGCAGGCCGAGGTTGTCCGGTTGGCCCGGGTACGGGTCGTAGACCATGGCATTTCCGAACGTTCCGGACCCGTCGATGCTGAACTTGACGCCGCCGAGTTTGAGCCACTGGTCGCCGAAGCCGGATCGGAGTCCGGTCCGTAACACGTCGTAGACGCTCGTCTGAGCTGCCAGGCCCCGCACGTAGAAGCGCACTCGGACCCGCAACGCTTCCTGTTCGCGCAGCCGCAGCCAATCGCTGATCTGGTCCGGGTCGCGCGGCATCTCGTGAATCGCCACGATTCCGAAGCGGTTGAGCAGCTCAACCGCTCGACTCAGAGCAGTGACCCGATCCTTCGGTGAATCCGGCGGAATGACCGTGTCGGCCCGGTTGGCGTCGAGACGCAGCTTGGCCTCCTCGTGGAGCACGCCAGTCGGCTCGCCATCCACATCTCGCTCGATGCGCCCCCCGGCCGGGTCTGGCGTGGCCGCATCGATGCCGGCCATTGCGAGCGCCATCGAGTTAGCGGCCACAACATGGCGCCCCACGCTGCGCAGCACGACTGGATGGCCCGCCGAAGCCTGATCGAGTTCCTGGCGATTCGGGAATCTCTGCTCCTCGAGCCGGGTCGGCTCCAAACCGTCGCCTTGTATCCACTTGCCGGCCGGCTCTACCTCGGCTCTGGCTCTGACCGCGGCGATGACACTCGCAATGTTGTGCGGTTCCACCTGGTCGAAATCGATGTGCAGCGATAGAAAGCCAGAGGCTCGTTTGAAGTGTGTATGGCTGTCGGTGAATCCCGGCAGCACCGTGGCACCGTCTAGATCGACAATCTCGGCGCCGGGTACCGCGCTCGTGGCGTCCTCGAGGCTTCCCACGAAGGCGATCGTTTCTCCATCGACCGCGATCGCTTCGTGGGATTCGCCTGCCGATTCGAGCGGTCGAACGACACAGTTGGCGAAGACAACACGACGTGGCTCCGCCGGATGGGTCACCGGCGCCTCACCGAACGGTGGTGCCGATAGCGCTGGCACGCCGTAGCGCAATGCTGAGCGCCAGCGTGATAGCGACCATCACGATTCCGATGGCGGCGGCGTCCTCGGTCTGGCCGGCATCCCACCGCTGGATTATCAGCACCGAGAGCAGGATCGCTTTGGGTGACTGGAGAATCAGGGCCAGCGTCAGATTGCGGACCGAAAGTAAGAAGATCAATAGCGCCCCGTTGATGAACGGCGGCATGATCAGCGGCAGCAGGACCTTGCGGAAGATCTGTGTCTGGTTGGCCCCGCTTACCTCAGCCGCTTCCTCGAGCTGCACCTGGATCTGGGAGATCGCGCCGTTCATCAGGCGCGTCGTCAGGCTCGTGTACTGGGTGCTGAGAGCTACGACGATTATCCATATGGTGCCCTCGATCTGTATGGGAAGGAAGAAGTAGATCAACAGAATGCTGGTCCCGATGATCACGCCGGGCATGGCATGCGGGATATATGCAAGAACGTCGAGGGCGCGCGACCATCGTGTGCTGCTGCGCACGACGATCCAAGCGGTCAGCACACCGATAATCATCGCCCCGGCGGCGACGGCGAGCGCGACAAAGGCAGTGTTTCGGAGCGCGTCGAAGAAGAACCCGCCGTCATTGAGTTGCCTGTACGCGTCGAGGCTCACCCTCTGGAGGGCATCGAAACTGGGCACCTCGTAGAACTTGAGCAGGCTCGTCCACGCCAGGATGAGCAGCGGCAGGATCAGCGCAACGAGGACGTAGAGAAACACCCCGGCCAGGGCGAACGGCTTAGCCCGGCCCAGTTCATAACGTTTCCGCCTGTAGTCCTTGCCGGTGACAGTGCTGAATCGCTCGGCCCGCGCAATCAGCCTGTTGTAGTAGAGCAACGGCCCGAGAGCTGCAATCAACAGAAGAATGCTGAACGTGCTGGCGATGCCGAAGTTGGGAAGACCTCCGGACGGACGCGCTTCGAGGAAGATTCTCGTGCTGAGCACCGAAATCCCGGAGCGAAGGCCGATGACGAGTGGGATGTCGAATGACTCGACAACGGTTACCAGCTGATAGATCAGGGCGGAGAACAGTGCCGGCGCCAGCACTGGAAGCGAGACCTTGCGCACCGTCTGCCTGAAGCTGGCGCCTGAGACGACGGCTGCCTCTTCCAAAGAGGCATCCATGGCGCGGAACGCACCGGCGATAAGCAAGAACGTCACTGGCACCATCGTGATGGCCTGGACAAGGATCATCCCCCAGAAGGAGAAGACGCTGAACGGGCCCTCCCCTTCCATTCGGAAAAGGAAGCGCAGGAACACGTTGACGACGCCTATTCGTGGATTGCCCAGCAGGCCCCAGGAGATGCCTGCGATGACTGCCGGGATGCCAAGCGCCGCTATCACCAACGTGTAGATCGTGTTGCGCAGCGGGATGTCGGTCCGCTCCACGAGCCAGGCCAGAGAGATCGCGATCGCGAAACTCAGGAATAGAGCTCCGGCGGCATAGATGGCTGTATTCCAGACAACGTTGTAGGTCGACGACGAGAGAAACACGTCCGAGTAGTTCTCGAGTGAGTAGGGCGCAATCGCCTCGAACGGCAGCGCCCCTTCCGTCCGCTTGAAGCTGCTGAAGATGAGCATTCCAAGCGGGCCAACCACGAGATACAGCAGCAGGATGACCGTGCCGCCGATGTAGATCCCACGGCCGGTGATACGAAATCGAGACCTCCGCTCGGAGTCGGAATCGACCTCTTGGGGAGGCGTCTCGACAGCCGTCATACGAGGTCGGGATCGTCTGCGTCCGTCCACGCCTTGGTCTCACGAGGAAGGATGCGGATATGGCGCTTCGGAAACACAACGTTTACCTGAGTCCCGTTCTCGAAAGCGTCGTGGCCCCCCAGGTGGGCTTGGACAACGATCTCTCCGACATGGACTCGATACAGAACAGATGGCCCATTGAAGAGACTCAGGCCAATGGTTCCATTGAGCAGGTTCGACCTTTCAGATGCAGCTTCCGGTCCCGTCGTCAGCTCAACGTCCTCGAGGTGGATTGAGGCAACCGCGGGCCCGCCGACGGTGAGGCCCGGGAGCCCCCTGCCCTGAATCACACCCAGCTCGGTCTTGAGAACAGCCGACCCGTCGGCTTCAGTCGACACGACCGTCCCCTCGAACATGTTGGCCCCGCCAATAAAGTCGGCGACAAAAGCTGACACGGGATCGTGATACACCGCATCAGGGCTGCCGACCTGCTCGATCTTGCCCTCGTTCATGACCGCAACACGATCCGACATCGACAAAGCTTCGACTTGGTCATGCGTCACAAACAGAGTCGTGATCCCGATCTGGTTCTGGATCACCCGCAGCTCGGAGCGCATCCGCTCGCGGAGCTTGGCGTCAAGGTTGGAAAGCGGCTCATCGAGCAAGAGCATCCTCGGCTTGCGTACTAGCGCCCTTGCCAAAGAGAGTCGCTGCTGCTGGCCGCCCGATAGGTTTGTCGACGGTCTATCGCCCAGGCCACCGAGGTCGACCAGCTCCAAGGCCTCTTCTACACGAGCCTTGATCTCGGTACGGCTGGGCCGCTCTTCGGCGACCTGGAGTGGGAAGGCGACGTTTTCAAACACGGACATGTGAGGCCACACGGCATAGCTTTGAAAGACCATGCCGAGCTGGCGTTCATTTGCGGGCACCAGCACCTTGTTGTCGAAGACCTTGCGGCCGTCGATCGCAATCACGCCAGACGTGGGTTTCTCGAGGCCGGCAATCGACCGCAGAGTGGTGGTCTTGCCACAGCCGCTGGGACCAAGCAGTGTGAAGAACTCGCCATCTGCCAGCTCGAAGGAGATGTCGTTGACGGCGACCTTGACGCCGTCCGACACCGGGAATTCTTTGACGAGATTGGTAACGCTGATCATTGTCTTAGCCTAAGAACGTATGGGGGGCAGATGCCACTGCACCCGCCCCCCATGTAGTCACTTCGATTGCATTCGGTCTCTCAAGACTCGAAGTCGGGGGCGATGATCCCCTGGATCAACTGCCCGGTGGCATTGGCGTTCTCCGCGTCGTCCGCCGAGTCGACGAACACGAGCTGTGCCGTGTCAGGCACACCGGCCGGCGGATATACGTTGGCCTTGAACTCAACGGCCTCAAACGCGGCAGCACCTTCGTCCGTTGCCAGCCAACCGGCGAAGCAAGCAGCTGCGTTCGGATGCGCAGCGTCCTTCACGAGGCCGTTGAAGAGGATCCGGATCGGCACGACGTCCATGTAGTGCATGTCGATCGGAGCACCGTCTGACTGCAGCTCGGCGTTCGAGTCTGCCCGGCCGCTCGATGTCATCAACGCGCCGCCCGAGAGGACCTCGGTCATGCCTGCTGTGCCACCGCGGATGACGATCGGCTCCACTGTGTCCGCTAGACGCTGCACATAGTCGAGTGTGTCTGCCTCGCCCCAGGCGATCGCCAGCAAGTCAAAGGGGTTGCCGCGTGGGTCCACCACGAGGTTCGCCTTGTACTTCGTGTCGACCAACTCCTCCCACGTAGCGGGGAGATCGGCTGGGGTGCCGAGGTTGGTGTTGTATGCAATGCCCAATCCGACGGCGAACAGCCGAATCATGTTCGTCTCGTGGATCATCGAGGGATCAGCGCCAACACCGGTCCAGTCGTAGTCCGGGTCGATCAGATCGCGGCTGATGATCGGGAACAGGCCGTCTTGAGATCCGTACAAGAGATCCGGTTCGATCGGTTGACCGGCTGCGATCGCGGTCAGAATCTGGGCCGACCCATCTTCCTCACGGATCGACAGGAACTCGATCTCGATTCCCGGATACCGAGCCTGGAACGGCTCAATGATGCGGGCGAAGTTGTCCGGCTCAATCGTTGCCCAATAGGTGAATGTGCCCTCGTCTTGACCTGCGGCGCACACTGCTTCGAGGCCGGTGGCCGCCGGCGCGTCCGTGCCGGGAGCGGCAGTCGTCGCTCCCGGTGCCGCTGTAGTCGTCGAGCCCTCGTCGTCACCGCACGCTGCCGCCACCAATGCCATGGCGACGAGAACGACGGCAAACGACTTCCAACCGCGTTTCTGTCTCTTCCTCATCGTTGTCTGAGCCCTCCTAATCGAGCTGCATTCCCTTCGAGCAGTACCGGCAGCGTTTGAATTTCTAGAGGCGAGTCGCCTCATAAAGGGAGACTGTATACGATATGCAGACGCCGCGCACTCGGCACTGATCTCTCGGGTGTGGACACGGCAGTCGAATCCACCGCTACATCATCTACTCGAGGAGGGACGTGACACGGGTCATCGCCAACGGAGACGTGTTCGTCGAGGGGTCGCGCCGGGAGCTCGATCTGGTCATTGAGGAAGAGTCCATATCCGCTCTCGTGACCCGGGGTCATGGGCCCAGCGACGCCGAGGTCATCGACGCCACCGGCCTCATCGCAATACCGGGTGGAGTGGACGTCCACGTCCACACCCGCGAGCCCGGCTACACGCACAAAGAGGATCTCATCACGTGTACCAGTGCCGCCGCGGCCGGTGGCTACACGACGATTTTTGGGATGCCCAACCTCGATCCCCCGACAATGACCACCGCCGACCTGGACTCGGTACTCGATCTGTATGCCGCCAAGAGCCTGGTGGATTACAACCACAACCCGGCCGCCAAGGTCCTCGATCAATTGGGCCCGATGGCCGATCGGGGCGTCGCTGCCTTCAAGATCTACATGGTCGTCGACACCGGCCGCACGTATCCGCATCCAGCAGCCATCGGCGTTCACGATCACGGCGAGCTCTACCAGGCCATGAAAGAGGTAGCCAAGACGGGGCGCCGGCTGATGGTGCATCCTCACGACCAATCGATCATGGATGTGGTCGAGCAGGGTTATTGGGCAGCGGGCGATCGGTCGCCCTGGGCCTACGGCAAGACCCTGGCGGCCGAGGATGGCCTGATCTGGGACACTGCGACCGCCACCTTGCTTCGCCTGGCGGAAGCCACCGGATGCAAGCTCCACATCGTCCACACTCAGACAGCGCGCCAGATCCAGATGATCCGGGAAGCCAAGGAGCGCGGTGTCGACGTCAGCTCTGAGACGAACCACTGGACGATCTTTCTCGGTACCGAGGAGGACATCAAAGAGCAAGGCTCGTACGTCCTGTCCTATTGGGTACCGCCGCATCACCAGCAGGCGGTGTGGGAGGCGCTCGCAGACGGGAACATCGACATGCTGTCGTCGGATCACGCTCCTCACACTCGGGAGGAAAAGGAGCTCGGATGGACGGACGCCTGGGCGGCTCACACCGGGACGCCCGGCATCCAGGAACAGCTTCCGTTGATGCTCGACGCGATCAATCGCGGCAAGCTCACCCTGGAGAGGGTCGTCGACCTCACCAGCGCCGCGCCGGCACGGATCTTCGAACTGGAGCGCAAAGGTTCGCTGGCACCCGGATCGGACGCAGACATCTCACTGGTAGATCTGGATCGCACCTGGACGATCACCAACGACGTAGTTGAGTCCAAGATTGGCTGGACGCCCTACCACGGTCGATCCATCAAAGGCGCAGTAGCTAGGACGCTGGTGCGGGGGACGGACGTCTATGCCGACGGCAAAGTGGTCGGCGCCCCAGGACACGGAAAGCAGGTTGACATCCGATGACTATGAAATTTGGGCTGCTGCTCCCCCATTTTGGGGCTCACACCGATCTGGACTTCCTATTGCGCGGATCAGAGTTGGCGGAGAAGCTCGGTTTCGATTCGGTGTGGGTGCGCGACCACTTGCTATTTGAGCCACACGGCGAGTTCGAGGCAGCCGACCGCAACTTCCTCGAGCCACTCACTGTTCTCAGTGCGGTTGGGGCTGTGACGGAGACCATGACCCTTGGAACGGCCACGCTGATCCCTTACCGTCACCCAATCATCACGGCGTTCACCCTGGCATCGATGAGCCACATGTTCGGCGATCGGATCATTGCCGGATGGGGCGCCGGGACCTTCGATCACGAGTTCGACGCTGTCGGCATGGGCGGCATCTTCCGGCCAGAACTTGTCGAGGAGAACGCCCGCATCTCCGAACTGATCTTCGCTCAGGATGACGTCGAGTACAACGGTCCGCACTATCAGTTCGACAGCGTCACCGTCTATCCGAAGCCGGACGGCAGGATCCCGTTCTGGTACGGCGGCGCGACGCCGGCGTCTGCCAGACGCGCCGCCGAGTACGCCGATGGTTGGATTCCCGGCCGAATCACGCTCAAGACGATCGAGAAGCGCGTCGCCGCGATGCGCAAGCTGGTCGCTGAGAACGGCCGACCGATGCCGACGGTCGGTGTCGTGCCCCCGACCACCATCGCGGCAACGGAGGAGGAAGCATGGGCCGGCACCAGCGTCGAGGGCCTCGTCAAATGGGCGAATGACAGAGGCAAGTGGTGGGTCAAGCCGGAGTCGGGCAAGTTCGAAACCGCGGCGGACATCGAGGGATCACTGATTGCCGGAACACCAGATCAAGTTGCAGAACAAACTGCGAAGTTCGCCGATGTCGGCGTTGACCACCTCGTATTCGATCTCCGCCTCAGCTTCGACCGCTGGCATGAGTCGATCGAGCTTCTTGGCAAAGAGGTTCTTCCAGCACTCACATAAGCCGACCGTGGTCGGCCGAACGGACGTGACCCATCAGCTACCAACGCCCCGCCCAGTCGCACACGACGGTTGACACGTTTGCGGTTGTATCGCGCGACGAGGTGGTACGGGTTTCCGGAGAAGTTCTCGACCGGCCGGCGGCAGAACTCCATCAAGTTGAGGACATCTTCACGATCGAGGTCGCCGAACTGGATTGGGACATCGGCGCCGTCCTCTATGAGCCGACGGACCCCTCGCAGATTGCCCGCGGAGCGGATGGCAAACGGGTAGGCATCTTCCTGCTGCATGGGGGCGCCGGTGATTTCAAGACAATGGAAAGCCGGGCGCGGCTGCTGGCTTCGCGATTCGGCTACCGGGTTGTAACCGGGACATTCCCCGGACGCTTCTACTTCGACGATCCGAGCCGCGACTGGCCCGGCGACACGATCAAGCCGGACGGCGCGGTGCGTACACCCATCTGGAAACGGGGCGAGCACATCACCGCCGATCAATACGAGGTCGTGATCGACGAATCGATGCGGGCCCGGTACGGCAGGCGCACGGTCGCCAAGGCAAAGCCCGGAACGTTGTTCCGCGACAGGTTGGCCGCCAGCCCGCCCGCGATGGAGGCCGCATGCCGAACCGCAATGGAGCGGCACTTCC
>Ga0224497_10002194_pt1 | contig 11725 bp, 13 predicted proteins | sample SF_Jul11_sed_USG_4_FD_167970 | JGI IMG/M metagenome (GOLD analysis project Ga0224497, IMG submission 167970) | Sediment microbial communities from San Francisco Bay, California, United States - SF_Jul11_sed_USGS_13 | ecosystem: Environmental > Aquatic > Marine > Sediment | place: USA...
TAAAGATCTCGTGCTGAAACATATTCTCGAGGATGACAAGAAATTTTTTCACCAAGTGTGAATATGCGATCCGATAACCGAAGTGCCCCACCGTTCCGATAGGAATCCGAACGTGAGACGACACCGCCCCTGGCGCCTTCACCGGATCGATCTTGAATTCAACACCGACGCTTAGGAAGCGATGACGGCTGAGCCATCGGGTGGCCGCACTCGTGACCCACAGCGACATATCCGTGACCGAAGCGCCCTCACACCCGTATAAGGCTGTTGCCGTGAACCGCGCATCAAAAATTCAACACTCAATGACCGTGTCAAACTGGCCAACGCACTGTCTGCGAGCGCGTTGCTCACGAAAAGCATAGTGGTTATGCTTTCTATCCGTTGGGCGATCGCGGCGGGTTGGTCGCGCGAGCGCATCGTGGTGGTCGATGAGGACCAGGGCAAGAGCGGCGCCACCGCGAAGACGCGCCCGGGGCGAGGTGGGGATCGTGATCGCCCTGGAGGTAACGCGGTTGTCACGCAACAGCCCCGACTGGCATCACCTGCTGTACCTGTGTCGGTTCAGCGAGACGCTGATTGCCGACGAGGATACGATCTATGATCTGGAGCGCTCGAGCGATCGACTGGTGCTGGGAATCCGGGGACAGATGGGGGAGCTGGAGAGTTCCATTGCGCGCATGGTCAGCGCGCGCTGGAGCAAGGCCGAGCGCGGGGAGCTGTTCACGGTTCCGCCGGCGGGGTATGACCTCGACGAATGCGGGCAGTGGGTCAAGAGCAGCGACGCGGCGGTGGTGCAGGCGCTGAACATGGTGTTTGCCAAGTTCGACGAGCTCGGCAGTGCGCGGCAAGTCTTCCAGTGGTGGCGCGCACAGGGGCTGACGTACCCGGTGCGCCGGTTACGTTCGAAAGTACATCACGGCCGCCCGAACCCAGAGCCTTCAATCCTCAATTTCACCATACAGGGCGGTTATTCGACTTATACTTCCGATCCGAATAGCAAAGCGGCGCCTGACACTACACGAACCAGGAGATTTTGCGTCAACGACAATTTTCTAATCCACACAACGCCCCGGATGGCCCTCTCCGATTGCGTTTCCATCAAAAGCGAGGGGGGTTATACTTCTTATCCGTCAACGGCAAGGGAGGAGTAGTCATGAAGTTAAAACAATTGTTTTTAGGATTGGTCACTGTCGGGCTTGCTTGCAGTGCCTTTTTGACGTTCGCTCTGGCCGAGGAAACGATGCGCCTCGAATGGGTCATGCAGGGCCAATTCGCGGGCCCAATCGTGGCGCTTGAACGGGGTTACTACAATGACGAAGGTATAGAGATGAAGCTCTTGCCGGCCGGACCTGATATCAAACCGGCGGTGACGGTCGCGCAGGAAACCGACACATTTGGCATTGGTCATCCCAACCAAGTGATTGCGGCGCGGGCCAATGATGTGCCCTTGGTTATGGTGATGCAATTCGGCCAGAAGAGCGCCACGACCTATGTCGTCCGCAAAGAGGCAGGGGTCGGCAAGGTCGAGGATATGGCGGGACACAGCGTCGGTCTTTGGTTTGGCGGCGATGAGCATGAGTTTCTGGCGATGCTTGATTCAGCCGGCGTCGATCAGGGCGACGTGAAAATCATCAGTCAGGGCTATGACATCGTTGGCTGGCTGAATGGTGATTATGAAGTTATGCAGGTGACCCTCTTCAATGAGCTCCTGCAGGTTTATGATCAAGGCTTTAAGAAAAGCGATCTTGTTTTCCTGGATCCCTCGGATTACGGCGTCGCCTTGGTTTCCGGCGGAGTTTTCACAACGCAAAGCATGATTAATGAGAATCCGGCAGCCGTGCAGGCCATGGTGAATGCCACCCTACGCGGTTGGAAGGAAGCGCTGGCTGAGCCTGAGGCGGCGGCGAAGATTGTCGTGAAATACAACAGCGAACTGGACGAGGCCCAGCAAGTCGCGCAGATCAAAGCGATGGGAGATCTCATCTGCGCCGGCCCAACTTTGGAGGGTAAGTTCGGCATGTCGACCATGGAATCCTGGGAAACCTCGCAAGAGGTTCTCCTGGGCGCAAAGCTGATCGAAAATGGGATCGATCTGTCGACGGGCTTCACCAACCAGTTCTGGGAGGCGGCGCCGGACGAGTACAAGACGGTTCATTGCGGCGGTTGACGGTTCTGGCACCAACAGAGGGCCGGCGGTCTTGATCCGTCAGTCCCTCTGTTCCTGCATGAGTTAGGACCATGGAAAAGGTCCGGCTTCGCCTCCTATGGCACCCGCAACCGCAGTTCGCAGGGGCGCTCGTAGCCCAGCACAGCGGAATCGCCCGTGCGCGAGGCTTGGACTTGGAGTGCCAACCGCTTGATTTTGCAGAAGGTCCGGTGGCGGCGATCTTGGCGGAAAACGCCGAAGTTTGTATCGCCAGTCCAGCGCATCTCTTGGAAAGCGAGAACCCCGCGGCCTTGGCTCTGTTGCTCGTCTTCCAGCAAAAAAGCTCGCTCGTCTACCCGGCTTTGCGCGACCACGGTGTGTTAAAGATCAGCGATCTTGCCGAAAAGCGTGTGGCGGTCTGGCCGGGCGGAGAAGACCTGGAGCTTCGCTGGATGTTGACCCGTGCCAGTGTAGATCCTGAAAGCGTAGAGCGTGTCCCCACCGGTGATACCGCCGGATTGCTGCTGGCAGGAGAGGTGTCCTGCGCCCAGATGACGATTTACCACGAATACCATGAGTACTTGAACGCTGGTGGGCAAGCCGATCGCGTCTTGGCACTAAGAGCAGCCGACTATGGTGCCGATTTGCTGAAGGACGGCGTGATTGCGCGGCGGGATTGGATCCAAGCGGATCCCCAACGGGCCCAAGCATTGGTTGAGAGTTTGCTTGAAGGCTGGACGCTGGCCTTGCGGGACAGGACTGATACTCTTGCTCTCTGTCAGCAGTTACGACCTGACATGGATGCGGCGCATCATGAGCAGCAGTATGAAGATATCCGGGGCCTGATCCTCAACGGCCCAACCCTCAAACAAGGACTTGGCTATCCGGGAGCCGAACCGATGGCACGGGCTATCGAGGCCCTTTTCGAGGTCGAAGGGCGGAAGACCGAAGGAGCCCCGCAAAGCTATATCGCAGAGGATTTCTGGAAAGCCGCGCCTGAAGGCATCAGGAGTGCAAACTGGTGACGCGCCGATCTGTCGTTGTGGTCGGTGCCGGAATTGTCGGGGCCGCCGTGGCGCGCGCGCTGGCAAAGACAGGGCACAAGGTAACGGTGCTCGAAAAAGGCATGGCCGGTGGCGCCGTCACCGGCGCGAGCCTTGCTTGTATCGGGACGCACATGATCGACCGCGACGAGCTTCCTTTGTTAAAATGGAGCTGCCGCGTCTGGGCAGACTTGGCACAAGATGCGCCGATAGACATTCAGTATCTGCGATGCGGCCAGATCCGTTTCATCGACCGCGAAGATGATCTTCCCGTCGCCCAGTCCTGGATCGAGGCCGAACGCGCTCAGGGTCTTGAGCCAACCCTTCTCGAGCCCGACGACGTCCGGCGGTTGGAACCCGCACTGACCGGCAAAATCGTAGCGGCAACCCATTCGCCCGGCGATGCGGTGGTCAATCCCTTCCTAGCTGTCCGCGCCCTTTTGCGGGACGCGCGGGAAAACGGGGCTGACATTCGCACTCGTGCGGCGGTAGAGCAGATCGTCCTTTCCGGTGAGCGGATTGCCGGGGTGCGCCTTGGCAACGACCTGGTTCCAGCAGATGCCGTGGTGCTAGCAAGCGGCCCCTGGACGGCGCGTCTGGCGTCGACCTGTGGGGTCGACCTTCCGATCCGTCCGCGCAAGGCGCAGTGCCTGGCGACTGTCGCCTTGCCGCTTACCGTTCACACGGTGGTTGGAGCTTGCGAGTCTGCTGGTGGGGTCGAAGCGGGCTATACGCAAATTCAACAGGCTCCGAGCGGGCAGATTCTCTTTAACACCGTCCTTGCGGGTGGGTTATCGGAAGAAGGGGCCCAGGATGAGACCCCGGAGGTCAACGCCGCCTTTGTAGTAGAGTCGATCGAGACCCTCTTACGCCTCTTTCCGAGCCTTGCATGCGTCGATCTGCTCAGGTCTTGGGTTCGCTTTGAGGCGGTGGCATCGGACGACCGCTTCTTGATTGGACCCGTGGGTCCGGCTGGGTTGTTCATCGCCGCAGGCGACTCGGGGACGGGTTTCGTGCGGGCGCCGGCGATCGGCCATTTGATCCAGCAGATGCTGACAGACGAAGAAGCATCCTTTCGCACCGATCTCTATGCACCAGGCCGCTTTGCGGGTCAGGGGACCTCATGAGCAGGAGGGTAACCATTATCGTTGACGGCGAAATCATCGAAGTCGAGGAGTCCGTCCTGCTTGGCTTCGTGCTGCACGAGGTGAAGAACAAGCGGCTTCGCCTGACCCGCAGCGGATCGCCGCGCGGGCTCTTCTGCGCCATGGGCGTTTGCTTCGATTGCCTCGTGCGCGTCGATGGTCGCCCGGGGATCCGCGCCTGCCTCGAGCCGGTGCGCGACGGGATGCGCATCGAGACGACCCCATGACGCCACCCCATGAGGCGGATGTGGTGGTCATCGGCGCTGGGCCGGCTGGTATCGGCGCTGCGCTGGAGGCGGCTCGTGCCGGAGCCAAGGTTCGTGTGATCGATGGCTACAGCGCGGCGGGCGGGCAGTATTGGATGCAGCCCGCCTCGCACTTTCAGAGCAATGGAACCCAGGAGAAAGAGGGCGCCGCGCGGGTCAATCAGCTAACAGAACTGGGCGTGGTGTTGCATAATCAAGCGGAGGTTTGGGGTGTGCTGCCGGGTTGGCGCGTGCTCGCGCGAGGGCCAGGCGATGAGGCCCTCGAGCTTCGTGGAAAAGTTCTGGTCATTGGTACCGGCGCGCATGACCGCGTCTATCCGTTTCCCGGTTGGACGCTGCCGGGAGTGATGACGGCCGGCGGAGGTCAACGCTTCGCCAAACTCTCGGGGCGATCGCCGGGAGGGCGGGTTGTCGTTGCGGGCAGCGGTATTTTCCTCTGGGCCGTTGCGGCCTCCGTCCTGAAGATGGGCGGCCACCTCGTCGCGATGGTCGAAGCTCAAAAGAATCGCGTCGCCATGTTGGGCCTGCTCGCTCAATACCCAGAAAAATGGTCGGAAGCGGCGCGACTGTTGGCCCCCGTGCTGCGCGCGAGAACACCTCTCCTATCCGGTCAAGTCGTAAAGGCGGCGAAGGGCGATGGTCGGCTCGAGGCTATCGCCGTGGGGCCCTTAGAAAGTGGCGGTGCAATGAAGGGCCCCGACCGAGACGTAGAGGCCGATTGCTTGCTCGTGAGCCACGGATTCCGTCCGCTAGTAGAGATCACTGCACTCTTAGGCTGTGAGCACGATTATGATCCCGAGAAGGGCGGCTGGTACTGCAAGGCTGAGGCCGAGACGGGCACCACCTCAGTCGAGGGAATTTTTGCGGCGGGAGAGGTGACCGGCATTGCCGGTTCGCGCCCCGGTTTCTTGCGCGGTTCTCTTGCCGGCCTGGCCGCGGCTGAGTACATCGGCTGTTCACCATCCAATCTGCGGAAACGTCGACGAAGGCTCAGCCGTGACTTGGTGAGGGCACAGGCCTTTGCGACTGAACTTGGGCGGCTTTTTAAGCCACCTCCTGGCTTAACCTCCCTGGTGCGCCCGGAGACCCTGGTCTGTCGCTGTGAAGAGGTGGCATGGCAAGATGTCCGGGCTGCCTGGCTAGACGGCGCCGATAGCCTCTATGGGATCAAACTGTGGAGCCGAGCCGGAATGGGTCGGTGCCAAGGAAGAATCTGCGGTGATTCCCTAGCAGCTCTGCTTGCCGATGAATTCAGCGTCAAGGAGGATCAAATCGGATTCAATCGTCCTCGTCTCCCTTTGCGTCCTGTGCCGTTGACTCTCGCATCGAATGCACTTTCGGGCAGTGACACAAATACTTCTCAGCCGGAATAGGCGAAGTACCTTCGAAGAACTCTTTCCGCGGTGAGATGAGTCTTCAATTTCAGGACTTGGTACGAACCGCCAGAATTCAACGACTCAGATCACTCGCTGCCATCGACTGCCGATCGACAGATCCGAACCGGTCCGCGCTCCTCGGTGATGCGCGCTCGGCAATTCGCACGACCAACTGGCGAGTACTCGTCACGAAAGTGACGATTGGTCGTGATGCACAGCAGGGCCCTCCCCTGAGGACGGTACTGATTCGGGTTCGCGTGAGACCTGGGAGCGGGACATTCGAGCGGGCTTTCGAATCCGATAAGGGATAGGGAGTCGATTCGTCGCACCCGCAGTGGTATTTCTGGCACATGGGCATCGCCTATTTTGTCGGTCATCGACTGGAAGAGGCAATCGATGCGTTTATGCGCATGGATAACCAAAACAAGGATACCCTGACATATCTCGTGGCCTGCTACGCCCAAATCGGTGACATGGCCGAAGCCGATAATCAAATGTCAGAACTGCTTCGTATCGATTCAAAGATCAGCCTCGATGAAATTGCGGAAACCCATTCTTATCTGGCCGCGGACACTAAAAAATTACTCGTCGATGGCATCAGACTCGTAGTGAGTAGTAGAAAGCCGTTGGAAAAATTGCGAGTCGTCAAAAACTGAAGAGCCGTATTGGATCGATCTCCGCCTGATGGAATTCTGTCACCCGACCGGCAGCTTCTGAGAGAAAATCGATTATTTGATTTCAATCAAATCGAATATTGTCTCGATTCTCGGGCGTGGGCTATTACGTTTGATGCGTCCCTATCTAAAACACCCAGGTTAGCAACCAAGCGTTGTCGCAAGCGCATTGAAATCGTCCGCAATGATATCGAATTCGTGTTCGGCGCGAAGATCGGTGGTTTGTGCGGGTCCATACTCGGTGGGCCTGGCTACAAATGCGGTGCGAAATCCTAGACCCGCGGCGGTAACGAGGTCGTCATTGTGGGCTGCCACCATTAGGCATTGATCCGGTTGCAGTCCGAGTAGTTCTGCAGTGATAAGGTATGCTTCCGGTTGGCGCTTATAGTGCCGTGCGACCTCGGCGCCGAGTATGGCGTCCCATGGTAGCTTCGCGTGTTTGGCCATATTAACAAGCAATGCGATATTGCCATTAGACAATGTTGCGAGCACAAACTTCCTCTTCAGGCGCATCAATCCAGCAACGGCATCCGGCCACGGCTGGAGTCGATGCCATACGCAGTTAAGTTGTTCGCGTTCCGCGGTGTCGAGATCCTCAAGACCATACTGCGGGATTAGTGTCTCGAGGCTCTCCCGATGCAGGTCGTCGAGACGGACCCACGGCCGCTTGCCATCCCGAACTTCACTCATCGAGGGTTGATAAAGGGCCCGCCAGGCATCGGCGAAAGCCGCCCAATCGACGTTCCAACCGCGCTCGCGATTCATGTGCGCACCTTCGACCACGATGCTGCCACGCCAGTCCACCACGGTACCGAATACATCGAAGGTGAGAGCCTTGATCCGGTTCAGGGGCATGGAGTGAGCCAGAGTCTCATGATGCCTTATGTTGTACCTTGGAAAATCAGGCCGGTGAGACCAGCGGTGGGGTGCTCCTTCTATCCCCGCCGCCAGCGATGGAAGCGTTCGACCCAGCTTAGCAATCGTTGTGGAATGTGGGCGCGCTTCCACTCGCCGGCCGCATATTTATTCGCCTCAGCAAGGGTCGGATAGATGTGGATTGTGCTCAAAATCTTGTTGAGACCAATCTTATGACGCATTGCACTTACGTATTCGATGATCAAATCCCCCGCGTGCTCGCCGACGATCGTCGCACCGAGAATTCTATCTTTGCCGGGTACCGTCAGTAACTTGACCACGCCGTGTGCATCGCTATCTGCGATCGCGCGGTCGAGATCGTCGATGCCGTATCGCGTAACTTCGAAGGGAATCCGTTGCTCCGTGGCCTCTTGCTCGTTGAGTCCGACCCGTGCGACCTCAGGTTCGGTAAACGTGGCCCACGGGATCACTGAGTAATCAACCTTAAATTTCCATATCGCGCCGAACAACGCATTGATGGACGCATACCAAGCTTGATGGCCTGCCACGTGGGTAAACTGGTATGGGCCGGCTACATCGCCACAAGCAAAAATATTCGGAAAATTGGTTTGCAGAAAATCATTGACCTCCAACGTATTGGTCTTCGCTATCGCGATACCCAGCTCTTCGGCACCGAAGCCTTCAAGATGAGCGTGTCGACCAACCGCTACTAGCACCTCGTCGAATTCGATACGGACGTCTTTGCCGTCATGCTCGCAAATAAGAATCTTATTGCCGTTCTCCACAATGAACTGTTTGGCGCGGTGTTCGGTTCTGACATCCACTCCGTCGGCGGCAAAGCGTTCCGCCACCAGTGCCGAGATGTCTTCATCCTCACGAATCAGAATTCGCGGCAACATCTCAATCTGGGTGACTTGGCTTCCGAAGCGGGCAAAGGCTTGGGCGAGTTCGCAACCAATCGGCCCGCCGCCTAACACGACCAGTCGATCCGGTAGTGTGCGCAAATTCCAGACCGTATCCGACGTCAAATATCCGACTGCGTCGATGCCGGGGATCGGCGGCACAAAAGGCCGGCCGCCGGCCGCGACAATAATGCTGCGGGTCGTCAGCGACTGGCCGTTCACCGCGACGCTATACGGTGACGTAATGTGGGCTTCGCCTTCGATGCACTCGACGCCGAGCTTCGTGTAGCGCTCCACCGAATCTTTGGGTTCGATGCGGCGAATTACCTCCTGTATACGCTGCATTACATCCGTAAATTCGAATTCCGCGGTTGCGGACTTGAAACCGAATTCTTCGGCGCGCCTGATATGGGAAAGAAACTTTGCGGAGCGGAGTAATGCTTTCGAGGGCACACACCCGGTGTTTAGACAGTCGCCGCCCATCTTGTGTTTTTCGATCAGGGTAACTTTAGACTTGACGGCTGCGGCAATGTAAGCGCTGACTAGGCCGGCCGACCCGGCACCGATAACCACAAGGTTACGATCGAAGCGTTTTGGTTTCCGATGTCCCTTTAACACTTTATGGGTTTTTATATAGTCGACGAATTTTTTCGCGGCCAGTGGAAACAGACCCAGCAAAGCGAACGACAGTAGCAGTCCTGGGGATAGGATACCACTTAGCGATTCAATCTTTGCGATCTGTGTTCCGGCATTAACGTAAACGAGCGTGCCGGGGAACATACCAAGCTGGCTCACGAGCGCGAACGCCACGGTCCGAATCGGAGTCAGTCCCATGACGAGATTAATAACGAAAAATGGAAATAACGGCACTAACCGCAAGGTAAACAAATAAAATGCGCCGTCTTTTTCGATGCCTTTATTGACCGATCGCAGGTTTTCGCGATAGCGGTTTTGGATGCTGTCCCTTAGCAGAAAACGGGACACTAAAAATGCCAGGGTTGCGCCAATTACCGACGCGAAGGACACTAGAATCGTGGCCCACAACAATCCGAATATTGCGCCGCCGGCCAATGTCATAATCACTGCCCCGGGCAGCGATAACCCCGTTACGGCAACGTATATGAGAAAATAGATAGCGGCCGTTTTTAACGGATTTGCCGCGTAGTACGTGCCAATAGCCGTTTGCTTAGATTTGAAGAATTCAAGGTTGAAGAAACGGCCGAGGTCGAACACGAAGAAACTGCCGATAAACACTATCAGTACGGCGACCAGCAGAAATTTGCTCTTAGTCATAGTAATTCGACGGCAGTAATGGTGCGAGTCGTAGCGTTATGGTTATTAATCGAGTTGTGAAATATCGGAATTGGCTTAGGCAATACGGCACGATCGTGGTTCCCGTGCGATGCGGCCTGGCCGTATCCTATATGATAATGTCGAATCGGACACGGAATTAACGCGCCATGTGAGGCCTGAACTATGCAATTCGAGCTTGCGGACTATGTCATTATAATTGTCGAGGATCTTGACCGTTCACTCGGGTTCTACCGGGACGTGCTAGGCCTTACACTGGGCCATCGAGCCGGTGACTATGCTCAATTCAATACCGGCGCGACCCGCATCTCCCTGTACACGCGCCGGGCCATGGTCGATACGCTAGGGGTTGAAATCGACCCCGCGCCGAAATCCGCACCCGGGTTCGAACTCGGTTTTAAAGTGGATGATGCCGACGCGGCCTAAGCCGATCTCGTCAATCGTGGCGCCACCCCAATGACGCCGCCTACGAGCCGTGCTTGGGGTCAGCGTACCGCGTACCTGCGGGACCCGGATGGGCATCTGATCGAACTCGCGCAGGCCATTGAGATAATTGCCGATTGACTGTGTGGGAATTTACATCGGACCATAGCGAGCGGCCGGACTAAATTTCTGGGTGCCGTTTTTATAATCGCGCATTTGTGCAACGTCAGTGGTGATTCAATGCCCGTATATTTTATACGTCACGGTCAAACCGATTGGAATCGGCAACGCCGATTTCAATCCCGTAGCGATATTCCGTTGAACGCGACAGGTATCAACCAGGCCCGGCGGGTACAAGCGGTGCTAACGCAGCGTGAGGTACGGTTTGCGACCGCCTATTGCTCGCCGTTGGCGCGTGCTCGGGTCACGGCCGAAATTATTCTCGAAGGCAGCGCCGTATGTGTCGAGGCTGATGCGCGCCTAATGGAGATTGCTCTCGGCGAGTACGAAGGTCGGCTCGAAACAGAACTCAGCGACGAGTTGGGGGCGGCTTTTGCGGCATGGCGGAGCGCATTATTTACCGTCGCGGCGCCTGGCGGCGAAAGTCTATCCGAGGCAATGGATAGGGTGCGACCTCTAGTTCAACGCTGGCCTGACGTCGCTATTCGCGGCGACATCTTGATCGTCGCGCACCAAGCTATCAATATGGCGATGAAGGCCGTTATAAGCGATCGCTGTGATCACGCCAGCCTACAGGCGTTTCGACAGGACAATGACGAAATTGATATTTGGGATATGACGGATGCGGCGCAAATCAAATCGATTAGAGTTTGATACGGTGTGCATTGCGCACCGGTAACCGCGAGGCCCAACGATGATCCAGCCATACGATGCTGCTGCCGCCTCGATGGCGTTGAGCGCGGCGGATCGACGCCTGGGGCGCCTAATCGCCCGAGTGAGGCCGTGTGAAATAGAATTCAGCTGTGCATCGACCCCGTTTCAAACGTTATTGCGTGCGATCGTCCATCAGCAACTATCCGGGCGCGCGGCCGAAGCGATTCATCGCCGAGTGCTGAGTCTCGCGCCACGCCGACGTGTTTTGACCCCGGCTCGGGTAGCGAAATTGTGTGATGCGGAGTTGCGGGCGGGCGGCCTGTCTCGCGCCAAGGTGATAGCGATCCAGGACTTGGCTGCGAGAACCCTCGACGGTACCGTGCCAAGCCGTCGCGGTCTAGAGCGTCTTAGCGACGATGAAATCGTGGAACGCTTGGTTGTGGTGCGCGGAATAGGGCGTTGGACGGTAGAGATATTGCTGATGTTTTACTGCACCCGACCCGATGTGTTGCCGGTCGACGATCTCGGCGTACGCAAGGGCTACATGGCTACCTACCGCACATCGAAGCTGCCCACGACCAACGAGTTGGGTGAGTATGGCGAACGCTGGGGCCCGTACCGATCGGTGGCGAGTTGGTATCTTTGGCGGGCCGTCGATAGTGCGCAGCCTAAACCTGCGTAGCCCGGATATTCGGGCTAAGCGGACAATAGACTAATGACTAATGTCGT
>Ga0224497_10002196_pt1 | contig 11712 bp, 9 predicted proteins | sample SF_Jul11_sed_USG_4_FD_167970 | JGI IMG/M metagenome (GOLD analysis project Ga0224497, IMG submission 167970) | Sediment microbial communities from San Francisco Bay, California, United States - SF_Jul11_sed_USGS_13 | ecosystem: Environmental > Aquatic > Marine > Sediment | place: USA: California...
GCATGACTCGATGTAGGAGCACTCATAATTTTTTTACGCCTCTCAAGTTCTTATAAAGTTTCTTTAGAGATTTTAAGATCATGGTTTTGGAAGATCCCCAGAACCTAGATTGTTATTAGCACCAACCCCCAAATCTACTTGAGTTTTTGGTATTGGGACTTCATGTGTCAATCCTTTTGGTTCAGATTTTCCTTCAGGCAAAGAATCATCTTTTGAAAGTTTACTTTGTTCAACAGATACATCAGGTTCTGTTAGCCTTGGTTTTTCTTCTTGTACAGGAACAGGTGCTGGTGGTGGCGCATTCTTTTGTTGACTTAATGCATATCTGTAGATATGGAAGAATGCTGCAAACACCAACAGGATAATTCCAATAAAGAATAATGAAATGTTCTTCATTCCAATTAATGCTGCATTGTAAGCTGCAATGTTGAGGAATACTTGGAATGCCAATAATGCAACTAGTAACCAGTTTATCCATTTTTCAGAGAGATTGATTGTTGCAACTTTCTTTGGACCAGTACTTTTTGCGAGTTTTGATTTTCTTTCAGCCTCATTTGCAAGTTTGATCATCATGTAAGTAAATCCAAATCCTAGAGGCACCATCAAAATCATTGTGGAGTAGAAGAATATCGGATCAATTACCAAACGCTCTACTAATGGAATTGAGATGTCTGGTGAGATGTAGAATCCCCAATAAGTTGTAACCATGATTTGAGCAAGGCTGGTAATACCAAATGCTGTGATGATTGGTCTATCTCTCCATGAAAATTTCTTGTATCTATCTATGAAAGGTATTAACACTAACGATATAATGAATAGTAAAGGCCACAGCAATCCTGTAACAAACTTGTCATATTGAGTCCTCATGAATGCATAAATTCCTGTAAGATACCATTCAGGAACGGTGACACCTGGCGGTACTGTGGGTTCAAACTTGAATCCCATATCAATTGGGAACACACCGCCAGTAATCAGAATTGCACCGCCTATTGCCATTACCATTGGCACATCAAATACCAAGAATCTTGGGAAGTGAACGGCCATAAGTCCCAACATTACAATTGGCAACAAGAATACGTGTTGAGCATAAAACCTCAATACAAAGTCTGAGAACCCACTACCTAACGCCGCATCACGAATTGTCGGACCTACTACAGGAATAGATGTTGTCAGAGATGCTGCAATACTAATTGCAAGTTCTGCTCTTTCACTAAAGATAACATCATATCCAGTAAATGCTTCAAGAATTGTAACAACGCCAAGAATGACTCCTGTCATCCACAAAACTTCGTTTCTAATTTTGTATCTTCCACTAAAGTATTGATAATACATGTGAAGAACAGCTAAAAGTACCATTGCATTGGAACCATGATAGTGTATGTTTCTTATGTGAAAACCAAATGGGACCTCATCATTGATGAATTGAACACTATCCCATGCCCTATCCAGTATTGGTTGATAGTAAAACATGAGCAGAGCTCCTGAAACTCCAAGAATAATAAACACAGTAAACGTTAGCATTCCCAAAAATCCAAACGGACTTACAAATCTTGCAGGGAATGAAAACTTGATTGCAGTAAAGATAGTCCTGTCTACGCCATCCCAAAGCCAGTAAAGGAAGCCAACAGCTCCAGTTCTTCGTTCAAGCGAAACGGCCATATCCAATTACTCCATTATCATTAGCATTAAACTTTGGTGGTAAAATAAATACAAATCCGTCAGAATCAATTTCTAATGATAGTTCTGGTAAGGTATTTGACGGTGCAGCTTGCACTGATGCCGGCCCAACAAAAGCTGTTCCAGAAACTGGATCGTACATACTACCGTGACAAGGACACTCTCCCCTCTTTCTACCATCATCGGGCCAGTATTTCCATAAACACCAAAGATGCAAACATATCATACTATAAGCTCGTATAGCAGATGTGTCTTTTTTTCCACCACCGAGTTCATCAGGAAGTCTAATGAATTGCCATTTACGAAATGCTTCTGCATCCAGTGCAGCATCACCAGTTGATGGATATGTGATTACTTCGGCATGGTTAATTGGATAAGTATTGATATTTGCTTGAGTGCCATCAGGTAAAATTACTGGAACTTTTTCAAGGGACGCCTGATTTGGATTTGGCATGTAATTACCAAATGGGACAAACGGAGCAAATGCTAACCCTGTCCCTGCGGCACCCATCAACTTTAGAAAGTCTCTTCGGGATAATCCGCCAGACTTTTTTGTCCCAAGTTCTGACATTCAAGCTGACGTACTCGCCAAATTGCTTATAAACCTTGTTCAATTATTTGGAAGGTTTTTGTCTGATGATGAAGATAAACATTATTCCGATCGCAACTCCAATGACTACACCAAGTGCAATACCTGTACTAAAAGAAGAATCTGACTCTAGGGATGAATTAGGTTTTTCCTCAATTGGAACTTTAATTTCAGAGATTTTTACAGGCAATGTTGCATTTTCTTCTTTAGTATCAGAAATAATAGATTCAGGGTAGATTTTTTCATCACGAAATATTTCATCTGAAATATTTGTAAATTTGGCTGCAAGTGTTATTGGTTCAGTTGTGGAATTTCCACCAAACAATGTCGAGTGAGCCAAAAGTGTGTAAGTACCTGTTTGATTAATTGGGACATAAATTACAGTTGAAGTGTTATCTTTATTTTTTACAGGAAAAAATCCCCCACCTTGACTGAAAAGAGAATTACCTAACCAATCAAGAGAAGGCCATTTTAGAAAATGACCAAATACACCTGAAGGAACATTGGTTTGTACTATTTTTCCAGACGGATCCATTACAAATACTGCAAGATTTGTATCATCACTAGTCCAAGACAGCTCAATGGCTCCAGAAGTTATTGATTCATTTTGGATATCAAAATAATATTGCCTCCAGTCACCTGCCATGTACCGATTAACCATATCAAATGCACCTTTGGTGTATCCATTTCCGTAAAGTATGTCATCGCTTTGTTTTCCTTGAATTAATAATGTTGTCTCATTTTCAGTTATGGGTTGTTTTATCACAAAAGACACTGGGGCGTTAACAGTATGTCTGTCACTTTCAAAAGTTAAAAATCCTTGATAGACACCTGTTTGCAAATCGTTTGGAGTAATCAATGTAACATCAAGAGTAGTAATTTCTTTTGCTGGAACAGATATTATTCTAGACTCAGGCCACAACAATGGCCAATTATCCTTTTGATAATAACTAGTAGAAATAGTATAATCCATAGAAGTTGAATTTTGTTTTGTGTCACCTAACCAGTATGAATGGCGTGTAGGTACGGGATAAACTCCAATTAATGGAATGCCGTCAAACTTTTCACTAGGTTCTGAAACTCTTAACTCTTGAACGGTTCCCCAAGAACCAGCTCTGTTGACCATAGATAATTCATCACTTGTAATTTTTGTATCATTGTTATTATCAAGCCAATCATATAGATACAAAGAAGAGATTTTGAGATCATCGGCATATACGCTAGATGTACCATTCATGAAATCACTGAATGGGAAATTAACGTTTACTATCATTAGTGATGATTCTTCAGGAATTGGGTTTTGTTCACTAAAAAAATCACCAGTTGTTTCAGGATTGATAATATGAGATAGTTCTACATAGTTTGGAATGAATGTATCAGTTTTATTTAAAATGGAATCTTGTTGTCGTACAATTGTTTTCCCATCAAACTGATTTTTTGTAATCAATGTCAAAATTTGAGGTTTAACATTAATTGAGAGAGTATCATTAGTTGGATTTTCAACTGTAAATGTTGTAGTAGTTCTATCTCCAGGACTTAACTGTCCACCAAACCAACCAGTCATAGGAAAAGATTTTGAAGGGAGCATGAATTGTTCAAATCCAATTCTAGTTGAATTGATGTTTTTGATTGCGGGTTCAAGAATCTTTTTGATATTATGGTATGATGCATCATTATACACAATGAAAACGCCATCATCTCCGTGCATATAATTTAAAGCAGCTTCAACATTTACTAAACCAGAACCTTGAGTGAAAGGATCATTTTGAAGGTCAGTTGCAGTTGACATTAAGATGTTTTTAATCATAAATGGATCATAATCTCGTGATTCTTGTCTCATTTCATCAATCAAGATTGCGGCACTGCCAGAAACTAATGGTGCGGCCATACTAGTTCCCCCAAATAATGAAAAAGATTCATCTTTGGAATCTTTTTTGATTTTTAAAACATTTGATGGTGTAAAACCATGAGCTCCAATACTCATTATGTCAGGTTTTGGATCTCCAATGGAGCCAGGCCCTCTACTTGAAAAATCAACAACACTGTTATGATGTATTGTGGTATTCCCAAATCGTGGTTGATCTTTGAATGGACCATATCCAACAAATACATTGTTAGTTGTTGCACCAACTGAAATTCCAAAAGGTGAGATATTTGGCAATCCAATTGTTCCATACCCATGTCCAGAATTTCCTGCACTAGAGACTATTGTGATACCAGGATAATCATCATCTAAAGAATGCGGGGTTACAAGAACAGATAGTATAAGTGACAAGACATCCATTCCTGGCGATGCATTAAAAGAAGGGAAATTTGATACACCCCAGCTATTAGAAATTATGTCAACTTTTGGTTTACCTGAAAATTTCCAGTCATGACCCTGGTTTTCAAATCCAGCAGACCACAGCCAACCATAGACTGTATCGCCAAGCCATAATGCCTTTACTGGCACGATCTTTGCATCGGGAGCCACACCGATGATAGAGTGTTTTTCGGTATTGTTGTAGATATCATATATTTCCTGGCCTCGTGAAGTAATTGATGCCGCACTAGAAGTTCCATGCCCCATAAAATCAGTCATCAAACCAAAAAAGTTACCATCAGAATCCAATGCCGGTAACAATGTACCATTAATTGCTTGTAATGAATCATCAATGTCAGTGACATTATTTTTAATTACACCATAAACATCAAGAACTTGTGCACCAAAGGTTCCTGCACTATAATCATTTTTTCCATCACCGTTTGAGTCATAGACAAGAAATTCTTTGCCACTTCCCAATACAATTGGTTTTTCGTCAGTAAAATCAAAATCATAGTTTGGCTTTTGATCTGGTTTTAGATCAAATCTAGTATAATCTTCCCATGATGTACTAAGATCAGGAATTATTGTATCATAAACTCCTGGAATAAATGAATCAACCACTAAAACCGGTACAACTTGAATTTGGGCTAATGGTCCTTGTAATGCACCCTGATAGATTACACCAAGATGATATACTCCACTTTTTGATTTGATATAGTTTCTATTGTCATCACCAATTTTCATATCTTTGTCTAATGTACCATTGAAAATTGGAGATAACCCTATTTGTGGAAAAAATGAATTATAAATTGGAATGTTACTGCCTTTGCCACCTTGTGACACATCAAGAAAGACTCCATCTTTTTTTACATATACCGATGAAGTCATGTCTGGTGGAATTGGTTTACTGTAATTTCTAATTATTTCATTTTTATCTATATATGCAAAGAAAGTTGCGTTTGTTAGAATAATACCCTGTCCATCAGGATCAAGCATTATAGGATGATTGATGTTATCTCGTGCAAGTGAATGCTGAATATCAGGATTTGAAAAATCAACTCCAGTATCTACAATTGCAATTACAGTGCCATTACCTGATGCATCATATTTTTTTTTAACAGCACTGGAACCTGTAATCTCACCTATTCTTGAAGAATCTGAAATGATGTCATCGGATAAATGAAAATCTAATTTAGTGTCTTCAATTACATAGTAGCCCTGCGAAATAAGATGGGATGCTGATTTTTCAGAAAGAACAGAGACGTAAAAAAAGCCATTGTCATTTTGTACTCCATAGAGGGAGTTATTTTTTATAAAATCAACAGCTTGTGTGTTGTATCCAAAAATCAAATATCGCTTAAAATCATTTTCTGTAAAAAAATTAGAATCAATATTTAATATTTCAGAATCAAATATTATTTGAGGTATGGATTCATTTAGAATCATATCTCCAGAAGTTAACGCATAAGAATTTGTTAACATAGTTGAAAAAAGTAAAATAGAAAAGAAAATAGCCGCTTTGGGCATTAGTTAATTTATTTTTCTTGTATTATTATAACTATCTTCGTCTAGTTAGTATTGCTATTTGTAGTGCAACAATCAACCCAATTGATGCAATAATTGGAAACATTAATGCATTTAGTTGAGAAGAAGCTTCGCTGATAAATTTGACAGATGTTGAAATTGTTCCAATGTTTTCGTCAATCTGAATGCTAGCACGATCTAAAGTAGTGCCAAATCCTGCAATTTCAGATTTGAGGACATTAAGTTCTTTAGATGTCTCATCCAAAACAGCATTTAGTTTTATTATTTCATCTGATATTCCCCCCAGATCCTGACTTAGGACATTAGTAGCTGCAGAACCATGAGACGTTGTACCTTGACTAAATGCAACAACATGAAACACATGAGTTCCTTGTTCTCGTGGAGTGTAATCTACAAAGTACAATCCTTGATGAAGTGTCTTAAATGAATTGGATAAAGGGACAGATATTCCAGAGGGAAGGTGAACATGAGTAGTTTGTAGCAGTTCAGATGGTTCATTTCCAACCAAAAGACCGTCACTAGTAATTTGTACAAATACTCGGATTGGACGGTCAACTGCAGTAGTTTCAGGTGCAAAGACCAGAGTGTTTATGATTCTTTCAACAGGCACATCAAGCAGTTCTGTTGTAGATGAAAATTTCACATCAATTTTTTGTGATATGCCATTTTGCTCTGTACTAATTACTTCAACAGTGTATGTCCCATAAGGGAAACTAGTTGATGGTTGTGGCCAAGTTAGCAATCCATAATTAAAAGAACCATCAGGTTTGGTAGTTATTTGATCAAATTTTGCAATAGATTCATCTGGAGTAAAAATTCGTATAATCAGATTTTCCTCAGGCAATCCTTTTCCATAAACTTGTAAAGTGTGTGAAGGAGAGTATACTTTACTATTTGTAAACAATTCGAGTTCTGAAAACGAATTTGGAATATTTACAAACAGTAAAACGATCAAAATAAAAGACATAATCTTAGAATTCATTTTAAGTTAATTGTTAATTCTCTCCTAGATATTACTTCTGAATACGAAAAGATCCGATTTCAAGTCAAATTTATCTCTAGACCTACTGTGTTTTTAATTTTTTATAGACCTTTTTTTGGGTACTGTATACCATCATGAGTTTTGATTTTTGGGACAATTTTACAAAATTCATAATCCTATCCATGAATTATGAATTTTACATAATAAAAAATAAATTTAATTTATTTCGGTAACAACTTTCTGTATTTACTAAAATTTACTGACAATTATTTTTCTTCTAATGGATACATCTGACAATAAGATAGTAATTTTTATTAAAAGAAAAATAATAGTCAAAGTATGTTAAAAATTAATTCTCTATTTTAAATAATTTTTACTTTAGTAATAATCTCTCCTGGGATATATGCTGAAGCGACTCCAGAAGATTCCACTCCTGGAGGATCTGATGGTGTAATTCCAGATTGGCTCAAATATAGTGCAAAATGGTGGTCAGATGGAAATATTGATGATCAAACTTTCTTTAACAGTATAGAATATTTGCTAGATAATGAAATCATCACAACTGTTTCCCCTGACATGCAAAAGCCTCCAATTTACAGATTACCTGATGATGGAGAAAAAGATGGTGATATTATTGCCCAACCTCCAATTTACAAAATTCCACCAGGAGAAGATGGAGGATTTGAGATATTATTAAAGGAAATAGACAGATTATCTGGTGATAACCTTCAATTAAAAATAGATAATCAAAAGTTAGTTGACGAAAATTTATTACTAAATAAAATAATAGTCGATCTAGAAAAGAAAATATTGGAATTAAATCAGATTATAGATGAGCAAATCAAAAGAATTGACAATTTAATATCATCTCCTTAAGTTCTCCAACACATGTGAGTTTAGACATGATGCAAAAATATCTAATATTATGAAAAAAATTAATCTAAAAAAAGATATCGAGTTTTTTCAAAATGAGAACGGATTTGAAATTATCCTTCGATGAAATGATCTTAGCACATAATCAGATTGAACCTAAATATAACAAAAACTTTGATTTTTTTGTAAAGAAAAAGTTTAGAAATTATTTATTTTCTAATTCTTGATCTTTACGGAAAAATAGCATGTTTCGTACTAGATGATTTTCTTGTGTTTGTATAATGAATACACCATAAAGATATTGGATAAAACCCATAATGTATTTACAGGATGTGTTATTGAGAATGCTTCTACTTCTTCAAGATAATAATACCATACATCTGCAAATGAGTAAAAAAAGATGCCAATAACAAGCATAACCCAGGTAATCCCCAGTACACTGTAACGAAATACGGTTAATCCCAAAAGTGCTAGTGAAAGTATTATCGCAGAAGCAATTACATACAACTCTGAAGTAATCCACATTATAGGATCATCTTCGAAGGTTTCAATTGTAAATAGTCCAAATGTACATGTCATGGCTATTGCCAAAGACGCAACACCCAATTTAATGAATACTCCAATATCTTTTTTGAAATAGTTAATATTTTTTACAAGATGATAACCAGTAAAAATGTAAAATGTGAAGAAAAAAGCGTCAGCTATCGAAGGATAAGGATCCTCATCTAAAACCATTAAGTAATAATTGTAAACCAAATCCCCCACAAATAAAAGAATGAATCCTATTGCCAAAGCAAGATAAGTTTTTCCAAAAACAGGTGAACCTTTGTAACGTTTTGCTATAAATAATCCAGTAATGCCTACTGCAAGTGAGCTGAGACCATATGAGAAATCAGCAAAAGATATTTCATCCTCATCAATAAACCCATCAATGTAGATTTGATACGCAATTCCTAAAACTGCTATAATAATCAATGATTTGAAGCCTATCTTGGTTTGAAAGGATCCATAGTTAATTTGACTCACATATGTCTTTCTAATCGTTCCGATAAAAGAGTTAAGGTATGTTTTTAATATCATGTCACGATTATTATCTATGAAGATTCCTGATGAGTATTGGGAACAAAAAGCAAAAGATTTTAAAAAAAATGGAAAATTTGAAGAGGCAGTAAAAATATTTGATAAAGTAAAAAAAATAACAAAAGAACGAAAAGACATAAATTTTTGGTATAAAACAGCAATCCACTACTGGGATATTGGTGAATTTGAACACGCAAAAAATGCACTTGAAAAAAATTTAGAGATTAATCAAACAAGTTATGATTCTTTGTTTCTAATGGGAAAGATATTTTATAAATTACAAAATTATGAACAATCATTAGAATATTACAACAAGGCATTTGAAGAACATAATAGACTGCAACTACGAAATTCCAGTAAAGTGGATCAAATGAGAAATATTCGTAAATTCGAAGAAGCAGTAAAATATGCAGATAAGATTTTTCAACAAAAAGAAATTGATGATGAGTTCTGGTATTGCAAAGGATTAACATTTTTCAAATTAAGAAAATATGGTGAAGCGTCATCATGTTTTAAAATCATTTTAGAAACAGATCAAAAAAATACTAAAATTCTATATGAATTAGCTAAATCAGAATTATTTACAGGAAATAAACAAAACTCGTTAGATATTCTAACAAAAATCCTCAAAATGGAACCAAACATTAAAGAAAAATTAAGAAGTGATGAGGATTTTGAGTCAATTTCTGAAGAAAGAGAATTCTAAACCATTAGTGGAACATTATCATAAGAACCACAAAAATATTTTAATAGAATCTACCATTCTAAGCGAATCATGTCTTTGGCATTGATTCCCTGGATTTTTTCCCATTTAATAGTACTAGATATTCCGGCGATTGTTTGAGCTAGTTGCTCTATCCTGCTTTTACTTTCATTTTCATAATCAATATAATACAACATTGGAGTATATTTTACATTTGAATGATAACTAAAATTTAATTCAAAATTTGAAGTATCAATTAGGAAGAAATTCTCAAAACAATTTTTAGATAATTGTACATCATAGGTAATTTTCACCATTCTTCCAGAATCTCCATTAAAGATAGGTTTGGCAAGTTTTATGACAATTTTTTTTGAAAATGGAGTGGATGCAAAAATTTTTGAAATTTTAAGCTCATCATTTTTCTCATCATGCACTATTAAATTAAGATTCTGAAATTCTTCTTCAGAATTGACAACTATTCCCACAATGATTTCATAAATAGGTTCAGAAGAAGTGTTTGAAAAATAAAAATATCTCTCAACATGTATAGAATTAACTTCCTTTAAAATAATGTTGAAAATTATTTTTTCAAATTTAGTATTTTTTTCTGCGTTCAAAATTTTTTGCTTAACTTTTATTTTTGTCTTAGGCAAATCAGAATTCCCAAATCCTTCACCGTAAACTGAGAATATTAGCAAATCATCCCCATGTTTTATTCCAAAATTATGTAAAGGATGAAGAATTTTTTCGTAGTGTTTAGATATCTCAATCAAGTCGTTTGCTAATTCATTACTTAATAAAATATGATTTGCGTCCCCTACATCCATAATTCGTCTTGAAATTATTGCTCCTGGCCCCCACAAATTCAGGTTCCCTAAAATATCTTTTACAACAAATACGTGACCAACATGACATCCTATTCGTGTCTCAATTTTTTCTACGCTTGTTGCTGTTCTATTATAATCTGCAATTTTCTTATGAAACTCAATGGCCAGTTTCAAGGGTTGTTCCAATCCATTTATGAATCCGATGAGCATTCCGTCTCCAGTTGGCAAAACCAATAATTTTTCTCTTGAGATATCAACAAAAGTTTTACATTTGGCGACTAATTCACTTAAAACTTTGATTTTTGTTTTTTGTGTTTCAGTAGAGAGTATAGGATTTGACAACCCCACAATATCGATAAAGAAAAATGCAGCATAAATCAAATCTTTAGAAATTTTTGAGGACAAACGTGTTTTTATATGTAAAATTCATTTATTATAGTTTGACTGATTTATTAAATGGCAACAGTGAAATAATACAGATTTTTTATTTTGTGTTGGAATTTGTACTTTGATGTATTTTTAAATTAACAAATTTAGATATTTTACAAATTTGTTACTTAAGATGATATAATTAGGATGTGATTATTTTGAATAAAGTTGTGGTGAATATATCTGTCTATTCGTCAAGATACACTATTCCTATCTTTAGATACGTTTAGCCATAACAGAATTCGTAATTTCTACAAAATATATCAAGATAGGGTAAAATAACCTAAGCTTATCTTTTTACACCTAAAAGACCAATATAGAAAAGAATTGAAAAAATTGTCTATAACTTACGTTAAAGAGTATTCAAAAAAAAGAAAAAAAGGATAATGTGAACTAGTTTTCTTACAGTACAGTTACTGTTGTGCTAACTGGTGGTGATAATGCCGTAGGATTATCAACTGATTCCCATACAAATGCGGTTGCTGTGTAAGTACCACTTTGTGTTGGAATCCATGACAATGCTGGGCTGAATGATTGACCACTAGATAGTGAACCTGTAATCCAAGCTAATGCGACTGTAACACCGTTACCATCCTGAATCTGTACCAAGTATGCAAATGCTTGCTCTCTATCCTGACCATTTGCTAAGTCAGCACTGATTTGCACCTGTTGATCAACTGTAACAGTATCTAAGCTGTTACC
>Ga0224497_10002198_pt1 | contig 11702 bp, 9 predicted proteins | sample SF_Jul11_sed_USG_4_FD_167970 | JGI IMG/M metagenome (GOLD analysis project Ga0224497, IMG submission 167970) | Sediment microbial communities from San Francisco Bay, California, United States - SF_Jul11_sed_USGS_13 | ecosystem: Environmental > Aquatic > Marine > Sediment | place: USA: California...
AGACCCTACAAAAGGGAAAATGGCGCGCCCGACAGGATTCGAACCTGTGACCCCTGCCTTCGGAGGACGCTATTTCGTTTGTAAGTAACTGAAATTATTGATGCTAACTGGCGGTACGTCCATTGCAATTGCAGTACTCATCACAACCGTGCAGCACTCAGTCACACGATTCTCACACAGCCATTCCCATCGCTCACAAGGTGCGATTGAATGAGAGGCTAATGAATGAGGCAGTCGTAAGGAATATTCAGGCCTTTGTGCAGCTTTTTGATCATCACAAGCGTCAAGTTTCGCTTCCTACTTAACACTTCAGAAACGCGCCCACTTGCTCCAATGTAAGGCTCTAGATCTTTCCGAGATAGACTGTTTTGCTCCATCAGAAACTTTATAGCCTCAATTGGATCCGATGCCGGAATTGCATAATTCTCGTCTTCATACTTCTCAACGAGAAGCATCAGGACATCCAATTCATCGCCTTTCGGCGTACCAGGTTTTGCACCCCACAAGTCATCAATGCGTTTCAAAGCACGAGTCAACTCGCGATTATTTTTGATAGGTTTCAGTTTCATCACTAGATATTCTCAATGTCGTCAATCTGATCGTATTCCTCATGCGTTCCCACAAACCGAATTAGCATGCCATGGCGGCTGTAGTCCATTAGAACTACGATTCTGTACTTGTTACCGCAAACATTAAAAACAACACGATTGTTCTTCAGAATGCTCGCGTTGCCGAGATCGGCTTTCAACTTGTGCGGTGTATTCCATTTGGCTGATGCACAAAAGTTGTACCACTCCGTCATCTGCTTCTTTGCGTCCCTATACTTCGAGCTGCTTTCCCAGAATCTACGCAGTCTGGATTTCGCGATAACCCTCATCGACACACAATAACATTCTCCCGCTATGGGAGCAACGTATTTCTCCCGTCCCGGGAGTCCGTGCATGGGCTTTTGTTTACTGGCGCGCCCGACAGGATGGGCCGTCGGCCTGTCCTCGCTTCGCTCGTCGGACGACCGGCAGCGCAGCGGCCGCCTCGATTATCCAAGGACATATTCGCCAGGCGCGTTGCGCAATATTTTATAGCCTTTACGGGCCGCACCTGTGCGGGGCGGTTTGATGGATTTAGACATTTGCTCGTCTAACCAGGTATTCCATGCCGGCCACCAAGAGCCATCGTTAACCTCATTGGCGCTCATCCACGATTCCGGATCCATATACCTGTCGCCCGGATTACGCGTATGCATACGGTATCTGCGACGCGGATGAGAGGGCCCGCTGATTACACCGGCATTGTGGCCGCCGCTGGTCAGCAAGAAGGTTAACTGTGTCCAGGTCAGGTCATGCAATTTGTAGGCTGATTTCCACGGAGCAACGTGATCTGTTTCGGTTCCGAGCACAAACATAGGTACACGAATATCTGACAAGGACACCGGTCTTCCGCCGACCATGAACTTGTTGCGTGCGAGTTCGTTGTGAAGAAACAGTTTGTGGAGATACTCGGTGTGCATGCGGTATGGCATGCGAGTTCCATCGGCATTCCAGGCCATCAGATCGATGGGCTTCTGTGTCTTGGCCAACAGGTAGCGGTCGACCGCGCTGCCATAAACCAGATCGCTGGCGTGCAAAGACCCAAATGCACCACCCATGTTATCGCTACTCAGATAACCTTTGTCCCACATGAGTTTGTCCATGAATTCCAGTTGGCTCGGACTGATAAAACAAGTGATGTCGCCGGCCTCGGAGAAATCCGCCTGGGCCGCAAACATCGAAACACTCTGTAAGCGATCATCACCGTCACGCGCCATCGCCGCTGCGCCGGTACACAACAGCGTACCGCCAATGCAGTAACCCACAGCGTTCACTTTGCGCCGTGGACAAATTGCGTTGACGGCATCAAGTGCCGCCATCAACCCGAGTTGCAGGTAATCTTCGTAGCCCACGTCCCTGTCTTCTTCATCCGGGTTCTTCCATGAGATCATGAATACCGTTTTGCCCTGTTCGGTCAGAAACTTGACCATGGATTTATGGGGTGACAGGTCGAGTATGTAATACTTCATTATCCAGGCCGGACAGAACAGCACGGGTTCGGCGCCCACCTCTTCGGTGACCGGCGTGTATTGAATCAGCTCTATCAGGTCGTTTTGATAAACGACTTTGCCGTCCGTAACGGCCACATTTTCACCAACCTTGAATGCACCTTCTTCGTCGCTGCCATCATCGAGCGAGATTTTTGTTTTGTCGGCAATAAAGTTGCGCAGGCCGCGGCCCAGGTTCTTGCCCTTTTCCTCGAAAGTCGTGTGAATAATATCCGGATTTGTGGGAATAAAATTTGCCGGTGAAAGCGCATCTATTACCTGCCCTGAAAGAAAGCTGACGAGTTGTTCATGGCTTGCACTAACGCCCGCCACATCGTGGGTAGCCTCATTCAAGAGATCTTTGGTCGTTTGATGAAATTGTGCAAATACGCAGAACGGCCAGCGCTGCCAGTTCTGGCCGCTCACCCGACGTTCCAGTTTGGACGCCGGCCCGTCGGCTGAAGCATCCAGCAACGACTGAATGCTATAGAGACCCAGACTGGCTGACTTCTTGACAACACTCTGTACCAATTTCAGTTGTTTGCCCGGAGAAATCGCAAGGTGACTCAACCAATCGACGTAAGCGCTGAAGATCTCGATAGGAGACATTCCCATACAGACTTTCGCCAACCGGGACTTGAACTCCTGGTCGATTCGATCGGCAAACGAACCGTCAACCGTTGTCGTATCGCGGCCTGGAACGCTGCTCAGGCTTTCGAGTAACTCCTTGAGAGAGTCTTTCTTGTCTTGTCTTACGGTATCGTTCATTGCTCTGATTACCCGTATTTAAGTGACGCTCCCCGCGATGTCTTGTCGACGTTACGCGAGTAGATTGAAAGATAACCTTTTTTGATACGTGGCTCTGGCGCTTGCCACGCCTGCCGGCGACGCGCCATCTCGACATCATCGACGAGCAGGTCAAGTCGGGCGTTTTCTATGTCGATGGAGACCGTGTCCCCCTCCTCGACCAGCGCGAGCGGTCCACCCACAGCAGACTCGGGCGATATGTGCGCGACTGCGCAGCCCATATTGGTGCCGGAGAAGCGGCCATCTGTCAGGAACGCGATCTTGTCACTCATGCCTTTTGCGGCTGACATCCAGAGAAAGCGTTGCAGTAATCGCATGCCCGGATCACCCGCCGGGCCCATGCCACGAACAATCACAACCGAGCCCTCCTCGATTTCGCCGGCCATGAGTGCATTACTGGCATCATCTTCAGTCACGAAGAGACGAGCCGGTCCCTCGTGCTTTGACATGCACTTTGGAACCGCTGACCGTTTTACCAATGCACCATCGGGGGCCAGTGAACCCTCAAGAAAGAGCAGGCCGCCCTCTTTTGCCAGCGGTTCTGCCATCGACTTGATGATCTTTCCATCACCCGACGGCGCTTCCCTGAGCGATTCGCTGAGAGCTTGACCGGTTACCGTCATTACATCGGTGTCGAGAATCGCTTCGAGTTCTTTCATGACAGCCGGAATCCCACCGGCCTCGTCGAGATCCTGCATCAGGCCGGCGCCATTTGGCGATATGCCGCAGATGAACGGCGTTGTCCGGCTGACTTCGTTGAACATGGCGGGCGACAGGTCCATGTCGAGTTCCGCCGCGATGGACTGCAGGTGCAATACGCCATTGGTCGAGCCGCCCGTCGCCATCAGCACGCGAATGGCATTGCGGAAGGCTGCCTCGGTCAGAATATGGGATGGCCGGATGTCGTCGACCAGAAGATCCAGAACACGCTGACCGGCCGCGAATGCGATGCGCTGCAATCGCGAATCGGCGCCGGGGGTTGCCGCGGTTCCAGGCAACGAAAGTCCCAGAGCTTCCGTCATCGAGCCCATGGTGTTCGCCGTACCCATGACCGGGCACGCGCCCGTGCCTCGGCAGCCACGTTCCTTGATCTCTTCAAAATCTCTCGGTGTCGTCCGACCTTCCTTTAGGTCGTTAAAGTGCTTGTTGGCGACCTTAAGAGGATCGATCGGCTGACCGTGGTGGCGATTGACGCTCATATATCCACCGGTGACTACGATCGACGGTAGGTCAATACGAGCCAGCGCCATCAGGTGCCCTGGAACGACATCGTCGCAGACCGGCACATACACCATTGCATCGAACAGGTTGGTCATTGCGACCGTTTCAATATAGCTTGCAACCAGGTCGCGGTGTGGCAGGTGATAGTTGTCGTGACCTGCCATTGAGGTGCAGATCGAGCTGATCACGAACTCCCGCGGCGTTCCGCCGGCAGCCCAGATGCCGTCTTTCACGGCGCGCGTGATCCTGTCGAGATGCACGGAGCCCGGATTCACCTCACCCCAGGAGCTGACAACGCCGATCTGCGGCCGGCGAATACCTTCTTCACCCAGCCCCGTGCCGCGCAGCATCTCGTCACGCTCGACTTTCGCAAACTCGGGAAGATCCGCGTCTTTTTTTCGATAGCTCATGATTTTTCCTTCGAGGGGTTAAGCCCTGTTACGCGGCAATTTCAACTCGGCTTTGCTCAAGACTCTGTTCGAGAATGTCGAGACCTTCCTCGAGGTGTTCCATCGGGATCGTGAGAGGGGCCAGCAATCGGACCGTGTTACCCCAAAATCCGCAGGGCAGAATTATCAGGCCGAGTTCACGCGCCTTGGCAACAACGGCGAGCGCGGCTGCAGGCTCCGGTGTGTTGCCGCCCTTTTCCTCGACTGTTTCGAAGGCCACCATCGCGCCGAGGCCTCGCACATCACCGATTGGCGTGACATCGTCGCGAGCTTTGATCGCTTCGAGGCGCTCGACCATGCGCGCGCCGATCTCCGCGCTGCGCTCACAAAGCTTCTCTTCCTGGATTACGGTGATCGCTGCATGAGCCGCCGCGCAAGCAACAGGGTTACCCCCGTAGGTTCCGCCCAGGCCACCGGGACCGAGAGCGTTCATAACCGATGTCTTGCCGACGACGCCAGAGATCGGGAATCCGCCGGCTATCGCTTTGGCAACCGTGACGATGTCCGGCTCGACACCGCTGTGCTCGATGGCGAACATCTTGCCGGTACGTCCGAACCCCGACTGGATCTCGTCGCAGATCAGGATAATGCCGTGCTTGTCGCACAAAGCGCGGAGTGCCCGCAGAAACTCGGCCGGAGCCTGGTAAAAGCCACCCTCACCCAGCACCGGCTCGATGATGATCGCAGCGACGTCTTTTGCTTCAATATCGACCTTGAATATCTTGTGAATGCTGGCGAGCGAATCCTCGACCGTAATGCCGTGGTAGGGCACCGGGAAATCTGCGTGGAATATCGCCGGCATGGGCACGCCGGCACCGGCTTTGTAGGGCACGATTTTTCCGGTCAGCGCGCGCGCCATTTCGGTTCGGCCGTGGAATGCCCCGGTGAACGCAATGACTCCCTGGCGACCGGTTGCAGCGCGCGCGATCTTGACTGCATTTTCCACCGCCTCAGCACCGGTCGAGAAAAACACCGAGCGGGCGTCGTATATCGGGGCGAGCTCGTTCAAACGCTCCGCAAGGTGCACGTAAGACTCATACGCGCTGACCTGAAACGCCGTGTGCGTAAACAAGTCGCACTGCGCCTTGGCTGCCGCCATGATCTTCGGATGGCAATGGCCCATACTGCAGACCGCAATGCCGATGGCGAAATCGATGAAACGATTGCCTTCGACATCCCACAGTTCCGCGTTTTTAGCGCGTGCCGCGTAAAAAGGATGAGCTGTGGCGACTCCCTGGGCGACAGCTCCGCTGCGGCGGTCCTGTAGTGATTGATTCGTTGTCATGTTTCTCTCCAGCTGGCGTCAGTCGTTCAAGCCGCCCATGCAGATGTATTTGATTTCGAGGTAATCCTCGATGCCATACTTCGATCCTTCACGACCCAGCCCGGATTCCTTGACTCCGCCGAAGGGCGCAACCTCGGTCGAGATGATGCCCTCGTTGACACCGACAATGCCGTACTCAAGCGCTTGCGATACCCGCCAGGTGCGCGCCGAGTCGCGTGTGTAGAAATAGGCGGCCAAACCGAACTCGGTATCGTTGCTCATCGCGATCGCCTCTTCTTCAGTCTTAAAGCGGAAGAGCGGTGATACCGGGCCGAACGTCTCCTCTCGCGCGATAATCATGTCCGGCGTCATGTCGGTGAGAACTGTGGGCTCGAAGAAGTTGCCGCCCAAGGCATGGCGCTTGCCGCCAGCCGCCACACTGGCACCTTTGCTGATCGCATCGTCGACATGGTCCTGCGCTTTCGCGACACCGGCTTCATTAATTAGCGGCCCCTGCACGACACCTTCGTCGACACCGTTACCGACTTTCATAGCCTCAACCGCTGCCGTGAGCTTGGTGGCAAATTCGTCGTAGACGCCATCCTGGACGAGGAAGCGATTGACGCAAACACAGGTCTGGCCAGAGTTACGATACTTTGACGCGATCGCTCCCTCGACCGCCTTATCGATATTCGCATCGTCAAAAACGATAAATGGTGCGTTACCGCCAAGTTCGAGTGACAATTTCTTGATCGTGTCCGCGCATTGGCGCATCAGCACCTTGCCGGTCGCGGTCGAACCGGTGAACGTTAACTTGCGAACGATCGGGTTTGATGTCAGTTCGCCGCCGACCGTTCTGCCTGACGATGACGTAATGACCGAAAACACGCCAGGCGGCACGCCCGCGCGCTCTGCAAGTTCTGCCAATGCCAGTGCGCTAAGCGGCGTTTCGTGAGCCGGCTTAAGCACGATCGTGCAACCGGCGGCGAGCGCCGGTCCAACTTTGCGCGTCACCATGGCAATCGGAAAATTCCACGGCGTAATTGCCGCACAGACGCCGATGGGCTGCTTGTCCGCAACAATGCGTCGATCGGTGAACGTCGCCGGAATCAGGTCGCCATAGGTTCGCTTGGCTTCTTCGCCGAACCACTCGATGAAGGCGGCGCCATAGGCGACTTCACCGCGGCTCTCGGCCAGCGGTTTGCCGCCCTCGGCAGTAATCAGCTGTGCGAGATCTTCCTGGTGTTCCATCATGAGGAAGAAAAGCTTTCGCAGGATACCGGCCCGCTCCTTACCCGTCTTCTCGCGCCACGCGGGCCAGGCGGCATCAGCCGCTTCGATCGCTTCTCGCGTTTCGGCCACGCCCATGTCGGGCAGGCTTGCGATGACCGCGCCGGTTGCCGGATTACTTACATGGAAACGCGCACTATCCGCAGCACCACACCATTCCCCATTGATGTAGGCGTCGGTCTTGAGAAGCGAACTATCCTGTAACGTAAATGATGATGCGTAAACTTCAGCTGTATTTGTCATTGCTTATATCCTGCAATTGTTAACCATGAATGTATTTGCCGGCTATTGAATCCGTGCAGTGTTACTTTTTGCTCTCAGACGGAATTAACAGTGTGGGAATCGCATATACAGATTGGATTGCGTCACGTCTTGCAGCAACTCCGCACCCTCCTTACGCGATACGACCGGTTCTGTCGTTATCGCAATATTGTCGCCCCTGGTGAACGAAATCACGGCTGCTCTAACCGCTCTCCACGTTCCTTTGACGTCAAACCTCGCGCCGTCCTCCGCTGCCTTCACTGGGCTGGCGGCAAGCGCTGCGACGTCGATCTTCTTGAAGGCTCCAGTCATCCCGTCTCTCCCAGCGCGACGACATGACCCTGCGCGTCGGTTGGAAAATCATCGACACTTAACGCCCTCGTCAATTGGCGTCGGTATTCATTAAGTTTTGCGCCTTCGATCTGATTGATGATCCCGGCACTAACAGCGGCTTCGATGGAATTATCGTCTGTCCAAAGTCGGGCTTCACCGCCCGCGTGCTTGGCGGCTTTGGCGACGATCGGCTCCAGTTCGGAAACAGAATCGAGCAGGCGGTCCAGAAGACCGACATCCTCGGAGCTAACCGGTACGAACATGCCTTTCGTTAGACGGTCGCGGCTTTCGGATGGCTCCAGGAGCAATCCGGCAACGCGAAGAGTCAGGGTGTCGCCAGGTGCGCGGTAAGAACGCCCGAACGGAAATACGACAAGCTTTAGTAATGTGCCAAGAACCCGCGACGGAAAGTTATCGAGGATTGCAGTCAGTCGATCCTGCATTGTTGCCAGCGAATCCTGCACGGCCCAGTCGACGAACGGCTGATCGGCCTCTTTGGCGCCCTCATCTTCGTAACGTTTGAGCACTGCGGAAGACATATAGAGATGACTTAATACGTCGCCAAATCGTGCGGACAACCCCTCACGGCGTTTTAGTTCTCCTCCTAATGTGAGCAATGCGACATCCGCGAGGAATGCAAACGCGGCACTCATTCGGGAGAGCTGCCGATAGTAATTTCCGACTGCGCCGTCACGTGGCGTTTTCGCGAATCGTGCACCGGATAACCCGTGGGCGAAAGAGCGCAAGGCGTTACCTGTTGTAAAGCGAATGTGCTTGAACAGCAGGCGGTCAAATTGCGCCAGTCCTTCGGACTTGTCTTCATTCGCTGCTGCCGTCATTTCATCCAGTACGTAGGGATGACAACGAATCGCGCCCTGGCCAAAGATGATCATGCTGCGGGTCAGGATGTTGGCGCCTTCGACGGTGATGCCAACGGGTGCCATATTGAATGTGCTGCGCAGATAGTTTTGTGGGCCGCCGCAGATGGCCCGGCCAGCATGAACATCCACTGAATCGTTGATTACCTGGCGCATGCCCTCCGTATTGTGGTACTTGATAATCGCTGAAATTACAGCCGGCTTTTCACCCGCGTTGAGCGCAGCGGCTGTAAACAGGCGTGCCGAATCCATGCGATAGGTCAGCCCGCCGATTCGTGCCAGCGCCTCGGCAACGCCTTCGAATCTGCCAATCGGCGTCTTGAATTGCTTGCGTATGCGCGCATAAGCGCCAGTGGTGCGGCTCGTTAACTTTCCGGCCGCCGCGCCAAGCGCGGGCAGCGAAATGCCACGCCCTACCGAGAGGCAGTTCATCAGCATCTTCCATCCCTCGCCAACCTGCGGCTGGCCGCCAATGACCCAGTCCATCGGTACGAAGACATCCTCACCGCTGTTGGCCCCGTTAAGGAAGGCGCTGCCGACGTCGTGACGACTACCAATCTTCACACCTTCGGCAGTGGTCGGCACGAGTGCACAGGTAATGCCGAGGCTCTCACGCGCGCCGAGTAAACCATCCGGATCGGCTGCTTTGAACGCGAGGCCTAACACCGTGCAGACGGGGCTCAGCGTGATGTAACGCTTCTGCCAGTTGACGCGAAAGCCCAGTGTTTCCTTGCCTTCGTAGATGCCGCGACAAACCACGCCGATGTCGGGCATCGAGCCTGCATCGGATCCGGCATGCGGATTGGTCAACGCAAATGCCGGTAGCTCAGTGCCATTAGCAAGCCGCGGCAGATAGTAGTCTTTCTGCGCGTCCGTGCCGTAGTGCGTTAACAACTCGGCTGGACCAAGAGAATTCGGAACCATGACCGTGATTGCCGTCGCCGGACTCCGCGTCGCGATTTTCAGGACGACTTCCGACTGGCCGCGCGGCGAGAATGCCAAACCGCCGTACTGCTTCGGAATAATCATTCCGAAAAAGTTGTTGTCCTTCAGGAATTTCCACACCGGCTGCGGCAGGTCGTCGAGCTCATGATTGATCTGCCAATCGTCGAGCATGGCGCACAGCTCTTCCACCGGGCCATCGAGGAACGCTTGTTCCTCGTCGGTCAATTCGGCCGCCGGAATCTTAAGTAGCTTGTTCCAATCGGGGTTACCGCTGAAAACGTCGGCGTCCCACCAGGTGGTTCCGGCGTCGATGGCTGCCTTCTCGGTCCTCGACATGGGCGGAAGCACGGATTTGAACCAGGTGAGCACATACCGACTCAGAACTGTCCGTCGCAGCGCGGGGATAAGCAATATCGCGGCGATTAGGCCGAGAATAGTCAACGTTAGAATTTGCATGACAGCCTCCACTGGATTGTGGAAGTCATACTAGGTCGAGCCGGGGTTCAGTTAAATGATATTTCTGATTCTAGTTTATACATTTATGACCCTGCTCTTGGGCGGTTAGCCGAGTGCCGAGAATATCGGATTGCCGATCCCGGCTGTCATGCCGCCATCGACTCTGAGTTCCTGCCCGGTGATAAACGTGGCCGCCTGGCTTGCAAGAAAATTATACGCGCCGACGACTTCCTCCTGTCGACCCATGCGACCAAACGCCGTCAGTTTGGAAAGCAGCAGCGCTTCGGGTCCACCGTCGTCATCGGTCATCATTCCAGTGCCGGCGATCAGAGCCGGACAAACTGTATTGGCGCGAATGCCGCGCGATGCAAGTTCCAGTGCGCAGGTTCGGGTCAAGTATGCAACACCCGCTTTACTGGCGGCATAGACACCCGCCCCCGCGTTCGTCGTTCCGGCGCCAGCGACGGAGCCCGTGGTGATGATCGAACCGTCGTCATTCATGTGTCGCGGCCCATATTTGAGCGCAATGAAAACACCGCCCAGATTTACGTCAACAAGATGCCTCATCTTATCGGTGGGAAATTCCTCGATACTGCCTTCGTCAGCAGCGGTGCCGGCGTTTACGACGAGAATGTCAATCTTGCCATTATTCTTCTCAACTGCATCGAAGCATTCGGCCACCTGCTGTTCGTCCGTCGCATCGCATTGGACAAAAATAGCGCCTATGTCTCTCGCAACCTGCGCGCCGCTATCGCGGCGGCCGGTTATGGTTACGGAGGCACCGTTGTCGGCGAAATTCTTGGCGACTGCCAACCCGATGCCACTCGTGCCACCTGTTATCAGTGCGACTTTTCCTTTTAGCGAATGCAAGACCTTCTCCTTCTAGAGCTGCGTGTGCAGATAGATTTTTCCGCACTGTTTGGAAACTTGTGTTTCAAAAGCCTCGTTGGCCTTCGACATCGGGTATTCATGTGTCACCATGACATCAATCATGCGCTGCACGTCGGCGTTCATCAGTGCTCTTGCAAGCCCCTCGCGATCACGGATGCGAACATCGTGCTGCCCCATCAGTTGATGCGCTGGATCGATGACATGATGCAGCGGGCTGAATTCGATTTTCGCGCCCGGTGTATGGCCGCTGAAATTGACGGTGCCGTAAAGACGCGTCGCGGCCATGAGTTTTTCCTGATAATAAGTGACACCTGAACCGTCGATACAGTGATCGACGCCTTGTCCTTCATACGTCAGCGCTTTGACCTGTTCGAGCCAGTCATCGTCATCAGGATTAATGAAATGTTGCACGCCCATCTTTCGCAAGAGCCCCTCACGATACGCATTTCGCATCAGCGCAATCACCGTGGCGTTGCGATACAGGGCCGAAATGATGTGGCCCATGCCGATGAAACCAACACCGCCGACCAGCACCGTGTCGCCGGCTTTGACGTTCATAATCTCCTGGTTGGAAAATCCGACACCGAACGAGCAATTGCAGGCCGCAGCGTGGCGAAAGTCGACGTTGTCCGGGATCTTGTAGAGATTGGCAACGGGTGCGATTCGGTATCGCGCCATTGCAAAACCACCGGATTCACTGTCATTGTTTTCCTCGATCCCGTGCATCGCACGACCACCATGGTCAGGGAGATTTGACACGCAGTAGGTGGGCGAAAGACCGTTGCGGCAGCTATGACACTGGCCGCAATGATCGCCCTGAAACACGATGACCC
>Ga0224497_10002202_pt1 | contig 11692 bp, 13 predicted proteins | sample SF_Jul11_sed_USG_4_FD_167970 | JGI IMG/M metagenome (GOLD analysis project Ga0224497, IMG submission 167970) | Sediment microbial communities from San Francisco Bay, California, United States - SF_Jul11_sed_USGS_13 | ecosystem: Environmental > Aquatic > Marine > Sediment | place: USA...
TTAAGGCCATCTGATTCTTTTTTAGCTTCAAGTTTTTCCTTTTCAAATTGTTAATAATCTAGGCAAAATTAGTATACCATTGATTCAAATGATGAAATCGTTTTTCATGCCTTTGCTGAAGAGCGCATATGATCCTCAGAATCATGATCCAATTTGATTAACTTTACCTAAATCAAAACATTGTATTTGAAGACAGTTTATCCATTTTGTTTTAGAAATTGTAGGTTTTTCTTTCCGTATGGATTCTACCAACTAGGTAAAGCCTACAAACCTTGTGACGGCAATTGTGAGTTGTAATATATCTATATAACCAATGACTTTTTTGATTTAGAATTAAACAAAGAAATCTAGTTGATTTCATGTTAGATATGCTCAACTTCAATCGTATTCTTTAACTTCAAGATGAACAAAAAACATGATGAAAAATACTATTAACAAATCAGAGACAAAATATGAGAAACTCCTGAACAGGATAGTTGAAGTCGATCCACATATGCGGTCTGCAGCCATTGCAGACCTGGACTGAACCATCCTGGAAAAACGACAGGTGACTGAAACAAGGGACTTTCTTACTGAAGAACAGGACAGAAAGGTCATGGAGTATACAGTCAACTATTGGAACTACAGAAAAACTATGAAAGACAATATTGGAAATGCAAAGTTCATACTGGAATCCTATGAGAATTTCAAGAAGCTGGTAATTGCACTAGATCCTGAAAGACTGCTCATAATGACCTTTGATAAAGAGGGCGGACAAAGAGACATTGTGGAGAGAATCCAGTCAGCAATTGCATGAAATGATATGTATGGCTAACAGTATATCGTGAATCATGGAAAACTTTGATAACATCATTTATGGAATAATTTCAATTTTCATTGCGATTGGAATAGTTGTCTTGGTTCGAACAATCATCAAAGTCAAGCTCGGCAAGCTACAGGGAACACAAAAACTGCTCGGACTCGTTTTGCTAATTGTTATCGGGATGGAATCGGCATATCTTGGGTTGCAGTTTGACCTGTTTACCCTGGCTGCAAGCATCATTGCCTCTCTGGGAGTGGCATTTGCGCTGGTTTCCTTTGCATTGCAGAATCATCTCAAGAACATGGTGGCAGGAATAGGACTCTATCTCAACAAGAGAATCGACATAGGAGACATCATAGAGATTGATGACAAAAAGGGAACGATAATCGAGTTCCACCTGATGAAGACAATTGCGCTAACTGATGATGGCCAGTTCATGAACATTCCAAATTTGAAATTCAGCGAAACCGTGGTTCTCATTTCCCACAAAGAGAAGACAGACGGGAAAGCCTAGTTCTAAAACCCATATTGTAATTTCAATTGAGGCCTGCGTATTCTCTTTAAAAAAACACTTATGGCATTACCTATACTGACTAGTTTGTGATTAAACAATCCTTTATCGTTCTAACTGTTTTTAGCTTGTTGAGTGCTGGAGTCATCCAGTCAGGATTTGCAGAATCGGTTCCACCTTGGGTAAAAAATACAGCAAAGTGGTATGGTGACGGACAGATCTCAGAAACAGAATTCCTCAATGCAATCCGATATCTAATCGATAATGGAATATTGAGTGTAGAGCAAAAGATTGCAGAAACTCCAAAAATAGGGTCTGATTACACTAAACAGGAATTAATTGAAACTGGCATAGAACTGTTGGATGCTAAAAATAATCTTGCGGCCCTGGAATTTTTCAACAAAGCAATAGACAAGGATCCGAGGGACATAAAGGCACTAGTTGACAAAGGAATCGTTCTTGCAAGGCAAGGAAACTATCCGGATGCAAAATCATTATTTGACAAGGCAATAGAGATTTCAGAATCAAAAGGTGAAGTAAACTACAAGGCTATAGCAAACGCCGGAATCGTGTTATCAATTTACGGAGATCCTGATGATGCGATGAAATATTTTGACAGGGTATTGGAAAATGAAAAAGACGTAAAACAAGAGACACTGCTTGCAGTATTGACTAATGTGGGAGTAACACTGTTAGAACAAGGAAAATATGAAGAATCACTCTCATATTTTGACCGAGTGTTGGAAATTGAACCCGATAGAATTGGCGGACTGGTAAACAAGGCAAATGCATTGCAGGAATTGGGCAGAACGGATGAAGCATTCCCATTGTTCATAAAAGCGCATCAATTAACAAAGGATCCACTTAGCTGGAAACCAAAATTTATCATAATTAGATAATATCAAAAAAGCAAAAAAATGGAAATTAAAAAATCGGTTCTGCTTAGACCTGTATTTTACAATATCTTTTCATAAACATGGCTAATCTAATTTAATTCTAAATCAACTAGAATCTTTTTCATCCAAGCCAATATTTTTGAGAAACTTGTTTTATCTTAATACTTTTAGATATTGCATCCAAAAGATCATCTTTGGATATAATGTATTCATCCCGAAATGCTTTGGTTTCATATTTTAGAAATTCAAAGAATTCTAGCGAGCCATCAAGAAGATCTCCAGGTGAGTTGGAAAAAGAGATTTTGGAATTGGTTGACGAGGGGTCTTACTCTAATCAGGAGATTTCTCAGATGCTAATAGTGGATGAGGGACTGGTGTCGAGAACAATTGGCAAATTAAGAGACCAAGACAAGATAATTCTGTCCAGCTTTGGCAAGCGCGGTGCAAGATACTTTACCACAAACTGCGATAACTGCCCATTTGGAACAACAAAGGCATCATGCAGAAAAGAGGCCCTGTCATACATCATCTCCACATTCATGCAGGACTTTGGTTTGGATCTTTCTGCAAATGACTTTGATTCGGTTGAGACAAACCAGGCCCTTCTGAAAATCAAAAGGATCGTGATGATGGCAAGAAAGGAAAAAAATACAAAGCTTGAGCGAAACATGGGCCAGAATCTGGATGCCTTGCTCTCAAAAGCAGTAGACAAATTCATCGAAATTGAATCTCCTGATGTCAAAAATCCAAACCCCGCTGAAATCAAGATGCAAGTCACATCAAATCTTGCAAATCTTCCAATGCTGTACCAACTGGGACTCAAAAAAGGGGCACAGGGAGGAATCCATCTGATGGACGAGATGCTTCACTTGGCATCAAAGTCCATCAAAAAAGAAGACAGAATTAAAATCAAAAAACATGCCCTAAGTGAGACAAACAAGTTTCTCAAAAATATCGGCTTGGATGAAAACCATTAGGCATATTTTAATTGTGAATTAAATTAACTGTGCAACAGACTTAATAGCAAAAAATATCCTGGTAATAGTGAATCTAATTTGTTACTTTGCAATATTTTTAGGACTTGTCTTGATTACAGGAACAGTTCCATCACAAGCATTTGCAGATGTAATTAGTCCAAGACAGCAAATGAAATTAGACTTTACTGCAGAACAAGTACTCTGTGGAGAAGGTCTGGTAAAAATTATCAAATCTATTTCTGGAAAAATTTCTTGTGTAAAGCCTTCCACTGCTGAGAAATTAGCCGAACGTGATTGGACAAAACCACTTTCTGCAGAACAAATTGAAGAAATTAAAAATAAAAAATTGAAAGAAGAAAAGTCTGCTGGAACTATAACAAAAATTTCAACTCTTAAACAACTTTCAAAAAAAGGTACTGTCGGAACATCCGCTAGTATTTCTGGATATGTTTATGTCTTTGAAGCATGCAGTAATTCCAAAATAATCCGAGCTCCCGAAATTTATGTCACATCTGATAGTGATGCAAAAAGTGTAAAACTTGGAAGTGCTCTGAGTCCTGATGCATGCTATACCAGCTCAGTTTTCATCAAGGCTGCTGATCCTAATTCTATTTCTGCAACCTTGTCAAATAGAGGCGAAATCTCAGTGAAGATTTTATCGCTTGAAACACAAATTGATGATTTAAAGAATAAAATTACTGCGGCAAAACAAAAAATTCCGACAACTGATGATCAAGATCCTAATCCTGAAAATTTGAGTAATATTGTTGCTATGAAAAAAGATCTCAAAAATCTACAGGATCAGCTTAGACGATATCTAATGGTGTTGTATGTGCCTCCAAATTTTAAAGCGACAAAAATAGATATTCTAAAAACGATCACTGGCAAACCCTTGGAGGGATTAAGCGCCAGTCTTGTTTCAGTTACAGAAAGTGTTGCCAAAGTAGAATCTGAAAGCGGTGATTTGAAGAGATTCAACGTGGTCTTTGAGGCATGCTCTGGAAAAGAAACAATCAGACTACCCATCATCAACGTGGTCTCTGATTCGGATTCTGTAGATGTCAAATTGATCAATAGGATCATTCCAGAATCTTGTCAAGTGAGCGTTACAAGAATTAATGCGATGGATTCAGATTCCATTAAAACCCAAATCAGCGGAAACTCTGAAATCTCAAAAGTAATCAAAACTTTGGAAAATGAAATTGATGCTTTGGAAGTCACTCTGTCTGAGAAAAGAAGCGCTTTAGGTAATCTTGTATCTAAAAAACTTGATTCAGATGGTGAAGCGCAAGCAGAAAAACTAGCTTTTGAAATCAGTGATTTACGTGCAGATCTTTTAGAATCAAGATCTAACCTCTATAGACTGATGCTGAAAATCTAACAATGAATAATACTAAAAGAACAAAACTTGAAAATAACAGAAACCTATTTTCCAATTCCTAGGATGGACTTTCTTCGCATATTGTTAGTGATATTGATTTTCAAGAAAATTAATTCAAAATAGATTAAAACCTAATGCTTATCTAAAACCTAATGGAATCTTAGGCATGACATCTCTAAGTGAATTACGTGTTTGCAAGTCCTGTGGAAATGTCTTTTCTAAAAAGGCAGGAGTTACAATCATTACAGGCTGTCCTCACTGCGATGGCACAAACTTTGATACTGTAATTACTAACGAAGAATCCCACTAATAATTAAAATGATGAATGTTTCTGTGATTTTGTAAAGCCATGAAATTTCAATTTACTGCCAATGACAAAGAATGGCATCAAACATTGCTCAATACTTTTGAAAATCTTCTAAAAATGAAGATTCAGCCTGTGCTAGTTTATGATCGAAAACATTTTTCTAATTATCTCTACAAAAATAATGTAAAGCCAAATGCTGTTTGGGCAGAATGCATTAAGGAATGTGGCACTATTTGGCTAAATCCACATCTGGCAACAGAACCAAAAGTTGAAACTGTCAACACCCTATACCATGAATGCCTTCACATAAAATATCCTAAAAAAAGTGAACATGAAATTAGACGATTAGCTGATGAGTTAATTCCTGTGGCAAAATCACTGACTTCAAAGAAAAAGAAATTTGATATTACCCATGTCCATTAAAATAAATTCCTTAATTGCATATGCAATATAATGAGGCAATTCATGAAAAACAACTCATTAGTTTATTTATGTCACTTGTAACTTCCATACATGTACAAAACCATTCTTGTTCCACATTCCGGAACTCCTGCAGGGGATTTGGCACTTGAACATGCAACAGACATAGCAAAATCATCTTCATCAAAACTAGTTTCACTGCATATTGTAGAGGAGATGTCATATCCTCCAACCTTTGCTTTATCCTCATCTGAACGCCAGTCTCTGATCAAAAGCGTTGATGAAGCAAATAATTTGTTTCAAAAGGAAATGGAAAAAAGAAAAACAAAATGTGCTGAAAATAAGCTTGAATCTCAAGTGATAGTTTCGATAGGTAATGCTGCTGAAATTATTCTTGATATTGCAAAAGAGAAGAAAGTGGATTTGATTGTAATGGCAAAAAGAAGAAAACTAAAAGGACTCAAAAGCCTTTTGTCGTTAGGTAGTGTTTCAAGAAAAATTGTTGAAAATTCACCTTGTCCTGTATTATTGATAGATGTGGAGAAAAAATGACCAAAGTTTTCAAGCACATTCTAGTGCCATACAATGGCTGTCCTGGCAGTCAAAAGGCTTTCAAAAAAGCAGTTGAATTGACACAGCTCACAGAATCAAAATTAACAATATTGACATGCATGGAAGACAGGGCAACGTTTGGATTATTCAAAACTAAAACTAACAGAGAAGAATTTGAAAAAGAGCACAAACTGGTGACTCAAGAACATGCCAAACTCGAAAAATATGCGCAAAATTCTGATGTCTCACCTCTTTTCAAAATCGTTAAAAGCAGTATGCCTGCACAGGACATACTTGAATTTGCAACAAAACACAATGCGGATTTGATAATAATGGGAATGAGAAATCGCACTCGTTTGGAAAAAAGACATTATCCTAGCACCATTGAAGATGTTTCAAAGAATTTTCAGGATGGAATTTTAATTTTAAATTAAAATACTAACATGTCTTTTGAAGCAATTCTGTTCATTGCAGTACTGGTAATTGCATCAAAACTAGGAGGTGAACTGCTTCACAGAATTGGAAAGCCTGCCATTCTTGGCAATGTCATTGCAGGAATCATTGTGGGCCCTGCAGTTTTGGCAATTGTCCAGCCAATTGAAGCAATAGAACTTTTTGTGTCAATTGGTGTCTTCTTCTTGTTTTTCCTAATCGGTCTTGAGGAAATCGACATTGCTGGATTAGTCAAGGTGATGAAGGGTAAAATATTTGCAGGATCTGCAGTTGCATTTTTGATTCCGTTTTTGGTTGCAGGGATTTTTGGATTGGCAATTGATATGGATTTCATACAATCTTTTGCCATTGCAAGTGTAATTGCCGCGTCAAGTCTAGGTGTGACAGCAAAGGTGCTAAGTGATCTTGGAAAACTAAAATCCACCATTGGCCTTGAAATTTTTACAGTAACTGCGATTGTAGAGTTTATTGCAATTATCTTTGTCAGTGTGTTTATTCAAATGGATGCAAGTTCTAACGCTCCAGAAATTTCTGAAATGCTTTGGTTGTTTGCAAAAATGATAATTTTCTTTGGTATAGCAGCACTTGTTTCTGTTTATGGCTTACCACAGTTTTTCAGATTGATCAAAAACCATCTGCGTGTCAAGGAAGCGTATTTTGGCATTGTGATTGGAATGATTCTACTTGTCGCTTATCTTGCTGAAATTAGTGGTGTTCATGGTGCCATAGGCGCACTTCTTTTGGGAATCGCAATTTCCAGAATGACTAGAGATGAGTATCATGAAATCTCCAAAAACATCAGCGTGATCGGATATGGGATCTTCATTCCCATCTTCTTTGCAGGAATAGGATTGCATTTTAGTCTGGCATTTTTGGAACTGGACTGGTGGATAATTGCAGTTTTCATTGCAATTATGACTGGTGTGAAATTTCTGAGTTCGTATATTGCTGTACGCATAGCCAAGATGAGGCCTGCAAGCACTGTTGCATATGGCGTAATGTCCAAAGGCGCAGTCGATTTGGCATTGATGTTGTCTTTGCTTCAAGCAGAGATCATGGATAACAAACTGTTTTCGCTTTTGGTTCTTGGTACCCTTATCGCCATGATAATTTCCAGTGTGGAGCTTCAACGAAAACTAAAGAAGATAACCCCCTTCAAGGTTGGAACTTCCGAGCTAGGCCTTGTTCCTATTTATTTTAGACGAGTGGTATCTGACACTCCTGCAATAGCTGTAGTAAATACAACATTTTCAAAAACAACACCCGATGTCACCATCAAGGAATTCTCTAAAAATAATGATATGAAAAAACCCCATCTTGTTTTTGATAAAGAGGATAGTCTGGTAGGAATTGTATCAAAAAAAGAGATAGACAAGTCTCACAAAAAAACACGAGATATAACTACAATTGGAGATGTAATGTATACAAAATTTCATACGACATTACCTGATGACTATCTGTTTACCGTAATTCAAAAAATGAACTCACATCCATTTGACATGATTCCTATTGTAGACCCTGATAATACCAGAAAAGTAATTGGAATTGTCACAGATGAGGCAATCATGAATTTACTTGTCGAAACAAAGAAACCATGATTTTACACAATTTTTATTAAATCAGATACGTGTGGAATCTGTCTGTAATTACACTGTTTTTGTTGAAAAATCAGAATGTTCATTTGACGTCACAGCATAGTATTCATCTGTAGGCGATGTTACATCAAATTCCCAAATTCCACCTTGTTGTTATTGTGATACGTTGATGTGTTTTGACTGTTCTCATATTTGCTCTTGCGAATTCTTAAGGTCAAATCTTAGAGGCACTGTTGGCAGACAGCAACTAATGATTGTACAAAAAGTAAGGCAGATGTAGTTAGCCTCTGCACTTATCGCATACTGCCTCAAAGGTCTCCTCGTGCAATACAAGGGAAACACCTGACGTGTAGCATTTTGAGCATAATCCTATCATGGGATTTTACATCATTTGAAATTAGATTAGAACTGTTTGATTGAAGTTTTGCTCGATCTGGGTCAACGAATTTTCAGATTTTAGATTAACTACTTTTCTGGAAAGATAGTCACATGATAAGGGAATTCTTTGGGTTTATCTGGGATTTAGTCAGCGGTAACTGATTCTCATTTTTTCTTTTTTTCAGGGGTATTTTTATACCATTTCTGCAAAACTGATTGTATTCTACAAATACATTGCATCAGTTGCAGGGTCTAACATTGTACACCTACTTGATTTTTCTAGGAAATTTTGCTCGATTGCATCATGACTTCAAAATTAATCATAACTGCAGTGTCATCCAACGGGAAAAAGACCACGGATGATCTTGGCAAGAGCATGAAAAAATTGCATGTCGATTACGACAAGCAGTTAAAAAATGCAACGACAAGAGGAAAACTGCGAAAAGTGTTCCAAAAGCATAAATGTGATCATCAGAATCTTCTGAAAAAACATCTCAAGCAAGAAGAGATTACAATCAAGAAGATAGGGATGCTGCTAGACCAAGAAGACTAATTCTTAAAATACATACATCGGTCTTTTTTCTAATTTTTCATTATTCTTTTAATTCATTTTTACAGACTTGCATGAACTAAATCAATTCCACATGAGTCCAAAAATTTATCATCAATTACAGATAATTTACGTCACTCGATCTTTCAGTAGGTTCGTCTGCTTTTATTCGCTTATCGAAGAATAGACAAGCAGTAAGATCACCTGTGACATTGACCATTGTTCTAGTCATGTCCAGTATTCTGTCTACACCAAGCAAAAGTACCAGTCACCATTGTAAAATAAATAATATTTCAAACTGTTCCGAATCAATTACCATCTGAAATCAAAGTATTTATATTATGATTTATAAACAACCTAAATCTTGATTAAAACAAATAATGATTAAAACAATTTTTCTTGCAACGTTTGCAATTTCTATTTTATTAACAGGGACAATCGCAGGCCCTATAGCACTGTTTCAACCTGCTGAAGCTGTCAAAAGCCAAGGCACACCATTGCCTACGGTTGGTTCAAAGAAAGTTTGCGGAGATAGGCTCTGTTCTGAAATTCCAGAAGCAGAAAAACCAAAGGAAGTGAAAAAGAAGGAACAAGTAAAACAAGAAAAAAAATCTAAAGAGTCTGAAAAAGCAAGGGACAACCCACTAAGAGATAAAAGAGCTGAAAAAATGGAGGCAGACACCACATATAGATCTGCAAAGACCGTGGCCGGAGTAGTGACGTCGGTACAAGATCCAGGACAAGGGCATGAAGGACATCAGCTAGCTATAATTCTTCCACCAACTGAGAACGTTTATCGTGGTCATCTAAGTTACACTGCGTCTGAGAATGTTCAACTGGTAGTATTACACGGTCCATTAAAACCAAACATGGCAAAAGGCCAAGCAACATGGACACCAGATGGCAAGACCATCTACGGATTGACATTTATAGATAATGAAAAATCATCTGGATTTTGGCAATTCTCAGGAAATGCACTTGCATTGCACACAAAGCAAACTGACCCTTTTTCTGCAACCTACGCTGTAACATACACAGAATTATCACAAGAAAACGTCGATGTAATGATTGGTACAAAGACGTCAACACAGGACCCGGCAATCGGACATGAAAAACATCAGCTAGCAATGTTGTTGCCACTAAATGAGGAACATTATCGTGGAAGCATTACTTTTGATGCATCCGAACCAGTGCAACTTGTATCTTTGATCGGTCCGCTGCCAAAAGGACTACTGCAAGACATACCACAATGGACTACTGATGGCGAGACATTCTATGGAATGGTACTTGGTTCACCAAGGTCTGCAGGATCTATGACATTTACAGGTAATGCCATTGGGTTTCATACTCTGAATACAGAACCATTCACCGTAAGTTATTCCTTGGTGCTAGCAAATTGACATATCTTAGATATTCGTAAAGAATTCTCTTTTTCTTTATGTTGTTTTTGTAAGAGTTGATATTAAAAATCAAACAAAAGTCTGAAATTTCTAATTGTGGATTATATGTTGTTTTTTTACATGGGCATGATTTTTTCCACATATGTTAATATTTGAAAATACCACTGTTAATGCATGATAACTAATATTTTAGTTCCTTATGATTTTACAAATTATGGAGATTTAGCATTTAAAGAAGCGTTGGAGATTGCAAAAAAATTTGGTTCAAAAGTAACACTGTTGTCTATCATTGGAAGTGATGTTGACACGTCTGGCATGTCTTGGTCACGTGCTCAGGAAGCACATGATGAGGCTGAGAACAAAACAAAGGAAGATTTGAACAAGATACAAAATTCCAACATTGCAGAAAATGTCACCATTTCAGTTGAAATAGTCCACAACCCATCTGCTGCAAGCGGAATCCTTTCCTTTGCTGAAAAAAGCAAAACAGACTTGATAGTTATGGGTTCTCACGGCAGATCAGGTTTCAAAAAATTGGTTCTTGGAAGTGTTGCATCAGAGGTTGTAACAAAATCTAGCTGTAGAGTGTTGATAGTGAAATCACCGCAAAAAACAACTGCTGATAAATCCAACTAAAAAAAATTAGCTAAGTATATTTTTGAAAGAACAATCCAAAAGCCATGTCAAAAAAAGGTGACAAGATTTATCCCGTAGGCTATTCTCCACCTCATGACACCCAAGAGGATTCAACCACACGTGATGATTTGCTCAACATCATACTTGGAGATCATTCAAAGGAGAAGATTGAAAATATAGATACTGATATTTTCGAGGTCATGACAAAAAGGAGATCAACTAGAAAATTTGATTCAAAAAATATTGAAGAATGGAAAGTCGAAAAGATTCTAGCTGCTGCAGATACTGCACCAACTGCGGGAAATTTTCAAGGCTTTGAGATATTTTATGTAAAAGATACAAAGATGAAAGAAAAACTAGTAAAGGCTGCTAACAACCAGCCATATGTCAACGCGCCACTGGTTTTAGTTTATTGTAAAAATCCCTCCAGGGTCAAATTGGATTTTCCTAAAAAAACACTCACCAAATTTGCAATCCAAGATGCCACTCTTGCTGCAGCTTATTCACAATTGGCAGCTACTGCGTTGGGTCTAAGTTCCATTTGGATTGGAATGATTGATGAAGAAAAGGTATCAAAGATAATAGGCACGAAGTTAATCCCGTCATCTATTCTTTGCATTGGCTATCCTACGCAGCAAAAACACCCAAAACCAAGAAGAAACCTCAAAGATCTTATCCATGTATTAGAAAATAAAGTAACCGAAAAATAATTGTCGAAAAATGAAGTTTAATCTCAGAAAATTTGGTCTGGGTCTGGGGCCTGTACTGTTTCTTCTGATCCTGTTTATTCCCACACCTGAAGGAATGCCAGAAACCGCAAAAGTTGTCTTTGCA
>Ga0224497_10002206_pt1 | contig 11682 bp, 14 predicted proteins | sample SF_Jul11_sed_USG_4_FD_167970 | JGI IMG/M metagenome (GOLD analysis project Ga0224497, IMG submission 167970) | Sediment microbial communities from San Francisco Bay, California, United States - SF_Jul11_sed_USGS_13 | ecosystem: Environmental > Aquatic > Marine > Sediment | place: USA...
TTGTTAAATGATGACAGTTCATTACATTATTCAGTATTAATCTGGGCAGGTGGGAATAAATCTCAAAATTTTATTGAATCACTTAATACAGAACATGATAAATCTGGTAGGCTCACAGTTGACAAATATCTTAGATTGCCACGATATTCTGATGTATTTGCATTAGGTGACTGTGCGTATATTTTAGATTCACAAAACAAACCATATCCTCCAACTGCACAACATGCAATTAGAGAATCCAAAACTGTGTCAAAAAATCTGATATCTACAATTAATGGGAATAATCAATTTTCCATTTTTAATTATTCTTCAAAAGGCTCTATGGCAAAGATTGGTAAACGAGATGGTGTTGCAAAGATGTTGGGAATTGATCTCACTGGATTTACAGCCTGGTTTGTATGGAAGCAATACTATTTGTCAACTCTTCCTATAATGGAGAAACGCATTAGAGTTGGCCTTGATTGGTTTATAGATCTTTTCTTTGCACGTGATATTACAAAATTAAATTAATTTTTGCTTATCTGCGTCCTCTCGAGTAAGTGAGAATCTATCGATGATTTCATCAATTAGTTGATTTGTATCTGTGGTACTGCTGACAAACTCTATCTCTATACTTATTTCAGTCTGAAAGCCAAGGTTTTCAGATCTTACTTCCCTCTCTGAGAATCCAGATGTTTTAGAACTATCGCCGGATCTGTCATCATCGTAACGGTCATCATCACTTCCTTCACTTGCAAAGACAAAATCAGTTGGCACTGAAAATGCTAGTATAGCCAAAAGAAAGAATGTGGCCGTATAGTATTTTTTCATTGTTTAAAAAACCGAATAAACCAATATAAAATGAAATGATATTTTCCACGGTTGAATTCCATTTGTGGGAATTCTATTATTTCTTTAAATCTATAAAATAACAAATCAAAACAACATATGAAATCAATATCGATTGTGTTTGTACTGTTTGTTATGCTGTCAATGGTCTACATAATTCCTACCACATATGCTGAGGATGATGATGACGACGACAGAGAAGGTTTTGGGGAAATGAAAAGAGAAAGAGAGCATCAGGATGAAGGGATTCCAATTGGAACAGACATTGGAAATGTCATTCTGTATGGCACGATTGCAGCAATTGGAGTCTCGGTAGCCTACACTGCCTTTAAGATCACATCATCAAAAAGAAAATCCAGTTCAAAATCATGACAGTCAAAAACATCAATCTGAGATTTGTTGTAATTTTGACATTACTGTCATTACTAGTGATTCCTCCCACGCTGGCATATGCCGATGATGATGACGATGCAGAAGACATTGTAGAAAGTTTGGGATGGGTTGCCGTGGGAGCAGGGATAGCTGCAAACGTACCCTTTATCGCAATGAACAAAATCCGAAGATATGCCCTAAAGACAAGCAGCTCTACAATGCAGGTCGCAAAACAGATCAGGACAGTCTACAAACCAATACTGAATTTTCACATAATGCTCAATTCGATTGGATATTTTGCTGGAATGACTCATGGTTTAATGTTATCCAGACATTTGGATTCAGTTTCTCTATCTTTGGCTATTGTAATGAGTGTGATGATGGTAAGTGGGCTACTGCTAAAGTATACATCGTCTAGAAATTCCAAGATATTTGGCAAGTTGCTTCATGGTCAGTTTGGTCTTGTGATATTGCTTGCTTCACTGGTAGTTTTACATATTGTAATTGGAGATGATTAATTTCAAAAATTTTGTAAAAATTTGCTTGATTAAACAAAAAGAATATTGTTGTCTTTTCAGACAATTTGATTTTTAACTTCTTTTCTCTTTTTTCCACTTGTCATCAGAGTCATTGCGGTCGTCATTTCTATCGCCGTCATCTCTGTCATTTTCTTTTTCATATTCATTATCTCGGTCATCATCGTATTCATTGTAGTCAGCAAATGCAGTTTCAGTACTTGAGAGAGTCAAGATAAGTATTGCACCGAGAACAAGTGCAAAGATTGATTTTTGTTTCATAGATATACTATGGTTGATTTTGGATATATTGTGGAAATTTAGACTGCAATCATTTGCAATTATGCTGCTGCAGTTCTAATTACAATGTAGGCGGCAACTGCAAAAAGCACTACTGCAAATACTTTGGATAGATCCTCTTTTGGGATTTTTTCAGATGTCTTTGCTCCAAAATATCCCCCCATTATTCCTCCAATGATTAACAATGCTGCAATTATGAGATCAACTTGCCCTGCGACAAAATATCTTGCAGCAGTTGTAAGACCGAATGAGCTTACAGAAACTAAAGATGTCCCTATTGCCTGTATGATGTTTAGGCCACCGGAATACATTATTGTGGGAACAACCAAAAAGCCTCCCCCTATTCCAAAGTATCCGGCCAACACCCCTACTGAGAAACCAGACAATGAAACATTCTTTTTTAGAAAGATAAGATTTGAACCTCCATTAGTCACTTCCTGTTTGGACGCATTTTTCCTTAACATCAAAAATCCGATTACTGCCATAAACCCTGCAAAAAGAATCAAGATGTTCTCAGAGGGGGTCCACAATCCAAGTTGGGCACCCAATAACGTTCCGGCGATTCCAGGTATGGCAAACAAGAGTCCCTTTCTGATTTGTATATTTCCTAACTTTTTGTGATTCAGAATGCTGATTCCAGCAATTATCCCTACTGCAAGTGCAGATGTACCTATGGCAAGATGAGTGTCTTTTACGCCTACAACATACAAAAGCAAAGGCACTGCCAAGACAGAACCTCCTCCACCTATCAAACCTAGGCTGAATCCTACAATTACGCCTGAGATGATTGAGAGGAAAATGATGACTGGGTCTAGTATCGTCTCAATTGGCATCTACTGCACACCTGTTTGGACCAATTTCCAAATCAGGAATCTCAGAATTTATCAATTCCAACTCCCCCTTGTTTACCGCAATTATCTTGCGGTAGTTCATTGGTCGTGGACGAGTGATTGCAACCACCTTTTTGACAAATTCCTGTTTTGGTATGTCAAGCCATGGAAGTTTCTTTGATTCTTTAATTGTAGCATAAAATGCACCATTTGTCGCTTCTGCATTCTCACCATGATGAGTTGGAAACATCAATGTTTTATCTGGAAGGTTTAGAAGTTTTTCATGTAGAGTATTATATAGTTGCTCTGTAAACTCTTCTGCTTCGTCTCTTAGGTCGGGTCTTCCAATAGATTCTACAAACAAGATGTCTCCAGTAAAAACATATTTTTCATCTACAACATAGCTAAGACTTCCTGGCGTATGTCCTGGAGTGTGAATCACTCGTAGTTTTGATTTTCCAAAATATATGATGTTTTTATCTTCAACAAATTTTGCATCATAATCATATCCTTCATACTTTGATAGATACAATTCTGCATTTGCTTTCTTTGCAAGATCTCTAGCTGCGGATACATGGTCTGCATGTTGATGCGTATCCATAACTTTTGTTATCTTGAATCCCTGTTCTTTTGCAATGGCAATATATTTTTCAAATGGATAAAGTGGATCAATGACAATTGCCTCACCATTTGATTCAACAATATGAGATAAACAACCTTTTCCAATCTTTTGAACTTGAATTACTTTTGGTTTCTGTGATACAGTTATTGGTTTGAGAATCTGATTCCATCCTGCAAGTCCTCCTGCAAGAGTTTGCGAATCAATTCCTGCTCTTGTCAATGCAAAGCTTGCAACCATTGCTCGGTTTCCGTGTGGACAAATTGTTACAACCGTTTTATCTTTTGGAATATTTTCCAATGTTTTTTCATCAAAGAGTTCATCCAATGGAATGTTTACGCTGCCAGGAATCTGATATTCTGTAAATTCATCTTCATTTCTGACATCCAAAAGAAAGACTGAGTCTAGATGAGATTCAAGTTGTTCTGCTGTGATAATTTTTCCTGTATGACCTTTCTCTGTTTTGCCTTTCCATGAGTAAAATCCACCTTCCAAATAATGGGCATCAAGACCAAAGGATCTCATCATTTGAGCAGTCTCTCTGGCAATTTCTTCAGGCTCAGAAATAAGTACAATTTTTACATTTTGTGGTATTTTAGGCATGATTGTTTGCTTTGTCTGAATATCACATACTGCATGAACCGAGCCCTTTACGTGACTATTCTCAAATTGGTCTTTTGACCTCAAATCAAACAAGAGTAATGGATTTTGTTGAGATAATTTCTCGTTAAGCTGATCTGCAGATAATCCCTGATTTTTCATATTTTGATTCATGTCTAAAATTGTCAATTACAAGATATAATAAGGAAGTTTATACTGCAATCATTTGTAATCATAATTAATACATGAAGACCAAAAAGACCTCCACCATTACTTTCAGGATTGATGAAAAATATGAGAAAGGATTGCGAAAAGAGGCCGAAGAGAAAAGAGTCAGTCTGAACACATTAGCAAACCAAATTTTTGGTGATCATGTTGAATATGATCAGTTCATGAAAAAATTTGGGATGGTAGAAATGAGTAAAGGTTCCTTTAAAGATTTGTTGAATTCCCTTGATGAAAAAAACATCATAAATTTTGCAAAATCCATAGGTTCCACTGAACCGAAGGACTTCATCTTGTTCAAATGGAAAAAACTGACTCCAGACAGCGTCTCTGAATTCATCAAGATGTACTTTGAGCATTGTGGCTACGGGGTGTGCGATATGCAAACAAATGACAGTACTAGTGAGGTTAGCATACATCATAACTTTGGGAAAAAGGGCTCAATCTTTTTGAAGGCATTCTTGGAGGCAATTGTACAATCCTCACTAGAAAGAGACAGTGATGTGATAATTACTGATAATTCAGTTACGTTACAGTTTTCAAATTAATCTGAGTCAAATATAATTGCAAATAATTGCAACCTAAACATACTCGATATATCTAAAGTTCACATTGTAAAAACATGTCAGCAATTAATAGACAACCTAGTAAAAAATCAGGCAAAAATTCCACTTTCATCATAGCAGGGATAATTGCGATGGGAGCAGTTTTGCTTTTTGCATATCTGATGTTCTATACCGCACCAGCAGAAACAATGGAACTGGTCAAGATAATAGCAGTTACCGATAATGACGGATGTGTTGCCGAAACCATGGACGGCTATGCGGTAAACATTGGAGAGTGCAATGCCAAACCAGGCCAGTATGTTGATGCCCTAGTCGATCAAAATACAAAGGAGCGTGCGGCCTTGATGAATCCCACAAATTAATTTTTTAATTTTTTTAATATCACATCTAGTCTCAATTTTGAATGGTGTTATCTAACTCAGATTATCCTCAAAAAATGTCAATGTCTTTTGCCATGCATCCTTTGATTCTTCAGGTGCGTATCTGTCACCTGACGGATTTGCAAATGCGTGATTTACTCCAGGATATATTGTAATGTTATTTTGAATTCCAACTCTATCTAGTGAAGCCTCAAATTCATTTACAGTCTCTGGAGGGATTCCATTGTCAAGCTCTGCAAAAATTCCCAACACTGGCCAATCAATTTTGGATAGTTCTTCGGCATCTGTCACAAGCTGTCCATAATAGATTACTGTAGCATCCATATTTTCATTATTTAATGCCAAGTTCAGTGACTGACTACCTCCAAAGCACCAACCAATTGAGCCCAAACTAGATGGAGAATGATTTTCTTCCAAATACGACACTGCAGTGTTCATGTTCTCTGTCCATATGGATTGTTCAAAAGAAGTACGTAGTTGCCTTGCCTCATCAGCAGTTGTGCCAACTTGTCCGTCATACAGGTCCACTGCAAACACAACGTATCCGTGTGACGCAAGCTTTTCTGCCATCTGCCTTATGTTGTCATTTAGGCCCCACCACTCATGAATCATTATCACTCCAGGATATACTCCATCTGTTGCAGGTTTTGCCAAATATCCGTTAGAGTTTCCAAAGTATGAAACATTGGTTGTATCTACCTCGAAATCACCTGTTTCAAATATTATCGAATTGTTATTGTTATTTTTTTCATAGTCTGGCAATACATGAATTGCCCACCCTCTCTCAATCAGTTTTTCAACAGATGAGGGTTTGATACATGCAGGTTGTCCGTTTGAGGATTTCATCACCAGTTCAAGGCCTTCAGTACATGTTACATCAGAAGGGTCTATTCCATTCTGAATCTGTTTTAGTGGGGGAGAAAAATAAGCAACACCATATGAGTAATCATATACTTGTACGGAGAAAATCAAAGAGCATATAGAAATTGTAAATATCGCATGTAAAATTCTCACAATCCTATTGTTTTTTTATAATATTTTACTTTTATTAAAAATAGAATTTTTTATAAATTTCCAATCCCAAGTGGATGCTAGGTTTAATCCTCTAACTATATCCACAAAAATGATGTATTCTCAGTGGAATTTCAACCACCTTTCAGAGTGCAAAATAAATCACACTGATTACATCCTCAGCACGACGTGTTTGGGGTATAGTAGGGCATTTCCGTGTAACCCTAATTTTCGGTACAATCAAAACTATGATGAAAATTTTTAAAAAGAAATACAAAACAAGATTTTAGAGAATTGAATTCATAATCTTATGCAAGATTATGCATAAAGAAAAACTATTGGTTCATTGAATAAAGTTCTGATGAGATTTTTTCACCGACGCTGCTCCAATCATACAGTTCTTTGGCAGTCTTGTTTAATACAAATCGATATTTTCCATCAAGTAAAAGAGAATCGTTGATTTTTTTGACAATGTCAAATTGCTTTCTGTCATTTTCTATGCTTATTTTCATCAAATCTGAAATTTCTTTTGGTAGCCTGTCAGAAATTGAATCAATGTTTACTGCCATTCCGCCAAAATAAGTTCCCAACGGAAAACAACCTGATGCCAGGGCTTCTAAAAATACCAGAGGTCCCGCTTCCATCACCACCGAAGGAAAGATTGCCACATCACAACAAGGATAAAGATAACGTAGCTCTTCATGTCCCAGATAGCCTGTAAAGATTACTTTGTCTGACCTAAGATGGTTGTTAGCTTTTTCATAATAAGAGTCTAATTCGTTATTTTTTTCTAATTGATTGAAAAATGATAAAATATCTTCAAAGGAAGATCTGTCATCTGAATTTCCCTCAAGTGATTTTCCCCATGAAATAATTTTCTGGACTAGTTCTCTTTCATTATTTTCTAATGCCCACAAAAAGATCTCCATTATTTCACGTGATGGGCCATGACCTACAATTATCAGTCTGGCATTTGGGTGCTGATGAAATATCAAAGGCAAAGTTGCAATGACTGATTGAATTCCCTTGCTTGTTATCAGGCGCCCCACAAACAAAATTACTTTATCATTAGTCCAGTCAATTTTCTCTAGTTTTGCTTCAACGCCGACATCGGGATATTTCATTTGATAGTCGGTAGTAGAAGAGATTTTTTTGCCCAGTTCTTTTAATTGTAAAGCAGAACTAAGATTTTTTGTTAGGTCGTTTGACTGCTCATCATTTTTACCACGAGGTAAATCTTTTAATTTTTGAAATAATTCTTCAATATTTTGATGACGTGATTCAGGCGGGATTGGTCTGAAAATGCTTGTATCTACGCCCAAATTCAAGTATGTCATCTTCTGGTTGATGTTGGGAATGGTTTGAAAAATAGATGATATTCTATTTTCCATCTCTTTGCTAACAACAAAAATTTTTTTAGCAGAGTCAAATGCATCTGTGGCAAGATCTAAGAATCTTTTGTCTCTTTTTACGGCGTATTCAATTGCACTGCCATGAGGCATTATGGCAAAAGGAATGGAAGTTGTTTTATTGACTCTTTGGGCAACCACTGACATTAATACTGCATGATTAACATGAAGGGCGGTTAACTCGTAATCTTGCATTATTTTTAGAACGACTTTTGTATTTTGCTCAACATAATCCTCAATTGCAGCATTTGATAATTCAGTCATAGGTACAACGTTGGAGAACTCCTCGTATTTGTCCCAGACATAAACTGGTAGTGTGTCTCCCAATTGTGGTTTATGCATAATGCATTTGCCTTTGTATGGAACCTCTCGATTTAGTTTTATTTCTACTGAATCATTCGAGTGACAATGATGCTCTGATATGAAATCATAGTTTTCAGGATGATTTTCTTGACACACAAGATGAACTGTTTCTCCATTTTTGCATAAGGATCTTACAATGGATCTAGTCCAAATATTGCTTCCTGAGCCTTCCAGTAAATATCCGTGAAGTATTCCAATCAATTTCTAATTTAGAAAATGCATAATCAGATTTATGTGCATCAGTAAATATGGAAAAAAAGAATTAGTTAATTAGTTGTGAAAAATGTAAGATTCCTTCAAACTTTTACGTTATCATGATTCTCTAGTTTTTGCATAATCTTGGTGCCCAATATGGAGTGATATTACAAAAAATAGATAAAAATTCAATATTTGTGAAAGTACAATCACGCATAATTTCGCATAATCTATGCTATGGCTATCAAATAGTAGAAAAAAACTGCACAGAATTTTAAAAATGTGCTAATTGTACTGTGATTCTTGTTGCAAGATCTATTGACTACTTATGGTGAACAAATTACACATAGTTCATATCTCTAATTCAATACTGAAACTACCATGTCCGAAGAATTTTTAGGTGTATTTTTCAGAGGCGATGAACTCACAATTGCAATGGGTTTTGCGATTGCCGTTATTGGTGGATTTTTAATCGGTGTTGAAAGAGAGAGCAGGGGAAAGTCTGCAGGAATTAGCACCTACATACTAGTTATCGCGGGCTCCATGATGTTCACATATCTCTCGGCTAACGTGGATCCCTATTCCACATCAAGAATAGCCGCATACGTTGTTGCAGGAATTGGTTTTCTTGGAGGTGGAATGATAATCAGAGGCGATGCAAAGAAAATTTTCAATCTTACAACTGCTGCAAGCATTTGGGTTGCTGCAGCCATTGGTATGGCAATAGGTTATGAATATTATTTTCTTGCAATATTGGGAATTGTTCTTAATATTCTTGGTCCAAGAATACCAAGTATCACAAAAAAATATTCATCAAATACAAAACAAAGTCACGATGATGACGAGAAGTAATAGATCAAATAAAGTCTGACAAAATTGATGTGCATGGTGTTTTAGAAATTTTGCTATCTACTTGGTTCAAAAACACGGATCCGTAGTGAATTTTATTTCTGAATTTATTATGATGGATACGATGGAGTATATGCGAAAGTTAGGTATCTGAGTTTCACACTAAATTTTAAGTAAAGATTATAATGCATGAAGACATGGTTAAATCATTTTAAAATTACAAACATGGTATGATAAAATCAATTTTCAACATCCTTGAGAAATTAGAAGAACAGTCAACGCTGGAAAAATTAAGGCAAATCGATATTGCCCCTGAAGACAGAATGCTTGCAATCACAAAAGAGACAGGCGAGTTACTAAACATGATTTTACGTCTAAAAAAAGCCAAAAATATGCTTGAAGTTGGGATGTCATCAGGATATTCCACTATATGGTGTGCAGAAGCTATCTGTGAGCAATCAGGAAAAATCATTACAATTGAGCAAAATCCAAATAAGATCAAAAGAGCCAAGGAGAATTTTCAAAAAGCTGGGATTGCAGATGCAATTATCGTAAAGGAGGGACTGGCAATGCAAATACTGCGAGAATTAAATTTACAAAAAGAATACAATGATTTTTTTGACTTTGTCCTAATTGATGCCGATAAGGAAAATGTTATTGAATACTTTGATTTGATTTTGCCAATGGTGTCTGCTGGGGGGGTGATCATTACGGACAACATGCTATACCCTGAAAAATATAGACAAGATATGGAAAAATTTTCAAATTATCTTAAGGAAAATCCAAAACTTCGAACTATAACAACACCTATTGGAAATGGAGAAGAAATTACAATAAAATTAAAATAATGATTTTTGGGTTTACATGATTTTTGTCACAGTTAAATTCTTACTAGTTCTTTTTGTACACAAGTAAATAGATTATGATAAAACATTACAGATTATAATCAAATCTCAAAAATGGAGTTTTAATAGTTTAGTCTCTATTGCAGATTTGAACCAAATTGATAATACTTTTCTAGGAATTCGTTTGAAATTATTTCTAATTCGACAACTATCTTTGAGTTTCAAAGATTACTCAAATATTCAATTGTTGCCTGTTGTCTATGCGCAAAGATTTTTTTAAGTTTATCTAGCGCATACCATTCAAACATTTTTCCAATAAATCCGTACTGTAATTTAAATTCAATCTCGTCTGTCACCCTTGTCTGATTTTCGTTTATTTTATGAAAAACATGGGTGTGTCTCCAGCTTTTGAATATAGCATTACTCATTTCATCTACATACGTGTATGGCTTGCAAGCTGTAATTTTGGTTTTCCAAGTTATGCGAGTCAGTATCTTACTTGAAAAATAAGCAGTTTGCCCCAGAGTTATTTTGTTACTGCTTGATTCTATTATCTTGAAATCCAATCTTTTAGGAGTGATTACTTGTAAATGCTGTAAATCTGTATAGAAATCCCATACCTTGTCAATGGAAGCATCTACAAGAAAAGAATGATGAAAGATTTTCAACTATGTTAAAATCTCACTCTTGTAATATATCTCCTAAAGCAATGTTTTGGAATCTTTGTATTAGTATCAAATATGAGAATATATCCATCAGGTACTGAAAATCCGTATCTTGAGTATCTAATGTTTTGTAAAATTTGATCTAAAATTTTTTATCGTTATTTGTAAAAAAATTATTTTTCATTAGTATAATTGAATTTAAAACAAATAATTGACTTCATAACTCACGTGCCCAATGGAGCAGTCACAATAGATGATATGATCATGACTAAAATTATTAGACCAAATGCCTTTGCAGTTCCAAACCCGTTTACTGTTTTCACTGCCTTTACTGACACAACAAAAATCCAGACCACAAATGCAATTGTAACGGTGACAAACAGTCCCACATATCCTAACATGGGACCAATTAGGGACAGGATCTGCTCTTCATCTTCATCTAGTTCCATTAACAATGATGAATCTATTGATGCTATAGAGTCCATCATCAAAAATAGCAGAATTGAGAGAATTACCGACATTGGAATTAATGGAACATGCGTATGAAAAATTACAGAGAATACTTTCTTCCAGTTTGTGTTGCCTCCAATCTTTTTTCCAACGAAGTAAAATAATACGGCAGAAAATAACCCATTCAATATATTAATTCCCACAAACAAGATCACGTCTGTATTGTCTGTCGGGAAACTGTCATCATCAACGCCTTCAAAATACAAGTCATCAAGGGGAATCATTATGAATGGTACCAGCAATAATGCCCCCAGAATGGAAGTAAATGCCAAAAGCACTATTGACTGTGCAAAATATTTTTCTTCATTGTCTCGTACTTGTGCAAATGCAGAATTTGGCGCAGTAATTACACGCAAAATGACATTTGGATCAAAATACAAGGTAGATGTATCGATGAACCTATGGTACATTCTTAAATTTTACGACTGTTTCATCCTATTTTTTTACATTGTTGATGATGTTCTTTGTTACGACATTGCACAAAGAAAAAAAATGAAGATGCAAGCATTGTGTCATGCATAGGACGGTTCATTTTACAAGCATGAGATCTCTGTCGGGAGAAATGTTCCTTAAGATGTCTTGCAGGGAACTTTCAAGAGA
>Ga0224497_10002209_pt1 | contig 11675 bp, 9 predicted proteins | sample SF_Jul11_sed_USG_4_FD_167970 | JGI IMG/M metagenome (GOLD analysis project Ga0224497, IMG submission 167970) | Sediment microbial communities from San Francisco Bay, California, United States - SF_Jul11_sed_USGS_13 | ecosystem: Environmental > Aquatic > Marine > Sediment | place: USA: California...
GATCGGCCGTCGCGGCGCGCTCAACGCCGTCGATCAGAATGCGGGCAACGAGACCGGTGATGTCCAACCCCGCTCGGTCGGCGTCCATCGCGCCGTAGATCACCCCAACGTGAAAGATATCTCCGGCCACGATTTCTTCAACGCCGGTCGCTGCCACCTGCAGGTCAACGTTGGCGAGCTCGATGGCCGGTCCCACTGCGGAGACGGCGTCTCGGGACTGGGCTGCTGACGATCCCGGCCCCAGGTCTTGTCCAAGGCGCACGGCCACCTCGAACTCGACTATTCCCCGATCCCAACCTGTCGCAGCAACGGTCGCCCCGGACTCGAGGACCGTGGAGTCTGTGATGAATCCGAGAAGGGGAGCGGTTATCTGCATCAATGCCAGCGATGCCGGAGCGCCGAAGCCCACCTTCCAGCCGACACTGCGGGCCCCCGCCGCCAGCATCTGTCGCCGCATGGCGAATTGGCGCTTTAGCCCGGCGCTGACCCTCGGATCGTCCCACGGACCGTTCAACCTGCCGCCTTGTCATCGACCTCATAGCCAGAGTCCTCGAGCGACCCGCAGCCACTCCAACCCCACACCAGCACGGTGTCTTCGTCGCCGGTGTTGTCGAACCCGTGCCACCGACCCCGGGGAGTCCAGATCACGTCTCCCTTTTGTGCCGGCTCAGTGCCGCTATCGGTATAGATCCGGCCTCGGCCCTGGAGCACTACGAAGAACTCGTCGGCATTGCGATGCAGGTGCCGGTCGTGGCGGGCACCCGGCGGCAGCACGGTCCAGCCAAGTAGGAAGTCGTCGCTTCCGGCGCCGGCTTTGTCGATGAGGAACTGAACTTGCATGTCAACCCAGCCTTCATCTTCCCGGAGGCCACCGACGAACGGCACCTGGGCAAGGTTGGTATGGAAACGTTCGGTCATCGTCCACCGGAGAGCATGTTGTACACGTCGAAGACGGTGACGAAGTCGCGATGATCGATTCCGAGGCCGCGGCAGGCGTTGAGTAATTCGTTGGCCACCGCCCCGAGCGGTGCGGGTGATCCTTGGCGGCGCGCTACCTCCAGGGCGAGCACCATGTCCTTCTGTTGCAGTGTGACGTCTGCCAGCGGCTTCTCCGGCATGTCGAGGATGAACGGCCCCCGATAGCCCATGACTGGGGAGGCGACGACGCTTTTCAGCATGGCATCAACGGCCACGGCGCGGTCCACTCCGCCGGCTTCGGCAAGGGCAACCGACTCGCAAAACACCACCATCTCCACGATCAGTGTCAGGTTGATTGCAACCTTCATCTGGACGGCGGTGCCGGAGGGGCCTATGTAGCTGACCTTCGAGCCGATGTCGTACAACACCGGCTCGACTTTGTCGTACCCGGCCCGGGATCCTCCAACCATGGTGGAGGCCGACCCCTGGCGGATCGTCACTGGACTGCCGGACAGGGGAGCGTCGAGCATGGTCAGCCCGCGCTCCGCAAACGCCGTAGCCGTGCCGCGACTCACGAGTGGGTCGATCGTGCTCATGTCGAGGTAAACGCCCCGTGATGACAGCCCGGCGATGACGCCGTCATCGCTGAGAGCAATCGCCTTCACGGCGGCAGCGTCTGTGACCATTGAGAAGACCAGATCAGAAGTGGCGGCTACCTCTTGCGGGGAATCAGCCCAGGCCATACCTTGATCGACGAGCTGCTCAGCCTTTGACTGGGTTCGGTTCCAGCCGGTGACGTGGTGGCCGGCGGCCAGCAACCGCGGGATGATCACCTGGCCCATGTCGCCCAGTCCTATCCATCCCAGGTCCATCGGCAAGTGCCCCAATCGTTTAGCCGAGCTCGACCGCCGGTCGGGCCACAATACCTGTGAAGCACCCTGCGGGAGGGAGTCAGGCGGCGTCCAACGGCCTGCGGGCGGCAAACCCGGTGATGAGGAATTCGCAGGCGTAGAGCGTCAGCGCCACGGCGATCGGTGGTGCCACGATGGCCGCGATTGGAATCGTGATTTCGTCGTTGACCACGACATCGGGCGCCATCAAGCTGGCCAGCATGGCAACGAGCCAGATGCCACCAGTGACCGCGGTGATCCATGGCCAGGCCTCGGTCTGGCCCCATCCCATTTCGTTCTGACGGCGAAATATTGTCGAACGGAGTACGAACACGGTCGCTAGTAGGCCCCAGAACCAGTTCGCAATGGCGGCCGGTTTGAGGATCACCGGTTCGTCTCCGAACATCAGCTCGGGCGAATTCAAACTGGTGATCACGACGACCAACCAGATGGCTGCAATCGTCAAACCCACCCAGATGTTCTTGGAACGCATCTCTCTCCCGAGCCTCGGCCTGCTTCGTCGCAGCGACACGATAGGCGCTGCAGCCTCGGTTTGTTGGCAGGGGCGTTGGCCTCTGTCCGCCGGCAGCTTGGACGAGTTGGATGAAGGGGGCGCTAACGCGAGAAAGAGGAGGCTGGCGTCGTGGAATCTGGGGCACGCTGCCGCGAGATGAGCCCATCGTGACTGCCGAGGCAACGGCGGTGCCGACATGGACGCCGCCGCGTTGGCTGAACACAATGATGAAGGCCATGCTGTTCACACCGGGACTGCAACTGCTGGTCGGCAGGTCGGTGGCGCTCATCACCGTCACCGGGCGCAGGACCGACACCCAATACACCATCCCCGTCACCTACCACCGCGACGGCGACACAATCGTGATCCTCACGAAGCGGATGCGCACCTGGTGGCGCAACTTGGAGAATAACCCGGCCGTCGACCTGCGGGTAGCAGGCGAAGACCTTCGGGGGGAGGCCGAGGTAGCGGCGGGCGACCTCAGATATCTGCCGGATTTGATCAAGTTCCTGGAGCACCGCCAGCGTGATGCCAAGGCGTACGGAGTCACGATCAGCTCAACGGGGGAAGTCAACGAGGCAGAGGCCCGGGCCGTGCTCTCCCAGCTGGTTCTCATCAAAGTCGCTTTGGTCGCCCCGGCGACTGCCGGGTAGCGGGGCTGCGTTCGCGCGTTCTTCTGGAGTGCGGTGCGATCGAGGTCCACTGCTGGCCTCCTCGTAGTCAGACCCAGAGCCGATCAAAGACGTCGAGCCAAAGCTGGGTCGTCAGCTTGAGAGACTCCACGTCGATCCTCTCGTTGTGGCCGTGGAAACGATTCAGGAACTCGGCCATCGGCACCTGCGGGCTGAGGAGCCCGGCCCCGTAGGATGTCACGCCGCGCTGGCGGAAGAATCGGGCGTCAGTGCCACCTGTGACCATGCTGGGCAGCACCTCGGCGCCCGGGTAGGCCACCGAGATGGCATCACTGAGGGCGTCCCAGAGCGGGGTGTCGGTGGGGGAGGAGCTCGGAGCGAAAGCCAGATCCTCCATGTTGGCATACAGCGGTTCGACGTCGACGGACTGCATCAGATCCTCGCCGATCGCTTCGAGAAGGTACTTGTCCACGTCTTCGTGGGTCTCGCCATGCAGTAGACGGATGTCGACGACGAGTTCTGCCCGGTCCGGAATGGTGTTCGACTTCGCTCCGCTGCTGAGGATGTTGGGGCTGAAGCTCGTGTGGCTGCACGAATGGAGGTTGCGGGCCAGCCCCGGCGGCAGTTCGGCCAAGGCCTCGTAGATACGAACCGGGTCCAGCAGCTTCGCCTGAGTGTCTTCGGGGAGGCCAAGGGCCCGCACCCGGGCGGCAAACATCTCGTCGAGGCGTGGACCCGGGTTGTACTCGCTGAGGCGGCGGACGATCTCCGCCGACTTCACCAATGCGCTGTCTGCCAGATACGGCATAGAGCCGTGGCCCGGTTCGCCGTGGACGATGATGCGGCGTGGGCTGCCGCCCTTTTCGGCGGTCGTGAGGAGCACGATGGTTCCGTCGTCTGTGGCCGTAGGCGTTCCGCCGTATTCGGTCAGCACGTAGTCGCATCGGAGGGCATCCCATTCATCCTTGACCAGTCGGGCTGCGCCGTGAGCGCCTCCGGCCTCCTCGTCGGCAACCGCGAAATACACGATGTCTCCCGGATAACGTTTACCCGAGCGCACAATCTCGCGAAATGCGACCGCCATGGATGACGTGAGGTTCAGCATGTCGACGGCCCCGCGGCCCCAGACCTCGTCGATGCCTGCTGCGGACGTGATCCGCTCGCCGGCAAAGGGGTCGACGTCCCAGCCTGTCGGGCTGACCGGGACAACATCGGTGTGACCCATCAGGCATATTGCCGGGGCGGCGGGGTCCGTGCCCCCATATCGGGCGACGAGGGACACTCGACCCGGCTCGGTCTCGAACAGTTGCATGTCGACCCCGGTGCCCTCGAGCTCGTTCTGCAGCAGCTCGGCATTGCGACCCTCGTGACCAGACTCGACGGTGCCCTCGTTGACGCATTGGTTCTGGATGAGCGCCTGGAGCAGCTCAACGGTCTCGTTCGTGAGCTGATCGATCGATGTGCCCATTTGTTGGCAGTCCTTTTCCCTCCTGGGACGTGTGCCGCCCGTCTCCTGACAGACAATTGCGCTTGCCGACGGCAACTGCAACCGGCAGCAATGTCAGATGGGTGCCGGGAAGAGGCAGAAGGGGTGCCCGGCCGGGTCGAGCATCACGCGAACGTCGTCCTGCGGCTGGTGTTCGGCGAGTGTGGCCCCGGCCTGGCGGGCCCAGGCAACGGCCTCATCGAGGTTGTTCGTGGCGATATCGAGATGAATCATCATTTGCTGCTCACCGGGCCGGGCGGGCCACACGGGTGGAACGTGCTCCGGCTCGGATTGGAAGGAGAGGCCGGTGCCCCCGCCGGGAGGCTTCAGCATGACCCAGTCGCCCTCTTCAAATGTGATCGTCCACCCCAGCAGCGTCCCGTAGAAGCGGGCCAGTTTCCCGGCATCGGGGGCGCCGAGCACAGCCGCCGAGATTTCAGTGCGGGGGCGATCCATCAGGAACCCCCGACCGGGGTGGCTCTCGGCCGGCCCGACGTCATTCGCCGATCGCCTGGTCGAGGTCGGCGATGATGTCGTCGGCGGCCTCGAGACCCACCGAGAGGCGGATCAGGCCGTCCGTTATGCCCGAGGCTGCCCGCTGCTCGGGAGAGATGACTCGGTGGGTCATCGATGCCGGATGTTCAACCAGCGTGTCGACGTTGCCGAGGCTGACTGCAAGGGTGCACAACTCGATCTTGTCGAGGAATCGGGCGGCGTTTTCGTAGCTGCCGAGGTCGAAGGCGATCATGGCGCCGAAGTCGTCCATCTGTTTTGTGGCGAGATCGTGGTTCGGGTGGTTGGAGAGGCCCGGGTAGAAGGTGGCGATGACGCCGGAGTGCGCTTCCAGGAAGTCGGCCACCGCCGTTGCGTTGGCGCAGTGCTGGCGCATGCGGAGTGGAAGCGTCTTCAGCCCGATGTTGGTGAGCCAGCAGTCGAACGGGCTGGGGACCCCGCCGGTGAACCGTATGAGCGGCGCGATCGCCTTTTCCATGAGGGCTGGGTCACTGCTGATGACGGCACCGCCGATGACGGTCCCGTGGCCGTTGATGTACTTCGTGGTGCTGTGGACCACAACGTCGGCGCCATGCTCGAGCGGCCGCTGCAGTATCGGCGTGGCGAATGTGTTGTCGACGACCACCTTGGCGCCGTGGGCGTGGGCGACCGCGGCGGTCTCGGCGATGTCGATCAGCAACATCGTGGGATTGGCCGGAGTCTCGAGGTACACCACTTTGGTGTTGGTGTGCTTGGACAGTTCACGTTCGAGCGCTTCCGGCTCCAGTTGTCCGACGCGGCTGCTGGTGATCCCGTAGCTGGGGACGATGTCGGAGATGAGGTGGTCGGCAGAGCCGTAGAGCACCTGCTGGGCAATGATATGGTCCCCGGCCTTGGCGATCCCCATGAGCGTCGCGGTGATGGCAGCCATTCCAGAACCGAAGATCTCGGCCGCGGCCCCTCCCGGTCCGAGGCGATATCCCTCGAGGGCAGCCAGTTTGTTCGCCAGCGCCGTCCGCGCCGGGTTGCCACCGCGGGCGTAGATATACGCCTCTGACTCACCGCTGGCAAACGCTTCGACGGCCGTCATCCCCTCGAACACGTACGTGGAAGTCTGGAAGATGGGCGCGATGTGAGCCCCGGACGGGTCGTGGATTTCCCCGGCATGAATTGCCTCGGTTTCGAGCTGGCGCTGTCGCCTGGCACCCATCGCAGGTTCCCTTCCGGAGAGTGTCGCTCCGAGGCTGAGTGTACGGCGATCGCATCGCGGATTGGTTGGCGATTCGGAACCAACATCTATGAGCTTGACCGGCTCGGCGTGACGACACCCTTGGCTCCCCAGGCGCCGGTGGGGGATTCCACCCATATCCAGAACTTGGCGACGGCGTGATACTGAGTACATGAGTGAACAACGGATCGAAGCACTAGAGCGTAGGGTCGCCAAGCTGGAGCGTCTCCTCGAGCAACGCGCCGCGGCGGGCCAAGCCGTGACGACCCAGCCCGTGACGGCCGATACGGACACGGTGGTCGATTATCGGAGTGCACCGCCTCCGCCTCCGCCGCCTCCGAGCGCGGCAGCACCGCAACCGCCGGTGGCCCCCCGCCCCGCGGTCCCGGTCGCCCAAGCCGGGTTCTCCCTGCGGACCAGCGAGGCTCTACTCAAGTGGGCCGGCATCGGCCTAGTGGTCCTGGCGGTCGTGTTTGCCCTCGGCCTCGCCATCGAGCGCGGCTGGATAACCCCGGCGCTGCGTGTCGCTGCCTCCAGTTTCGTCGCGGTTGGTCTGTTCGTGGCCGGCCAGCGAATTCGCGCAAGCCGCCTTGTATTTGCGGAAACGCTGCAAGGCGCCGCGTTTGTGGTTGCCTATTTGACCGCGCTGTCAATGCTGGTGATGGACCTCGTCAGCGGGAACGTTGGCTTCGCGGCCATGGTGGCGGTGACGCTGGCGGCGCTGCTGGCTGCGACCGTGCTCGACTCGCCGCCGATCGCGGCTCTCGGCATACTCGGCGGCTTCGCCACGCCGCTGCTTCTTCAGGACGGCATTGACGATCCCTTGTTCCTGGCGTTTTATGTCCCGCTACTCGCGGTGGCCGGCTGGGGTGTGTACTCATGGACCGGATGGCGCAGCCTGGCGAATGCCACGGCGATCGCTTCGTGGGCGTTGCTGGCCGTCCTGGTGATCGAGTCACAGGCGACCGCGGTCGGCGTCGCCGTTGTAATGGTCGGAGGGCTGACGTGGCTCGTGCCCTTGGGACGGACATTGCTCGACACCAAACGCGATCTCAGCAACAAACCGTCGCACTTCATGGAGGAGGCGTTGGCACCGCTGCTCGGCGGGACCACGGATCGCTTGACCTATGCGGCTCCGCTGGTCACGCTGGGGCTGCTGGCCTTCGTTTTCGACCTGACGAGGTACCAATGGAGCCCGATCGTCTTGGCGACGGCTGCGGTGTTCGGTCTGGCGGCCCTGGCGCTGGCGGCGAACGATTTCAAGGACCGGGCTTACGTCCACACGACGATCGCGGCGCTGCTGGGCGCCATCGGGATAACCCTGGCCCTCAATGGCGACGTGTTGTTGGTTGCGGTGGCCCTGCAAGCCGTAGCTCTCGTGTTCATCGCCGACCGCTTGGCCCACCGACCGATGACTTGGCAGTCCAACGTGATGTTCGGCATCGCCGTCGTCTCCGTGCTGTTCCGGAGCGCCGAGCGCGGTTTTGACGGATCGGTCGCAACTGCCACCTGGCTGTCCGAACTGGCCGTGCTCGGCCTCGCAACCTGGAGAGCAGCCCGGGAGCGGGACCTTCGAGAGTACTTCGGCGCGCCGGTTCACCTCGTGGCGCTGGCGTGGTTGTTCAGCGTTCTTGGAGACCCCTGGGTGATTCTGGCCGTGGTCGGGTTGTATGGAGCAGCAAGGCTGGCAGCGTATCTGGAGATCGTTGATTTCGAGATCAGCAACCCTGTGAATGCAGCGGTAATTGTCGCCATGACGCTGGTGGCGGCCGCCGGGCACTACACCGGCGAGATCGACTACGACGTTGGCCGCGTGCTCGCCCTCCTCACCGGTGTTGTCGCAATGGCCGTCCTTGCCTATCGATTGCCTCATCAACTGCGCGAAGCTGAAGGTGCCGCCGCCTACCTGAGCCTCCTCGCATGGATCGTGGCAGCCGCTGGTTCGAGCGACGCCTGGATCACAGGCGGCTGGGTGATCGTCGGGTTGGCCGCACTGGCGTGGGGTGTGAAGTTGGCTCACATCAATGTGCAACTGGCCGGCTGGGGCACGCTGGCTGTTGCCACAGCCAAGTTGTTGCTGGTCGACCTGGAAGCGACCGATCCGCTCGTGCGTATCGGGCTGTTCTTCGGCATCGGCGTCTCGTTCTTGGGGCTCGCCTACCTGTTGCCGACGAAGCTGGCACCGGCCGCCAAGGAACCAAGCGAAGAGCCGGCGGACCTCAGCGCAGCACCGTGAAGTTGTTGGCTTCGCACGTATCGACCATGGCACGCACATCGTCATATGACCCCGGCTCGACCGGTACGAAGCGAGCTACGGCGACGCCAGCCAACGTGGTGGCGGCGGGCGGCAGGGTGTGCATGTTGACGAGCACTTCGCCGATCCGGTCGCGCACGTGTGAGGGGACCCGTTGGGAGACGACCACAGGCTGAATCGTCGATGGACCGAGCTGGTCGATGATCCGCAGCTGCTGCAGGAGCTCCGGCCGGGTCTGCAGGGTCACTTCGAGAAGATGAGAGTCGACGGCGGCGCCGTCCACCCTGCCTTCGGCCACCATACGGAGCGAGCTGGCATGCGACCCTGAGCGCACAACATCTTTGAAGTATCCGCCCGTCTCGCCGAGCCGGGCGAGGTGGTACCGAATTATCCCGTAGCCCGACTGGGACAAGACCTCGTTGTAGGCCCAGGATCTGGCGCGTAGGTCGCCGAACGACTCGAACGGGCTGGCTGCGTTGACGATCACATCCGAGTAGTAGACGGGGGCGGCGCCATATCTGGCGTCGTCCAGAACGGGGGCAGCCACTGGGACCGCCGGCACCGAACCGGCGCGCTCAAACATCACGTACGGCAGGCTGCAAATGAACGCGACGTCGTAGCGGTCGGCCAAATAGCCCTCGTAGTTGCCGGTGGTGAGGGTCGCGGCAACGCCGAGGGCGGCTCCGACAGCATCGGTAGCAGCCGCGTATAGGGGACGCAGCTGCGGCGCCAGCAGTGTTGCGAACCGCAGATTCTCCACGTCAGCACCTCCGCCATCAAGCTAGCGTGGCCGCCCCCTAGCGCTCGAACGGGCCGCGATCGCAAGATCGGTACGAGTAGATACCCGCCACCACAAGCTGGGCACCGTCATCAATCGGCCCCCACAGCAAGGTCCTTCTGTCGGAAGATCGCTGCAACAGGTAGATGGCGGAGCCGTCTTCGAGTTTGGTCGTTGTGATGATTGATGACGGGTAGAGGGCCTGCGCCTCATCGAGCGTCATGCCGACCTGGAGTCCCGAGATAGTCCGCATGGCGTCGGCGGATCCGTCGTAGCGGTAGCCGACGAAGGTCTCGCCGGCTCCGTCCTGCCGGAAGATCGCGCTGAAACCATCCCACTGCAGAATTCGGCCGTCGGCTCCTGGACAAAGACCCCACGAGGCGTCACCCGCCAGGCGGGCGGTGGGCTGTCCGAACGTCGCAACCAACCGTTCGGCCACCGCTTCTCCGCCGATCCCGAAGTTGAGGGGCCCGAAGGCAAATGCCCCCAAGGTCAGCGTGTCCGCCGGCAGCGCGTCGCCCGATGGTAGCGGCGGCAGCGATGTGGTTGTGGTCGTTGTCGATGGGCTGGTGATTGGCGGCGGCAAGGTGGTCGGCGCCGGTTGTGTGGTCGGCGCGGGACCTGTGGTCGGCACGGGAACTGTCACCGGCAGGGTGGTGGGCGCCGCTACGGGGGTCGTGACCGCCGCCGCGCTTGTAGTGCTGGCATCGACCAGCACAGGGTCGATGTTCGAGCCGGCAATCACAGTGCTCGATGATGGTGTGGTGCCGCCGGTCGACAGGTAGAGGGCGGTCGCCCCCAGGAGGGCCACCAGCGCCGCGGCCAGTCCGTACGCCGCCCACCGCCGGCGTCGGCTCGGTGGCGATGCATCGTCGCCGCCAGGCAGGTCGGGCAGCTCGATGACTTGGCCCATTCGGGCTTCGTCCAGGGTCTGGTCGATCCAGCCGTGGCCGCAGCGCGAACAACGTTCAACTGCGATTGCCCGGGTTTCGCCACACCACAAGCAGCTCCCGGTGGTTCGGCGGGTGTGCGCCAGCATGTCGATGAGGTTGGCATGACCGCTGGGGACCTTCGTCGACGCCGGAATCAACGGCGATGACGCGGTTGTTTCGGATGTGTCGGATTCGGCAGCGCCGACCGTTTCGTGATCGAACAGGGACGCCCCGATTGACGAGGGGAGCGCGGCGCTGGCGGGGTCGGCGGATCGCGGCGTCACGCGCCATGAAGACTCGCCCATCAACTCTTTGACGTGGCCTACGCGGGCAATGACGTTCTTCGCCTCCGTGTATAGAAGGGTGGAGAAGATGCCGTACTGCCAGAACCACGACTTGCGTTTGATGCTGGGGTGCGCCAGCCGGTACGCCATGTACGACATCCCGGGCCCCACCGACGTGGTGAATATCGTGGCGGCCACAAAGACCGGAACGAACCAGTCAACCGCATCGCCGCGCACCCACCAGAAGGCCAACAGAGGGAAGATCTGTCCCGAGATCCACGGATAGATCTCACGCTGCAGCAGCAGCATGACGACTCCGAACTTCTGCCGGAACTTGAAGTGGGGCAGGCGCAGCATCCGCCAGAAGTGGCGCAGCGACACCTGGGTCCAGCCTTGGGCCCAACGCAGGCGCTGGTTCCAGATCTGTTTGGCGGTTGTAGTGGCGAGCTCGCGGCTGATCAGCCCCGGATCGGATGCGATGTGGCCGCCGGCCTCGAGGACACGCATCGAGGCGTCAATGTCCTCGGTGAGCATCGAACCGCGCATGCGGGTCATGTGGAGCGCCTCGGTTCGCCAATACCCGTTGGAGCCGCCGAAGATGCCGAACCCGTCGCGAATCCAGCGTCCCGGATGAGCAACGGCGTAAATCGTCTCGAATTCGACGGCAACCATCTTGGCCAGGAAGGTCTCTTCCGGGTTGCGCACGAGGCAATGACCCTGCACTACGTCGTATCCGTTGGAGAGCCATCGCCAGGCACGGTGATACGAATCGGCGTCTGGCTGGTGGTCGGCATCAAAGACGCCGATGAAGTCGCCGGTGGCTCGTGCCAGGGCGGCGTTGAGGTTCTGCGCCTTGGAGTTGGAGTTCTCCACCTTCAGCAAAAGCAGGTTGGGGTGCCGGGCGGCAATTGTCTGCAACTCAGCTTCGACCGGCAGGTATTCGGGCGTGTTGTAGGCCAGGATGACTTGCAGCCCGGCGGGGTAATCGACTTGGAGGAAGTGCTCGATTGTTTCGACGATCGTGCCGGCCTCATTTGGCATGTATGCGCAGATGATCGCCGACGCGGGTGGCTCCGGCGCTCCCGCTACTTCAGGCGCCCCCGGATGGCGCCCCGCGAACAACCCTTCCATCCAGATAAGGGCTGCGGTCGAAACGAGTGCCAGCACGACAGCGATGTAGACGACCCACGAAACGTCGATTCCGATCTTGTAGAGCCCGAGGTAGATGAAGAACGGGAGGACGATGCCAAGCCCAACAGTGGACCAC
>Ga0224497_10002210_pt1 | contig 11670 bp, 7 predicted proteins | sample SF_Jul11_sed_USG_4_FD_167970 | JGI IMG/M metagenome (GOLD analysis project Ga0224497, IMG submission 167970) | Sediment microbial communities from San Francisco Bay, California, United States - SF_Jul11_sed_USGS_13 | ecosystem: Environmental > Aquatic > Marine > Sediment | place: USA: California...
CCACATCATCAGCTAGAACCACATCATCAGCTAGAACCACATCATCAGCTAGAACCACATCATCAGCTAGAACCACATCATCAGCTAGAACCACATCATCAGCTAGAACCACATCATCAGCTAGAACCACATCATCAGCTAGAACAACATCATCAGCTAGAACCACATCATCAGCTAGAACCACATCATCAGCTAGAACCACATCATCAGCTAGAACCACATCATCAGCTAGAACCACATCATCAGCTAGAACCACATCATCAGCTAGAACCACATCATCAGCTACGGCAATGTCATCATTAGATGGAAATGTTATTGCAATTGTACCCATCTCTGTTGGCAAATCAGGAATGATAATATCTTTTGATTTCTCAAAAACAGGTTTTATTCCAATGTTGACATTCTTATTGTTTGCAAGAAATGTAACTAGTTCAAACTCAAATTGCTTTTGTAGCTGCACCATATGCACTGGACTGTAAGAAACTGCAGATAATGGAAATGGTAAATCAGATGATATCAAAAAATAATTTGTTACATTGTTATTGTCTTCTTCTACTGTCTTCTTTTTCTTATCATCAGACATGATAAAAGAATCAAAAATGTCAATATCATATCCTACCTTGAATGCATCTGTGATGTTTAATGCGGCCGGAATGTTCTGCTTGTCAATTAACCGTATACTGTTTTGCATTACATAATATTTCTGATTATTGTCAAGCACTGTCATGTGAGGATTTGTTCCTCTTTGATACAATGCTTCAGTTACCTCGCCCCATCCTGTTCCAGTTTGTAGTAGTTGTGGTTCAAGTGCAGTATACTTGAAAAGTGAAAACAGGGTTTTTTGCAGCGAGTCCGCATATCTTATGGTATCAGGATGGATTGTGTCAGCTGATCTTACCTCAAAGGTCTGTGCATCAATGTGAAATACAGAGTATCTGATGTCTTTATTTGCTGTAATGTCACTAATTGCTGCCTGAACCACCCAGACATCACTGTTAATTTGGTTTTCATCAGAGTTTAGCAGGTTTACAAAGTTCATTTTTACCATGTAACATACGCTGGAATTGTGGTCCTCATTTCCTTGGGTAAAGTAGTGATAGTTTGCAGCAGAGGTCGGTATTGCTTTAGGATCGCAAATCTTGTAGGTAAATGAATCTCCATCTGATAGGTTCTTTCCGAGATGCCATAGGTTGTTTTTCTGATCAGATACTTGCTCATCATATGAAATGGAATAAGAACTTGGAATTATTCCATCAAATGACAAACCCAAAGTCACGACAATCACAAAAAGTGGCAAATAGATTCTGGTCTTTTTCACAGAATGGTAATCGTGATTTGTTTAAAAGGAAGACAGATATCTGAATCAAGCAACCAGTGGAACCCTGATCTTTCGTATTGGATGATGCGAAATATCTTTGTGGATGGCAGAAATAGGTTCCTTGGTAAATGTCATGTTACATCTATAACATTTCCAGATTTCTGCGGTTTGCATGATTATAGTTACAAAGTAAGAATAAAAGGTTCAAGAATGATTCGTTCATTTGTATCATCATCAGTGCAATCGTTTCAGATTATATCACATACATTTGATCACGCTTTGATAATTTGGAATTGGGCCAAAGTTTGCCCAACCCATTATAGGACGTGGTATGGTCTTTTGGTTAAACGGATGAAATAATGACTCCATCACATGAATCCCAAACATACTATTGCAAAGTTTGCATAAAAGGCAAACGTATCAATGATCAGCATGATCTAAATACTATTGTCATAGTTTAGACATGATAGAGCAACATGGAACTCTCACCAAAGTACTAGCGCTGGTTTTTGGTCTTAAGTTCCTAAAATGTTATTTTCTTTTTGTGACTTATGTTTAGAATGATTTAATTTTTTTGATCCCAACTTATCTCTTTGATTATATTATCTGGAATGTTGATTCGATACTGTACGTATCTTTTGGTATGATCTGCCCCAAGATATGCCCTGTGTTGCAATCGGATTTGTTTTGCCACAAAAACCAAAAGATAGTTTCCATAAAAGAACTGTATATTATTCGCGTAATGTCCTGAAATACCATAGAATAGTTCTATACATAATGTATGATACCATCATCAACACCAAAAGAATCGACACAAAGTCAAACAGAGTCAGATTGAATATCAAATTTATTGGGTTTGGAGACACTGGATTGAGCTGCTCAGGTGTAATCTCAGACAACGTGATGGTGGCTTTTCCACCCCACATGTTTTCTCCAACTATGTTTAGTTCTGCAAGCTGTTGCTCTTCTGGTACCGATACATAGCAAACTCCACGTGATTTTACACCAAAGCATCCAGGTAGATCATCATATGATACACCGTTTACTGACAGTGACTCCAGTACACCAAAGTTCTCATCATGGAAATATTTCAGCACCTTCATGTTTCCAGGATCCCTTTGTATGTTCAAAATGTTAGAATCATCAATGTTCAGCTGATAGAAATAGTCAATAGAAAAATCATACCAGGTGTGGTCAAACTCATTTGTTGCCTCAATAGAGCCGTTATCAGCAGTAATAGATATTGTATATGGCGATAATGCATCAAGTCCAGTGGTCAATGGAATTGGCAGTATGCCATCCTCAGTATCTAATAGATACTTGTTTGAAATGTCAGTTATCTCGTTTGGATCAAAGATTTGGTCTATTGTGGTGTCGTATTGCGTAAATGATGACAGCACACGTCTGGTCTTCTCCAAGTGTATGTTGCCTGTTCCTTCTATTGCGAGATTGTCCAGTGGATGTATGTCATGCCCATTTATTATTGCAATGTCGTTGCCATCCATGTCCAACCCTGTTATTATTTGCGCAAAACCGTCATCATCTGTATCAAAGATGACCTTGTCATGCATGTATTGGTCCAAGAGAACAGTCCCCTCTATCTCCTCTCTTGGAATTAAAGTAATTGAAAGATTAATTGAATTATCCTGCATGCCATCTGAATCAACTGCCAATACGTTTACCGTATTATGAAAAAAAGATTCAGGATACATGTACTCATCAAATGTAAGAAATGATATGTCATGTCCTGCAAAATCTACGGATTCCAACGTGTTGTATACCGTAGCATTCTCGTATCTTGGAATCTTTAACACTGGATCCAGCACGACATCCAGTATCCCGTCATAGCCAAACTTTATCTTGCCGTATCCTGCCTTTAGAAAATTGGCAGTGCTGTGTTCTCCAACCTCATAGGGAATGATTCCAGGAAATTCAGTTGGTATCAACTCATCTTTTATCTCTACTGATTTTCCAACAGGAATCTCGTTTGTTATTATTCCAACATGATTTGCCTCATCCCATGTCAACTGGATATCCTCAGAGTAATCTGTTGCAATCGGCGTGGTTCCGTCAATAAAGTCAAACTCCCAGGGGTCAGCACCCCAAGTAGAATAGAAATAATCATTAATCTTGGAACGTCTGTCCTCGTGGATGCCAATCTCATCATCAGGGTTTGCATCAGTGCTTTTGCTTCCAAAGTAATGCAACGCATAACCTATCCTGTCATCAAAGGCAACCTTTCGGTCATCTCGCAATACAGGATACACGTAACTTTCATAGATTGGCTCATACTCTACTACCAACTCATCAATTGTTTGTGTAAACTCGTCAATTTGTGGAACAATGTTGTATAACCTTGCAATGTACTTTATCTCATGTTCTCCAATGTTATCAAGTGAAGTCGCATTAAACACGGTATTGCCGCCACCGTAATCAAATGCTCCAGTCCATGGAAGAAATCCCGATACATCCATAGTGTTGGCACAAAATGCTGCATCACAAAAGAACTCGTCTTCCAATACTAGAGGATCATGAATCTTTTCATATTCCACAAAGATGGTTCCTACCCTGTCATTTTTGAACAGGTATACAGGATTGTGAACCACGTTGATTGCGTCCCATACGTAATAGGACTCATCAAGATTTCTAGATAGATATCCTGCACTTTCAGTAAATTCCTCTCCAACTGTCCACATGTCTACTGCCATGTTTGGCAGCCTCATTGGCACTGCCTGCGTTGCGCTTGCAGATACTGTATTCCAGCTGCAGCTCCACCCGGAATCCGTTTTATGACATACATACTGCTCTGCTATTGCCTTTTTTGACAAGGACACTGAACTTGCAGTATATCCTGGCATTATCACTCCAGTCCCAGAATCTGACGTGCTGCCATATGTGACTCCCTTAATGCAGTCAGGACCGTTTGGAACAGTATTGTTTGGTGTTGATTGGATGGGACATGGTTGCCAAAAGCTTTCGCATCCGTCCTTCCAGGTTGTAGTGACATAATCAAATGCGTCTCCTGGATAGAATGTCTTGTCCGGGTTGTTTCTGTGAAATGCTCCATGATGTGCTGAATACACATCAATTTGAACGTGTACAAAGCATCTCTCTTTTCTCAGGGTGTCTGTATTTACATCACCACTTCCAGCTACCTGATGAACAGTATACAACAGTACGGAATCACCATACGAATTTTGCATGTTGTTGAGTGGCATGAGAAAGGTTCCAAAAATTAACAGCATGACAAGAAAAAATCCATATTTCACAAAATGAAATGATTGTTTTATTAAAAAGGCAGAAATTACAATTCTACTTTACTGGCTCTTGTAGAATGATGGAACCTTTTCTTCCAGTACAACACCGCATTTACCGCAGATTAATTCCCCTGCATATTCATCAGCAATTACTTTGCCGCAATGAACATTCTTTGAAATGTTGCAAAATTCTTTGGATGACTCCATCATTAAATGGCAATGAAAATTTTTCATAAAAGTAAAAAATATTATTTTTATCCTGTTGTATTTTCAGATTTTGTCATCTCTGATGTCAGATACGTAACGAATAGTTCTTCATCTTTGTTTTCAAAAATCAAAGAGTCAAGTGTAATATCGGTTATTTTAGAACAGTGGGAACATTTTATCTTCATAGAACGGAATGAATTGTTTTGATTTAACCTAGATTTTCTTGAGGGAAACCAACTAGATCTTCTTCAATATCATGACTCTTAGAACAAAGTTAAGGACTATGTCCTCACATCATAATACATTGACTATACTGTGTTGGTGCGGCCACCACATGAAATATCACAACACAAAACAGCCAAACAACTGTACAATGTGTGAGTCTTGTCAGTACTTTAGACCTGGGAGAAGTGAAATACTCTATAGTGACAAGCCGATAAAAGCAAAATTTGATGGAAGATGCAGAAAATGTAATGGAGAAATAAAGGCTGGAACCCATGAAATTATAAGAAATTCAAAGGGAGTATGAGTTCACAAGGACTGTGTGAAATGACTAGATTAATCCAGTCTGATAGTATTAATGATTAGTAGATTTGAAATAATTTGCATCTCAATAAGAAGCAATTTTTTCCACCAGACTCCAATCAATCTTTTTCTCTCCATCTTTTTTTCCAACACTCATCAGGTCTTCGATTGTTTTTTTGGAAAAGTCATAGTATTTGCCAGATATGCTCTTTGTGTCATCTTCTCTTTCTATACGATGCACATAGACTCTAAATCGGTCTTTAAGAATATCCTCGTATTTTCTTTTTTTTCCTGAACGTTTGAAACTTGTAGCAGTATATTGTTTATCCAACTCTTCGATTTCATCTAACAGTTTTGTATCATTCTTTTTTTGGATTTTCTCCTTTATCTTATCGATGTAATCCAGATAATCAGTTATCATGTTGATTACTTTTTCATCGTACAATGTTTTGTCATGAAAGATAATGTCCCATTTTCTGTCCTCTATGAAATCATTGTCCCTTGGTACCGGGTTATCCTTTAGTCTTCTGGGCCACAATCCAACTATGAAGACCTCAAGATCAGGTATTTTCTTAGAATCTCTTTTATTTTTCCAATAATCTCTGTGCTGCTGTACCAGTTCTCTTAGTGGAGTGTTGCTCAAAAAGCTGCCATCCCAAAAGACTCTATTTTCTGGATTATTTTTGTCATCTAATTCCAGATGCTCATAGTTTTGCGGAAGCGCAGCACTGGTCATCAAATGTTTTCTTTGTATGCCTTGAGGGTATTCAATCACAATCTCTTTTGATTCATCCCAAAAATGAACCTCGGTATCATAGCTATCAAAGGTTGCAATCTTTCCTGATTGCACATCAATGGTTGTAAAAAGGAATCGGGGTTGGTCATTCTCAAAGCTGGTCAAGATAGGAAACTCTACAAACTCTTTTTCTTCTAAAAATTCTCCAAGGATGTCATTGGATGTACGGTATCCAGATCTTGAAGAATAATCTAGAAATTTGTTATATGCCTCAAATCGCGGTGAAAACACATTTGGAGCGCCGTTTGCTACAAACTGTTTTGAAGAATAGTACCTTCGGGATGCTTCTCCTGATGCGATGAGTCCTTTGGAGGAACTGTTTAGGGCATCCCAGTATTGTACAAAACCTGGTGTTTTCTCAACTAGTGTTTCTGTCTTTATGGTATTCCAATACTCTTCTAGTTTCTCTATGGAATCACCCCAATTTCCATTCTTTAAAAAATTAGATAGGATGATTGCCCCATTTATTGCCCCTATCGATGTACCCACTATGATATCAAAGAGAAGTCTGTTCTTGTTTTTGGATTTATCAATATCACTAATCTTATCAAACAATGCCCTAAAGACTCCTGCCTCATATGCTCCCAAAGATCCTCCTCCTTGTAGAATCAGGGCCCTTTGTACTTTTGGAATTTCTTTGTTATTGGGATCATTTCTGCTCAAAACTAGTGTTTTATCGAACTTGGTTACTCAAAAGGATTTGTCTAAAATAATTTTGATTTCTTCACTACACCAGTGCCTCACTGAATTAGTCATGACATTTTCTCCTACATAGTATGTATTTTCCCATAAGGGAATCTTAAACTCAGAAATGACTAATGCGTTAAAGATAATTCAGTAGTTAATTCTAAAAGATAGTATTTCAGGCAAATATCGTGAACTATACAGAATACCTGAACTGTAATGACTGTAAGGAGACTGGATTGTACTGTGTACCACACAGAAAAGATGTCGAAATGGAACTGAAAAAACAAGAATTGGGAAAAATATTACGAATCAATGCAAAATCACCACTGTACAAAAAATCCATCAGAAATTTGTTAGAGTCATACGTACGATGGAATGCGTGATTAATAGGACTAATTTTATTCTGTAAAATAGAACCACAGTGATTTATCACAGATGGAGACTAGATGATTCTTTCTAGAATTTTTCTTCAAGTTAACCTAAGTAAATTACTGGTTTATCATGTGTCAACATAGAACGTATCCAAATTGTTTAATCAATTATAATCCAATCCATTTCATGGAACTACAATGTGGATGTACCATAGATGAGATTGATGGAATGATTTCAGTAGAGTGTAATGGACACAGAGAAGGAAAGTTTAGGGATTAGAATCTCTTATAACATATTTCAACCACAACAATTCTATGAAGATAACATATGATGAAAAAGTATGTGTCCATTCAGGAAACTGTGTAAAGTCACTGCCATCGGTATTTCAGGTAAGAGACTCCAAATTTGCCATAGTACAGGATGGTGCTAGTGACGATGAGATAAGAAAGGTAGTCATGGTATGTCCGTCAAAGGCCTTAGACATCGTAATCAACAAGAGTCTTGACCCGATATAGAATAGATAAATTCATCATTTTCTGGTTTGTAAAAACCAGTCTATGTGAAATGAATTAGAAACTAGGTTTTATAGTATAATTGCGAATCTTATTTTTTCGTGAACCAAACTAATGAACTAAACCAAAATTAAGAAAACTCGTGCCTAAATTATATAAATTTGAACGGAATTTGGAGAAATGATCATAATCGTGGGACAGTCTGGACAGCTTGACAGTCTGGACTGTCCTTAAATAAAATCTAACATTTCAAATTATGAAGAAAACACAAACAGGATCATTTCTATCCATCAAGAAACCCTGGATTGGAGGAAATGGTGATACGGTATATCTTGGAATTCCAGCTAACATTGTAAAACAACTTCATATATCTGATAGCAGTTACTTGATGATTAATCTGATTGATGAATCCATCATAGTAATCAAAAAACACAGTCCACATTTTACAAAAACAGAATTAAACAAGATACAAAATTACAATGACAATTCAAACAACAACTATGAGGAAGAATCAATTATAGATGGACCAACAATACAAAAAGAATTCAAAAATCCACTGGATAGATTGGATAACATCTAAACTATAAACACTTCAACATCTTTTTTATTCCCTTCAGATATTTGAGACTCGTAGATTTCCAACAGTTTTGGACTTGCTGACCACACATGACACATGTCAAATCCCATGTCTCTCCACTTTTCCATGTTATACCTCGCATGTTCTGGATGACTCAATAATTCACTTGTTGATTCTATTTCTATACTAATTGACTTTTCAGTATCATAACTGTACGCTATCAAATCACTTCTGTCCTCGTCTTTCTCTATTTTTTGTAACGCTAATGTTACAAACAATCCTTTTTCTAAATAACTGTTAACTACTTTCTTTGCAATCTTTGGAATGTCATTAGCTGATCCGATTAATGTATCATCAAATGTAAAGTATGTTTTTTTAGTTTGTTTGGATAAGGAATACTGTACATTTCTTGACTCGTTAAGTTTGACAATCAATTTTTTTTTCAACATGTCACAAAGTATTGAAGATATGCCATCTCTATTTTTTGCCTGAAGGTTCTTGGTAATATCAGTTAGATTCAATGACTTGTTCCAGTACAGTTGCAATAGAATGTTCCATTGTATTCTATCTGAAATGAAATTAACTGTTATGTATCTCAGCCACTGGTTCTTTTGGAGTTCATGCTGTTGTAGTAACGGACTGTCATCGTATCCCTCTACTTTTCCATGTCCATACATCTGAAATTGATTCTCAATGAATTGGTTCATTTTAGAATCATCCAGCCTTAATTTTGGAGGATTATGTAACCAGAACTGGAGTGGTGTGGGTTGTTCTTCACCTGGAGCTGCCCTCATCTTGATGGTCCAATGAAAATCCGCTTGCGAAGCTAGTTGCTGCTGAATCTCCTTTGAGAACTTTGGATCCCAGATGTTTGCCAGTTTTAATGCATCCTTGCCCGATATTCTTCCAGCCAATTGAGTTCCACAGTTTCCTGTGATTTCTTCTAACAAAGATTCAGATATTTGAGCCGTAGTTTGATGTGCCAATAATAATCCTAAATGATATGATCTAGATTGCGATAAAATCATTGGTAATACCTGCAAGTCCTTTACAATTTGGAATTCATCCAAAGCTAGTATGACATAGTTTCTATCTTTTTCATTTTCTATTCTTGCAGCTCTTTCCTGTATTGTAAACCAAAGTTTGATTACAAATGCCTGGATTGCCAGTGGTTGCACATGATGTGGAATATGTAATGCAGATATTCTAACTACTGTGTATTGACCTGGTTCTATTAGTTTTTCAAACTTTACAGTTCCATGTCTGACACAAAATACTTTTTTCAATATTGGGTCTGTTGCAAACTGCTCGACTCTGTTTAACAGTGGCGTAAATGACTCTGGTCTTAGTGTGGCAATTGATGTCAATGCCTGCTTTAGCTCATCACCTGGCATTCCAAGTGCCTTAAACATTACCTGCAAGAATTTTTCCTGCTCTTCTTGTAAATGTATGATAATATCATACATGTCAAGAAATGTTGGTGCATCATTGTTCAGATACATGTAAAACAGTAACACACGAAAGATTCTCTCCATTTGCACAAAGCTTTGCTGCTGGTGATACCATTCTTTAACAATCTCCATAAAATATCCGACATATCGCGATACTGTCTCTTGTCTTTGTTCTGGGGAATGCTTTGGTAGTTCCAGTGGATTGATTGAGAAATTTGTCTTGATTGGATCCAAAAAATTTACTGTTCCATTACTAATTGATTGCTCATCGCACTGTTGGATGAACTTTAGAGAGTCATCTCCTTTGGGATCTAGATAAATGAAAGAGTTTGGGAATTCTCCATTTAGATTAGATATCTCAAGGTGCTTTGCAATTGCCCTGATTAGAGTAGTTTTGCCAGATCCTGTCCCGCCGACTGCATAGATGTGCCTTGAAAAATCCTCAGGTGATATCACTGCCGATTGTTTATCCGTGGATTTTACCAAATTGCCGTAAAGAGAATCATCATTTTTAGCCTCAATTTTGTTAAAATATCCGATATTGAGGCCGATTTTACCTGTCTGCTTTGATGGCAATGAGACATTTCTTGTAGTTTGTAGATTTTTTGAAGTTGTAGGATTTGGCAGATGAATAAACAATGATAACTCTGATGGGTTGAGGATCAAAAATGGCAGCGGCTTTCTTGTCTTGTAATTTCCAAACAGAATGGATTGTTCAAAATAATGATTAATGGAATGTTCCAGTAATTTTCGTGGTGATGGTATTAATCTCAACTCAAACATTGCGATTCGCTCAAATGGTTTTTTTACATTTGAGATTTTGATTGGCGAACCTGCTCTTTTTGGTTTTTTGTTGTAGAATCTAGAATAGTCATAAGAGTATGCAGTTAGATGATCATGATTTGACTTTATGTCATCAAATGATATTTCTGAATAATCATTGTTGGAGTGATACCCTTGAATCAACCCCCTAATGCTCAGAATAACATGTGAGCCTTGCATCTTCTGTGTTGTGTGTGATTGCAGTTCTTTGTAATGATTGTAAAAGTCTAGACCGTTTTCAGGGTTCTCGTATGATTTTTTATTTGTAATGTCATCTACCCATGTCCTGTACTTTTTGTCAGTTACTGTCTTTATCTTTTGGTTTAGTCTGTTGAGATGACTTTTTAGATACGGGGCAAAGTTGTATGGTGCAAAGACAAACTGTATCCAAGCTTTGTTTGATAGTTGTATGGTGTTTGCAATCTGTGTGATTAGTTGGTGTGCATTTGTTTTATCCAGCATAGTAGAGTAATGTACATGGTATAATGAGACGTCAAATATGCTGTATCGTGTTTTGCTAGGATTATACCAATCAGGTGCGATATAATTCAGATTAGCAAAAGAAGCATTTGGATACATGTTGCCAAATGAAACCTTGAAATTCTCCAAATCTTGTTTTGATTGTGCAGTCAATATTATCTTGAGCTGCTTTTGTGTTCCATCCCACCAGATTTCAAAGGAACGAATCAAATTATGATATTGATTCTTCTCTGCTTTGCCTGCCAAACTGGAGGCTGCAAGTATTGCAGATTTTACATCCATTGTAATGGGAACTATAACCGTGCAGCACGAGATTGTACTTTTGTGAATGATTCCAAGAAACTCTCTAGTTGTATCCAACTGTCCTTTCTGCTTTTGTGAATTGGATAGACTCCAGTATTTGCCCAAATGAACTCAAGATCATATCTGGGTTTTGATAAAAGACAAACTATTCATCAAAATCCTAACAGAATCATCCGAAATCTACAATACTTTTATCAAAGTTTGCACATTTACATACCACTTGGCAAAGAAATTCTCTGTTCTATCCTGGAATGTAAAGAATTTTACGACTGAAAACAACAATGTCAAGAAAATAGTAGAGCACATAAAAAATCAGGATCCGCCAGAAGGGCCTGATGTCATGGCAATTTATGAGGTAAAGGG